>PPYE01000843.1_pt1 | contig 14057 bp, 10 predicted proteins | sample 1559881 | NCBI WGS metagenome assembly PPYE01 (sample SAMN08240022, study PRJNA423297) | Human gut metagenome, whole genome shotgun sequencing project.
ACGCGGAAATCGCGCGCCGTTGACGCGCCCCCGCAGTGCCCGCTTCCCCCAAGGACAATTATCAGTGCAGGTAGAAAGCTTGCCAGTTTTCGAAAAAGGCGGGTATGGTCGGCCCCTTCGGGCTAAACGTAGTAAATAGGCCCTTTTCTTGGCGCGCGGTCAGCTCAATGCTTATCTCCGTGCCGGAACTGACCCAATTGTTTGTTAGTTGCGGTGATATAGGGACTGTTTGGCGCTTTGGAGCCTCAAAACAGTCCCTATATCACCGCAACTTGGAAGGGACGGGCGGTGTCGGATGAGTGGCGCTGGCGGTTTAGGCCTGTTTGCGGTGCTTCCATTGTTTGCGGCACCAGTGCATAAGCGCTTTTACGATGGGAATCGTGATGAGGATGACCCATGCGGGATGGGGCTGTCCCAGGCAGAGCCACATGAAGAGGAACCAAGTTATGGCAGCTGCCGGGTAGACGGCGTCGACAAGCTTTGACAGATGACGTCGGTCGATGAAATCGCCAAGCGCGTAGTAGACGGGAATCAAAAAGACGAGGAAAAGTCCCGTAGTCCACACGCCGCAAATAATGCCGAGTGCCAGATAGGCGAGGGCGACAAGCACGGGAAAGGGGAACTTATTCCACGCGCGACCGAGCTTGGTGTGGAAATGCTTGCCATGATGGTCGAGCTTGTCGCGTGCCTCTTTCCAGCTGGAGAATTGTTCGCCGTCGATAACCACGGTGCCATCGGCATTGGTGTGCACGCTGTGCCCGTCGTCCTCTAGCGTGTCAATATGTACGCCGCCCGGCCCCACGTGCACCTCTTCGCCCTTGCGGTCGTTGGTCACATGGATGCCGCTCCAGCCAACATGTACTTCCTCGCCTTTATTGGGATCAATGACGTGGATACCGCGCGCGAGGGAAATATCGACAAGTGGCTTGTCGCCGCAATCGGCGTGCTCGGCAGAATCCTCAGCCTCGTCAGCCACATCCGCCGTCTCGGTGTCGGCACTGCCGTCCTCAAGGTCGTCGGCATCGCTAGCCGCTTCCCCATACAACAGCTCATCCAGCGACACGCCATACAGCGCGGCGAGCGCAATAAGGTTATCGGTATCGGGCGAGGATTCGCTGCGCTCCCATTTACTGACAGCTTGACGACTCACACCCAGCTGGGCGGCAAGCGCCTCCTGAGAAAGCCCGGCAGCTTTGCGGCGATCGACGAGACGCTGCGCCATCGCAAGATCCATGGTGGTTCCTTTCATATGGTGACCGTAATCGAATGAGCCGAGTATGCCGAGAGCAACCGGTAGAGACCACCATTTCTAGTTAGAATCTGCCCCAACCCTACCGCAACTACGAGTAGCAACCCCTAATGGCCTGCCATTTCATGACAAATGTCAGTACGCACAACAGCCAAGAGCCCTCTCAATATGTTGCGGTGGAATAGTTCCTGTTTGGCATAGCAGGGCCATAAAACTGGAACTATTCCACCGCAACTTACTATCAGGCCACGCGCCCGCAGAGTAGCTACGGGTGCATAGGGTAGGATGCGGCGTGCATTTTTGGGAGTATTCAGCAGCCGAGGGCACCTGCATACTGGATTTTGGGCGAAAGGCAGGCACTATGGGCCGCATTCTGTAAAAAAGACCAGCTTTTGAGGCGACGGGGGCTCATAATCAAGGCTTTCGACGCGGTTTTGCACTCCCATTCCCGCGCCTGCGGGCTCCGGGATGCTGAATACTCCGGAATTTGCACGCCGCCCCCGGGGGTACCCGTGGGCAAAAAGCAACCGCCCCGCCAGAATATACATTCGAAGTAGCAGTTTATGCAAATAGGCGGTTGTGGATGCGTCAACGCCTCGCTAGAACTTGAATCCCGGAACAGGCTACTCGGCGCTCTTGAGGGCGCCGACCATGTCGATCTTGTTGAGGGTACGATTGGTGGCGAGATTGACGATAAACGTAAAGCCAAACGAAAGCACCACGGCGAGCACGTAGCTTAGCAGCTCGACCTCGACGTCAAAGTACAGCGACGGCATCTGCAAAATGTAGGTAAAGCTCTCGGCCAGCAAGCCACCCAGCGGCACGCCCAGCGCAGCGCCGATCGCCGTGAGGATCAACGTCTCCTTGTTGACGTAATGGTGCACCTCGCCGCGACGGAAGCCCAGCACCTTGATGGTCGCCAGCTCGCGTTCGCGCTCGGAGATGTTGGTGTTGGACAGCGTAAACACCACCACAAACGACAGGCACGCCGCCATAAAGGTCACGAGCACCACGACCGAATTGATAATCGTAAAGTTCGCCTCATAGTTTTCCCAATGCTCGGCCGTACTCGAAATCGTAAGCCAACCGTCACTCTTAAGATTCTTGCTAAACGCAATCTGGTCGGCCGACGAACCTTTAAGCAGCACAAAAACGCCGTTAAGGCGTGCACTTCGACCGAACGCGCGCTCATAGGTACTCTGCGTCATATAGAGCGTGTTGCCCAGATAGTTGAGCGAAATGTCGCTGACTTTGACCTTGGCAACATTGAGCGACGAATCCTGGACGTGCGCCGTATCGCCCGGCTGAATCCCCAGTACCAGCTGTGAACTCTTGCTCACATACACGTCTCCGTCACGCAAAGACAGCGGCTCTTTGGACTCATCCTCGAGGCACACGTAGTCGTCCAGATCGTTCGTGCGGTCATCGGGCACCACGATCAGCTGCACGGTCTCGCTCTTGCCGCCAAACGTAAAGGTGACGTTGTCGGTCATAATCGGCAGTGTCGAAGTTACGGTCACGTTGGAATCATTGGCCGCGCTGCGCTCATCCAATGCCGCGCACGTCTGCGAAAAATCATCGGGATTGGCAACCGCCAGCAGGTCATAGCGCGTGATATGCCCGTACTGCTTGGGCGACAGCGCGACCGACGTGTCACGGATGCCCATGCCGCAGATCACGAGCGCCGTGCAGCCGGCGATACCGAAGATGGTCATAAAGGCGCGCTTTTTATAGCGGAATAGGTTGCGTGCTGCCACCTTGTTCAAAAAGCCCATACGGTGCCAGATAAAGCCGATGCGCTCGAGCAAGATACGCGAGCCGGCGCGCGGAGCCTTGGGGCGCATGAGTGAGGCTGGGGTCTCGGCCATCTCGTGGCGGCAGGCGATAATCGTAGCGCCCACCACGCCCACGGCAAACAGCGCCACCGAGACAATCGAGGACACGATATCGTACGAAAGCAGCATCTGGGGCAGTGAGTACATATCATCGAACACCGTAAACAGGAACAGCGGTAGCCCCACAAAGCCGATGATGTTGCCGAGCACGCCACCCACCAGGCAGGCCCACAACGCATAGTCCACGTATTTGGACAGGATACGCCCGCGTGAATAGCCGAGCGCCTTGTACAGGCCAATGAGCGTGCGTTCCTCCTCGACCATGCGCGTGGCGGTGGTAAGGCTGATGAGCACGGCGACGATAAAGAAGATGAATGGGAACACCGTGGCGATGGCCTCGATCGAAGAGCTGTCGCTCTCCACGCTTGAGTAGCTTGCGATGTTACCGCGGTCCTGGATGTACCAGGTGCATTCGCCTAGATCGGAAAGCTCGGCGCGGGCATCGGCAAACTGTTGGTCGGCGGCGGCGCGACGCTGGTCCAACTCGGCCTGAGCCTGAACGCGCTCCTCGCTGCCCTCGGCCATGCGATTGATGTTGCCCTGTTCAATCCCAAAGAGCAAATTCGCCTCGCGCTCGGCCGCATCCAAGCTTGCCGGCGTGTCAACCGTCAACTCCTGAGCACGTGCCTTCTCACGCTCCTTGCGGATCTTCTCGATATTGCCCTTGACCTCGTTGATCTTTGTCGTGTAGGCATCCGAATAGGAGTTGAGGCTCTTGGCTCCCTCGACGATCACGTGGACCGAGGAGTAGGAAGAAGATGCCGCGGCGTCCTCGTTCACATAGAACTTATAGTCCGCAGCCGAAGCAGCGCGAAAGGCGTTGACTGTCGAGTCGGAGCTCACGTCGGTGGGATCGAGGACCTCGGCCGTAATGGTGTAATCGCCCGCGGCAAACTGGTCCTTGGCACTTTGGTTCGACGAGCTCGCGTCATTGGCGGCAAAACTCACCGTATCGCCGAGCTTTTTGCCCGAAGCCTTAAGGAACTTCGAAGTCACCGCGACCTCACCGGCGCTCTCGGGCAAATCGCCGCTCACCAGCACCGGTTGATCGATATTCTCCTTGGAAAGACTCTGCACGACCACGCGCTCGCGCGTTGTGCCCACGGCGGTGTAGGCGGTCTCGGTGTAGATACCCTCGGCCGTCTCGACGCCGTCGACCTCTTGGATAGCCGCAAGATCGTCGCGCGTAAGGCCATAGGTCGACTGCACGTTAATGTCATAGACATTCTGCTGGTCAAAATAGGCGTCGACCGAATCGCGCAAATCTTCGCAGCCTGCCTTAAGACCGCACATCACGCTCACGCCAAGCGCGGTGATGACCACGATAGATAAGAAGCGCTTAAGACTGCCGCGGATTGTGCGGTGGATGCCGCGGCGAAAAACCGTCGGCACCATATCGTTTGAACTTTGGGCGGTGCGATAGGTCGTAAAATCCTGCTCGTGCTCCATGTTCCGCGCGTCGCGGCGTTGGCTGTTTTGGCGGTCCTGGTCCATGGGCGCTACCACTCGATCGTCTCGATAGGCACGGGATTTTGCTGGACCGTCTCGCTCTCCACGCGACCACTCTTAAAGCGGATCAGGCGATCGGCCATGGGCGCGAGCGCGGAGTTGTGCGTGATGATAATGACCGTAATGCCCTGCTTGCGGCAGGTATCCTGCAGCAGCTGCAAGATCTGCTTGCCGGTTTTATAGTCGAGCGCGCCCGTGGGCTCGTCGCACAGGAGCAGCTTGGGGTTCTTTGCCAGTGCGCGGGCGATGGACACGCGCTGCTGCTCGCCGCCCGAAAGCTGTGCCGGAAAGTTGCCCAGGCGTTCGCCCAGGCCAACCTGGCGAAGCGTCTGTTCGGCATCGAGCGAATCGGGGCAGATTTGCGCCGCGAGCTCGACGTTTTCGAGCGCCGTCAGGTTGGGGACCAGATTGTAGAACTGGAAAACAAAGCCGACGTCGGCGCGGCGGTATTCCACGAGCTGCGCCTCGTTGGCAGCGCTCACGTCACGCCCGTCCACCGTCACGGTGCCGGAAGTTACCGTGTCCATACCGCCCAGGATGTTGAGCGCCGTGGTCTTGCCGGCACCCGAGGCGCCCAGGATAATGGCGAGCTCACCGCGCTCAACGGTAAAGCTCGCGCCGTCGAGCGCATGGATGCGGGCATCGCCCTCGCCGTATGCTTTGATGACGTCTTTGAATTCGATATAGGCCATCGATCGGTTCCCATCTGGTCGGATAACTCTTTAGTATTACCCATTTCGCACCGACCAAAAAGGGACAGGTTCATTTTGGCAGGTTTTATATGGGGAAACGGGGAGCGCAGGCAAGCGCCGGGAAGGCAGAGAGATCATCGACGGGGTCAGGCCGACCGCCAAACACAACGCACGTATCTCAATCTGTCAGCCAAATCATTCGAACAGCTGTTCGTTTCTATGATATGATTCCGATATCTAAGCAGGCCAATACGCAGAAAGGCGGCCAACATGGCGTTCGACTTTAAGAAGGTATGCAAGGAGCTCTACAAACCTGCAAGCAAGCCGAGTATCGTAACTGTCCCGCCTATGAGCTACGTTGCCGTTCGCGGAAAGGGCGACCCAAATACCGAAGGTGGCGAGTATCAAAACGCACTGCCGCTGCTTTACGGCATCGCCTATACCGTCAAGATGTCGAAGAAAGGCTCAAGGAGTATCGAGGGCTATTTCGACTTTGTGGTACCGCCGCTCGAGGGTTTCTGGTGGCAAGACTCCCCGAGCGACGACATCGATTATGTACGCAAAGACGATTTCAACTTCATCTCGTGCATCCGCCTGCCCGATTTCGTCAGCCGAGATGACTTTGACTGGGCAGTCGCGGAAGCCACGACCAAAAAGAAACTGGACTTTTCCGCCGTCGAGCTGCTTAAAGTTGACGAGGGTCTCTGCGTTCAATGCATGCACACCGGGCCCTACGACAACGAACCGGCGACCGTAGACGCCATGCATGAATACGCGACCGAGCAGGGCTATGTCCCCGACTTCTCAGACACCCGTTTACACCACGAAATCTATCTCTCCGATCCACGCAAATGTGCACCGGAGAAACTTAAGACTGTGGTTCGTCATCCTATCAAGCGCGCTGAATAGCGTTGGGCGCCGTTCCGCGCATCAGGTTTTAGGCCAGGCAATCAGCCGCTCCAAGGTCATCTGGCAGCTTCCTTGACGCAGGTCATCGTATCTTATAATTTTATGTCTCTAAAGCTGGAAAGCCTCTCAACGATGCGCAACTCCAGCTCTTTTTATATCAAGAGGCTTAAATGAAATACCAGAAGTCGTGGATATCCATCAACAAACAGATAGCACTATTGACAGGAAACAAGGGTCTTAAGTGCTCTGATCAAAGCGAACTCGAGCGAGCTTTGGTCGAAGTCGACCACTACAGGCAAAGTACTCGAGCGTCACTCCTCGTACGCGCCCTCAAGCCGAAGCAGCCACTCCTTGCGGTCGAGGCCGCCAGCATATCCGTTGAGCGAACCATCGGCGGCAACTACGCGATGGCACGGCACAATAATCGAAATGGGATTACGCGCGACCGCAGCCCCCACAGCACGGGGAGACACAACGGGTGCCTCATTTCCCGGCACACGATGTCGAGCCGCAACACGCTGGGCGATCTCGCCATACGTAGCGACCTCGCCACGCGGAATAGAAAGCAGTTCGTACCAGACTTCACGCTGAAACGCCGTGCCAATCATATGCAACGGAGGCGTAAACCGAGGTTCCTGCCCTGCAAAATAAGCATTCAGCCAAGCCCAGGAACGCTCAAGCACCGAAGAAGCCGCACCATGGGCCGGATTCGCCGAAGACATGCCACCAATACCGGAAACCGCATCGGTACCTTCAACATGCTCTGCATCTTCTTTGAGAAGCGTAGAGCCAAAGTGCTCCTGTCCCTCAAACCAAAGCCCTGTCAAACCGCGGCCATCAGCGGCAAGCAAAATCTCGCCCAAAGGCGAAGCAAACGTCGTCGTGACCACCAGCGGCTCCTTTCAAAACTCCGCACCATAATACCGCGAATTGTGCAGACAACCCCAATCGACCCCAAAGTCACCCAAGGCAGCAGGCACGAAGTGCCGAGGCCGCCGCCGGGACCAGAGCCCGCAACAGCCGCGCGCTCCCACATCAGCCCAGCGGCCTCAACCAACAACGGCCCCATCGCAGGCCGCCTGCAGCAGCGTCATCGCAGGCGGGGGCCGGGCTTAGTTTTCAGAACACTCCGCAGACCAGCGTGGCGCCTTGTCCGCGACTCCGAAGGAGCAGGACAAGACGCCACACATGGTCGAGGACGTTCTGAAAACTAAGCCCGGCCCCCGCCGGACAGGTCAACCTACTCGCAGAGCAGCTTGGCGATCTGGACGGCGTTGGTTGCCGCGCCCTTACGGATTTGGTCACCGCAACACCAGAAGGTGATACCACGCGCGGCCTCCGGGTTCGAGATGTCGCGGCGCACGCGACCGACCCAAATCAGGTCCTGGTCGGAGGTGTCCATCGGCATGGGGAAGCGGTCGCGTGCATCCTCGGCAGCCATATCGTCAACCAGCTTGACGCCGGGAGCGGAAGCCAGCGCAGCACGGGCCTCCTCGACCGTGATGTCGCGCTCAAACTCGAGCGTAATGCTCTCGGAGTGCGAGCGCAGCACGGGCACGCGCACGCAAGTGCAGTTCACGCGCAGCTCGGGCAGATGCATGATCTTGCGGCCCTCGTTCTGCAGTTTCATCTCCTCGGAGGTAAAGCCCTCCTCCTTGACGCCGCCAATCTGCGGAATAAGGTTGCTCGCGAGCTGGGCGGCAAACGCGCGCGGCTCGGGAATCTCCTCGCCACGGCCCAGAGCGGCCAGCTGAGCCTCAAGCTCGGCCATACCGGGAGCGCCAGCACCCGAAGCCGCCTGGTACGTCGAGACGATCATGCGCTTCACGCCGGCGAGCTGATGCAGCGGCCACGTGGGAACCAGGCCGATGATGGTCGCGCAGTTGGGATTGGCGATAAGGCCGTGATGCCATTTGATATCGTCGGCATTGATCTCGGGCACGACCAGCGGCACCTCGGGATCCATGCGGAAGGCGTGGCTGTTGTCGACCACGACGGCGCCGCGCTTTACGGCCTCGGGCAGCAATTCCTTGGCGATATCGTCGCCGGCAGCGCCAAGCACAATGTCACAGCCCTCAAAGGCCTCGGGGCAAGCCTCTTCGATCACGATTTGCTCGCCGCGGAACTCAACGGTCTTGCCCGCGGAGCGTGCGCTTGCCAACAGCTTGAGCTTGCCGACCGGGAACTCCTGCTCGTTGAGGCACTCGAGCATCTGGGTGCCCACGGCTCCCGTCGCGCCCAAAATAGCAACCGTGTACTGTTTCATGCTTCCCCCTTTAAAGGTTGTGGCTTTTGCCCGCACGCCGAGCAGGCCGATTATTGTTGCCAGTTTATACAAGAACAGGGCGGGCATGAAACCCGCCCCGTCGAAACGAAACCGAAACGAAACGCCCCGCCGTAGATTTTTGAGACATGACCCAAAAATCTATCGAGCAGTCGCTACTTTTTGAGCGCGGCCAGGGTGGGATCGGCCGGCGCGGGGGCCTCCAAGTCGGAGACCTTCACAATGCCGTTCTCATCGGAGAAGGCACGGTAAATGGTCTGAATCGCCAGGTCGAAGTCCTTCTCCTCGACGCCGATAATGATGTTGATCTCGTCGCAGCTCTGCGAAATCATGCGCACGCTCACGCCGGCCTGGCCAAGCATACCAAACAGATGGCCCGAGATACCTGCGCGGCCGCGCAGGTTACGGCCGACGGTAGCGATGAGCGCCAGGCCCTCGACAACCTCGATCTCGAGCGGTTCGACCTCCTGCTGAATGTCGCCCACGAGCGAGTACAGCGAATCGTGAACGTCCTGCTCCTGCACCACGGCGCCAAAGCGGTCAACACCGGTGGGCATGTGCTCGACGGAGACGTCATAGCGCTCGAAGACCGAAAGCGCACGGCGCATAAAGCCGACGCGGGGCTTGGTGCGGTCGCGGGCGACGTTGATGGCGACAAAACCGCGCTTGCCGGTCACGCCGGTAATGATGGGCTCTGCCTCGCCCTCGTCAGCCGTCTCGCTAATGATGGTGCCGGGGTCCTGCGGCGCATTGGTGTTCTTGATGACCAGCGGAATACCCGCCTCACGCACGGGGAACACGGCCTCCTCGTGCAGGACGCTTGCACCCATGTACGAAAGCTCGCGCAGCTCCTCGTAGGTAACGCGGGCGATGGGCTGAGCCTCGGGAACAATACGCGGATCGGCGGAATAGAAGCCCGAGACGTCGGTCCAGTTCTCGTACAGGTCGGCGCCCAGGCACTTGGCCAGGATCGAGCCCGAGATATCGCCGCCGCCACGGTCGAGCAGCTTGATCTGGCCCTCTCGCGTCGCGCCGTAGAAACCGGGCATAACAAAGCCGCCCTGCTGGCCGTACTCCTGCACCAGCTCGGAGGTGCGATTCATGCTGAGCGTACCGTCGTGATGGAACGCCACAACCGTCGCGGCGTCCAGGAACGGCAGGCCCAGGTACTCGGCCATCAAGCGAGCGGTGAAGTACTCGCCGCGGCTCACGAGCTCCTCGGTAGAGTAGCCGCCCGAGCGGGCGCGCTCGGCAAAGGCCGCGAACTCCTCGCGGATGGGATAGGTGAGCTCCAACTCGTCAGCGATATCAAAATAGCGCTGGCCGATGTCCTCGAGTAGTTCCTCGCACGACACGTGATACTTAACGTGCGCGTTAACCAGGTAGAGCAGGTCGGTTACCTTAGTGTCGCCCTTAAAGCGGCGGCCGCAGGCGGAAACCACCACAAAACGGCGGGCAGGGTCGGCATCGACGATGGCCTTGATCTTCTTAAAGTGTTCGGCGTCGGCGACCGACGAGCCGCCAAACTTGGCAATCTTAATCATGGGCTTGAGGTTACCTTTCTAAAAGCCTCTGCAAACCTGTTTTGCGCGCTCTGATACCATGGTTTCACCGATTGGGACCAAGGCATCCGAGGAGCAGTGTTATATGGGAACTTATCATAGTACACGAGGACGCACTTTATCGTGCTCAAGTAAGGTGGCAATCCGCACCGGCATCGCTCCCGACGGGGGTTTGTTTGTCTCGGACGAGCTCGGCACCCAGCAGGTCGATATCAGCTCGCTTGCAGATAAATCGTACTTTGAAATCGCTCAAGATGTGTTGGGAATGTTACTGAATGATTACACGGCCGAAGAAATTTCGGCGTGTATCGACGAGGCATACCGCGGCACGTTTGCGAGTGAAGAGGTCACGCCGCTCGTCAAACTCGACGCCGCGCCGAGCGCCGACGCCCCTCAGACCTATGTGATGGAGCTCTTTGGCGGCCCCACAAGCGCCTTCAAGGACGTCGCCCTGCAGATGCTCCCCCGTCTGATGGCCCGCACTTCCGCCAAGGACGGCGGCGCCGAGCGCATCATGATCGTCACCGCCACGTCGGGCGACACCGGCAAGGCCGCACTCGCCGGTTTTGCCGACGCTCCGGGCACGGGCATCACCGTCTTTTATCCCGAGGGCAAGGTCAGCCGCGTCCAGAACCTGCAGATGTCCACACAGGAGGGCGATAACGTCGCCGTCTGCGGCATCCGCGGCAACTTCGACGATGCCCAGAGTGCCGTCAAGCGCATCTTTGCCGATAAGGAGCTTGCCGAGCGCCTGGAGGCTGCTGGCACGGTGCTTTCGAGCGCCAACTCCATCAATGTCGGCCGTCTGGTACCGCAGGTCGTCTACTACTTTGCCGCCTATGCGCAGTTGCTGCGCGCCGGCGCCATCGAGGCCGGCGACGCCGTGGAGTTCTGTGTGCCCACCGGCAACTTTGGCGATATCTTGGCCGGCTACTACGCCAAGCGCATGGGTCTGCCCGTCGCCAAACTCGTCGTGGCCAGCGACAAGAACAACGTGCTCGCCGACTTCCTGACCACCGGCGTCTACGACCGCAACCGTCCGTTCTTCACCACCATCTCGCCGTCGATGGATATCCTCATCAGCTCTAACCTGGAGCGCATGCTGTACTTCCTGTCCGATGGCGACTGCGAACTCGTTGCCGGCCTTATGGAGCAGCTGGCACAGACTGGTCGCTACGAGGTTCCCGCCGACCTGCTGGCAAAGATTCAGAGCGTCTTTGGCTGCGGTTGGGCCAGCGAAGACGAAGTCCGCGCTGCCATCAAGAGCTGCTGGGATGCGAACGGCTACGTAATCGACCCGCACACTGCTTGCGGCTATCACGTCTTTGAAAAGGTCGCTCCCGCCGAGGGCGCCAAGGCCCGTGTGCTGCTTTCGACCGCCAGCCCCTACAAGTTCCCGCGCGCCTGCTGCGACGCCCTGGGGCTCGACGTTCCCGAGGACGACTTTGAGGCCATGCACGTGCTCGAGCAGGCAACCAACACGGTCGCCCCGGCACAGCTCGCCGAGCTCGAGTCCAAGCCCGTCCGCTTCGAAGACGTCTGCGACGTCGATGAGATGGCCAGCTACGTAGAGCAGGCTGCAAAAAAGATAGCAACCAACTAAACCCCTTATAAGGCGCCGGCGAAAGCCGGCGCACCTTCTTTTATCAGATACCTACCGGGATGATGACGAACGTGCATAGCGTGCCTGGCTGTTTAGTTCGTCGCGAGTTCCGCACGCAAAGGAAAGCACTTAATGTGCTTTCCGTCTTGCGCAGGACTGCCCGAGCAGCGAACTAAACAGCCAGGCACGCCAGGAGGACTCACATGATCAAGATCACCGTCCCAGCAACAAGCGCCAACTTGGGCATTGGCTACGATACCCTCGGCATGGCCGTCAGCCTCTACTCGCACTTTACCTTTGAGCGCGCCGACAAGCTCACCATCACGGGCTGCCCCGAAGAGTTCCAAAACGAGAACAACCTGGTCTATGTGAGCTTTGTCGATGCGCTGGCCGCATGGGGCGAGCCGGCTTTTCCCGTTGCCATCGACATCCAGACCGACGTGCCCGTCGCCCGCGGCCTGGGCTCCAGCTCCACCTGCGTCGTCGCCGGCATCATGGCTGCCGCCGCGTTGACGGGCCATACCGTCGACCGCGCCGAGCTCGTCCGCATCGCCACCGAGGTCGAGGGCCATCCCGATAACGTCGCCCCCGCTATCCTGGGCGGCGCCGTCTGCTCCTTTACGCCGACCGATTCGCTCCCCCAGTGCCTGCGCTACGAGGTGAGCGATCGTTTGCGTTTTATTACCGTGATTCCACCTTACGAGGTGCACACGAGCGAGGCACGCAAGGTCGTGCCGCAGGAGATTCCACTCTCCACCGCCGTGTGGCAGATGGGCCGCATCGCCGGCATGACGCGCGGCTTGGAGACTGGTGACCTGGACCTGATTGCCGCCGCCAACGACGACCGCATCCAGGAGCCCTATCGTCGCCGCCTGATCCCCGACTACAACGCCGTGCGCGACACCTGCCTTAACGGCGGCGCTAAGACCATCTGGATTAGCGGCTCGGGCTCGACCCTCATGGCTGTGACCGACGACACCATCGTGGCAAAGTTCCTGCAGGTCAAACTGCGTGAACAGTTCCCCAAGTGTGACACGCACATTCTGACGTGCGACACCGAGGGCGCTCAAATCGAGTACCTGTAGCGCCCTGCCTCATTGCTCTCACCGGTCCCCTTGGGGCTTCCCCTGAAAACGTCCTCGATCATGAATTGCCCCGTCGTGCGCTTCGCGCGACGGGGCAATTCGATCTGCGGATTGTTTTCAGGGGAAGCCCCAAGGGGACCTGCGCAGCCTCGACAGGATAATCGCATTCGCTGATTTAATCTTGTGCTCCAACGGAGCCACGGACGAGAGGCCTTCGCGCTGCGGAATAATTTTGAGGGGAACACCCCGACCATTCCTGCGTTTACCTTGCTGAGGATATCTACAGGGACCCACGCTTTGAAGGGGCGCCGGGCAGATAGGGACTTTTTAGGTTACATAATAAACTGTTTATCTATGCTACTATTTAACTAGGCATCGCAGTATGGAGGTGGTCAAAGTGTTACGCACACTCAAAGCTTCGTTTTTCCTCTCGATACTTTTGATATTACCGATATGTTTCTCGTTTAGCCCTTCGACTGCTTATGCTGCAGAAAGCGATGCTGTCGCAATTTCTGGCGCAACCCAAGATTTTGATTTAACGAAAGGTCCCGAGCAGTCTCATCAAATCAAGCTTAAGGATGGGACCGTTGCAGTTATAGGAATTAAAAAAACCAATGAGCCCAGCCTGATATGGGACAGTTACTACAACAATGCATCTGGAACTTGGACTATCTATTACAACAGTCCTTTTATTTATCGCGAATTCAAGATCAAGATAGCGAACTCGCTCATTACCAGCGCTTGGGGACAAAACTATACGACTATCGGCTGTACGGTAACTAACGAGTCCTTTATATGGAACTCGAAACAGGCGACATATCGACTCAACTATGAATCGATGGGGATGACGTCCGGTATCGCCGTGTTGCAAGCGACCATGGAAGGCAGCACGCTCCACACCTATGCAAACTAGACTCACATCAATTGAGGAAGTTCAATGATCCCAATTCCTGCACGCTCAGACATTATGATCGCTCTCGTTTGGATTCTCGTCGGAGTGCTTATTTGGCGTATCTGCAAATGGGTTAAAAACAAGAAATAGTTGATAAAACGTATATGCCATTTATGCGATGCTTGGGGCCGTTAAACCGGCCCCTATTTCTATAGCTTTTCAAGCAGCAGTCACCCATTTGGAAGTCGCGGCTTATAGGACAAAATGTGTGTCCACGTTGGGGGCATCGGCGCAGGTTGATGCCCCTTTTTCAGCCGTTTAAATTCCGTGCCCACTTTTAACCGCTCGGACAGAATGTGTGTCCGGTTGCCTATCGT
>PPYE01233607.1_pt1 | contig 14049 bp, 13 predicted proteins | sample 1559881 | NCBI WGS metagenome assembly PPYE01 (sample SAMN08240022, study PRJNA423297) | Human gut metagenome, whole genome shotgun sequencing project.
ATTAAAGCAAGCAAAAAGGACAATTATCAACTTGAAAATAAAGAAATAAAGAATTTACCACCAAATTTAAAGAAGAACCGAAAAATAGACAATCAACACTTTTTTATCCCCGGAAGGTTCGACAGGTTCTTCCGGTTTTTCAACCGGAGATGTACTTGGCAAATCCGTTTAGGGTTCACCCGCGGAACAGCCCGTAACGGGCAACACAAGCCATACAAAGAAAAATAAGAGTTTCGTTTTCATATCTGCTATTTTTAAGTTATTCCTTTGATACAAAGGCAAAAGCAAAGCCTCGCAACGTCTTTGCTGCGAGGCTCAATTTGTTTTGTCAGGAAGTTCACTACCTTTTTTCTTGATTATTCAGTACCGGACTGAATGTGACTTGATTCACTTATCTGTTTCTTCACTCCATTGTTTACCGAAACTCGTCTGTTCCGTTTCCACACACCCACGATGTCCGTGTACCTTACATTCATCCAACGCTGATTGTAGCTGCCGGAATTCATCATCGTAAAGCGTGACATTCCAAGCTCCCAGATTCTCCAGAATCCTTTCCTGATTCTTGGAACCGGGAATAGGTACGACATTGGGATATTTATGGAGCATCCACGCAAGCGATATCTGGGCGTTGGTAGCATGTTTCTCCACAGCGAACCGATGCAGCAAATCGAGTATGGGCTGGTTGGCCTCGATATTCTCTTTCGATAATTGGGGGACGAATTTCCGCACGTCATCGAAGCCGAACTGATCCTGTGGCGTTACCTTGCCCGAAAGGAATCCGCTTGCAATCGGCGAGAACGGTACGACTCCGATTCCTTTTTCAAGGCATACCGGAAAAATCTCCGTTTCGCAATCGCGTTCCACCATCGAATAGATGTTCTGGACGGCGGATAATGGAGTAATCTTATGTGCCGCCCGTATCTGGTCGGCCGATACTTGCGACAATCCCCAACCACGTATCAGTCCTTCCTGAATAAGCCGTCCCATGACGGTTGCCACATCCTCAAGCCGGACTGCCTCACTGATACGGTGCAGGTAATACAGGTCGATATAATCCGTACGAAGTCTGCTCATGGAATCTTCAAGATGCCGGCGTACCTCCCGGTAGAGATTCGTCTCGTCCGGTTTCGAGAGTTCACCAATATGAAATTTGGTGGCGAGCACCACCTTCTTACGGAACGGTTCAATCGCCTTACCCACCAATTCCTCGTTATGTCCGGCGTAGAATTGTTCTTTGCCATAGGCTTCCGCCGTATCGAAATGCGTGCAGCCGTAGTCGTATGCCCCGCGGATGGCTTCTATGGCATACGCTTCGGGTGGCACTTGCCCGTAACCGTGGCTGAATCCCATACATCCCATTCCTATCGGAGATACTTCCAGCTGTCCTAATTTCCTTTTATCCATACTATTATCTTTTTAGAGTGAGATTATTATTGAATTACTTTATTTCCTTATTTTTAACCACTTCCCATAAGTCAGCATCCGCCAGCCCCATTCCAGAGGCCCGAAGCGGAAATAGGAGAGCCATAGGACACTGAATGCCATCTGGACAAGAAAGACGTAGAAAGCTATGGATTCTGTTCCTGTCAATCCAATGCCGGCCCCCAGTCCGAAGCCGATACCGTAGAAGAGAACCATGCCCCATACCGACTGTCCCACGTAATTAGTCAGTGCCATTCTCCCCGGAGCGGCAAGACAGCGCCACAAGCGCCACTCTCTACCATGCAGATACAGGAGACAGATAGCGGAAACGTATGCAAAACCTAAAGGATAGACACTTGCCGTATAGATGGCGGTGTGTGCAGCCGTTCCGAAAGGATGCCCGTTTACCGCACTCCAGGCATAGAGAACGGACAAGGGAGGTCCCAGCAGAAAACCGTATGTCACCGTTTTTTTCAGTAGCATCCGATTTGCCTCAAGATTGGCGTATATTTGCTTGCGCCCAATGTAGAAGCCCAATAAGAACAATCCCAATACCTTAAAATAGCGGTTGCCGTCGATGAACTCCTGCAAGCGCACCCATGCACCTTGTACCAGGAATTGAAAGACCCCTCCGTAGTTTTCCGCGTCGCGCAGCCAGATTCCGAAGTTATATTCCGTTATACCATATAAATTGCAATAGTGCTGTTGCATTCGCACTGCGGGAGCCGACAGGGACACTCCGAATGTACCGGCCAACCAATCAATCAGAATAGGAAGTAGCAATAAGACAGCGGAAGTCCCCAGCAACACTCTGTCCGAAACATGCCGGAAAAGAGGGAGCAGCATGCCCAATAAGGCATACAACAACAAGATGTCCCCACTCCAGATAAACATCAGATGCAGAAAACCAATGGCGGCCAGAGCAATCATCCGCCGGTAAAAAATACGGAATCCGTCCGTTCCCTTTTTAGCCGCGTTGCTGATTATGATTGAGAATCCGATACCGAACAGCAGCGAGAATATGGTGTAGAACTTACCGTCTACAAAAAGGTATTGAAGGAAGCGAATTACCTTATCTATTTCCGCCGTAGGCATAGCCTCCGTAGTTTCCGGTTTTTGAAAAGTGTAAAGCGAGAATTCCGGAAAGTTGGCAAGGCAGATTCCCAGCAATGCAAATCCTCTTAGAGCATCGAGGATGACATGGCGTTCCGAGGCCTTCACGGGTGCCATGTCTTTTATGTCTATTTCCTTATTCATTGATTCTTTCTTTTACCGGATTCTCACAAGCATGAGTGGAGAAAATTCCTACCAAATTTTACTAAAATTTTAAAGCCTATTTCTCCTTTAAGGCATTCTTAAAGAAAGCATCTATCTTGTCGAACGGAATCACGTTGAGATTATCGTATAAATCGACATGGTTGGCTCCGGGTATAATCAACAGTTCCTTGTTACTACCCGTCAGCCGTTTGTAGGCATCCTCGCTGAAATAGCGGGAATGAGCTTTTTCTCCATGAATCATCAACACGGCACTGCGGATTTCGCTGATATAGGTGAGCAACGGCATATTGATGAATGACAATACGCTGGTTTTCGTGATTCCCTCGTTGGAGTTCGGTGAACGGCGATGGTAGCCTCGTTCCGTCTTGTAGTAGTCGTGATACTCCTTGACGAATTGCGGAGTATCGTCCGTTACGGGGTCAAGTACGCCACCGTCGCGTACATAGCTGTCATCACGATAATCCTCAGTACGCTGTGCGTTGAGTTGTTCGCGCAATTTGTAACGGTCATCGGAGCTCATGGCGTCGAAATACCCGTTGGCATTTACCCGGCTCATATCATACATAGTGGATGTTACCGTCGCTTTGATACGAGGGTCATTGGCCGCAGCATTAAGTGCAAACCCGCCCCAACCGCAGATGCCTAAGATTCCGATACGTTCCGGACCGACGTCCGCACGGGATGTCAGATAATCGACTGCCGCGCTGAAATCCTCCGTACTGATTTCGGGTGACGTAAGATAGCGAGGTGTACCACCACTTTCGCCGTAATAGGAGGGATCGAAAGCAATGGTCAGAAAGCCTCGTTCGGCAAGTGTCTGGGCATAACGGCCTGACACTTGTTCTTTCACCGCACCGTAAGGGCCACTGACGGCAATGGCTGCCAGACGTCCTTGCATATTTTTCGGCTTGTAAAGGTCTGCGGCAAGCGTGATGCCGTAACGGTTGTGAAACGTGATTTTCGTATGTTCCACCTTATCGCTCTGCGGAAAGGTCTTATCCCATTCCTGCGTCAATTTCAATGCTTCCATATCGGTTGAATTTATATATTTTGCTGTTGTCGTTTCTTGTGCCATGACATTCTCAAAGATCAGGAACGTCAATATGGCGATTGCTTGTAACTTCATAGCCGTATTATTTTATTTTATAGCGGAGCCAGACAATATCTGTTTCCCATTGTTCCACACTCTCTAATTTCAGCTTGTACGGGTTACATTCCATACGGGAAATTCCATCGAAAACCGCCGTTTGTCCCTTGCGACCGTCGATACCCGGGGCTACCATAATACTCACTTCGTCAATCAGTCCGGCCTCCAGGAAACCGCCACAGATATGCCCTCCCCCGACAATCGCCAAGCGTTCGACGCCGAAATGTTCGTGAAGCAGCTCCATCGCTCCCGGCAAGTCAATGCGTTCCGCACCGGCGGCAATCCACGAAATACCCAATGTGCGCAGCGTTTCCAGATATTCCTCGGACACCCGTTCACTGACAATACAAAGTAGAGGATACCCGTCAGCTTCCCCCTCCTGCCAGCGCAGTTTCCCATAGGTATCGACAATGATCGTATATTCGTCCGATTTACTGGCGACATATACGGATTTATGACCTATTGAAGTTCCCTCCATGGGGGTACTTTCCCCTTTGACGGCGGAACATTCGAGTGCGGTAGTTATTCGTCCTGACAGTTTCGAGCAAGGCCCCAGTTTTTCCAAGGCTATGTAATATTCATCCGTACTCAGTTGCCCGACCATCGGGCAGTCGATGCGGCCATCGACCGAAGTCATCATGTGACTGATTATATATGGTCTCATATTCTTGGTTTTTATTTATAATGCAAAAGTAAGGCAGCTTCTCCACTCTGCCGGTAGACAAATTACGGATTATACTACCTTATTTACTGATTCTTTATCGGCCTACCTGACGTTGCTGTTCCGCATTGTACCGGTCTCCCACAACGGGAATAGCAGCCATGGCATCCTCTAACTCTTTCCACTCCCCGGAGCTGATGTTGAAGTCGAGTGTGCGCAGGTTTTCCTCCAGATGAGACAGTTTTGTCGTTCCCGGAATCGGTACAATCCACGGTGCTTTCTGAAGCAACCAGCCAAGAGCCACCTGTGCCGAGGTCATGCTCCGTGTACGCCCGAAAGCTTGCAGCGCATTTACAATGCGGGTATTCGCACGCATCGCTTCCGGCTGGAAACGCGGCAGGGTCTGACGGTTGTCGTTGCTAATGCTATTGATGGTAATTTTTCCATATCCAATTTCTTTTTTCGTTATTCAATTTCTAATTCACATTGCAAAATTACACGGTTCAAAATGATCCGCTTGTAGACGATTTACGGATATTTATACCCAAATACTCGATTCCAATCTTTTAACAGCATTCCAATACACGGGCCATCCGCTCCAGACCATCGGCAAGTAATGTGCGGGGACAGGCAATGTTCAGACGGATGAATCCCTCTCCACCGGGTCCGTACATCGTACCGGAGTTGACCATCAGCTTCTGCTGCTCTTGCAGATGCAGGGTCGTGGCGTCCGAACCGATACCGAGTGCCCGGCAGTCTATCCAGACCAAATAAGTTCCTTCGAGCGGCAATACGGGATATTGAGGCAGCCTTTCGGCGAAAAAATGGCATAGATATTCATAATTCCCTCGCAGGTATTTTCGCAAAGCATCGAGCCACTCGCCACCCTCATTATAAGCGGCAATTGTAGCGATCACGCCGAACGGGTTGACGTCGCACACCTCGTTGATGTTAATAGCACGGTCGATGCGGCGACGCACCTCTTCGTCCAAGGCGACGATATTGGCGATTTGCAGTCCGGCAAGGTTGAACGCCTTGCTTGGCGAAATGCAAGTCACGGAATTTTGTTGGAAGCGTTCGGAGAGAGAGGCAAAAGGCGTATAGTCGTGTCCCTCGTAGGTCAGTTCGCAATGAATTTCATCTGCCACAACAAACACTCCGTTACGCAAACAGATGTCGCCGATATGCCGCAGTTCTTCCGGTGTCCAGACCCGCCCGACCGGATTGTGAGGATTACATAGTAACAGGATTTTCGCCTTCGGATCAGCCGCTTTCGCTGCGAGATCGTCGAAGTCTATCATATAGCGACCGTCCCGATAAATTAGATTATTGGCCGATAGCTCGCATCCGTCGTTGCGAATCGACGAATAGAAGCAGTTGTATGCCGGAGTTTGGACAATTACTTTATCGCCCGGTGCGGTCAGGGCTTTGATAATGGCCGACAGAGCCGGTACGACACCGCTTGTATAGATAATCCACCGGGGATCTATCTGCCAGCGATGACGGCTCTCGAACCACCGGACGACCGCATCGTAATAGGTTTCGGGTACTTTGGTATAACCGAAAATACCGTGTGCAACCCGCCTTTGCAAGGCTTCTAAAATGGCGGGTGCCGTACGGAAATCCATATCCGCTACCCACATAGGTAGCACATTTTTCTCTTTGGGAGTATCCCATTTGTAGGAGTTCGTCCCGCGACGCGGGACAATCGTATCGAAATCGTATTTCATAACTTATCTATTTATTCGTAATTTATAAATCCAGTTACTGCCCCAAAGTCTCGCGAGGAAGATTACTCCCCGGAAACAAAGCTCGATGCACATGGCAAGCCACACGCCGCGTAGTCCCATCGTGGGGGCGAGCCATGCCGCCAGTGTCAGCCGTACGCCCCAAATGCTGCCGAAGTTCATCAGACTAGGTACGAATGTATTACCCACACCCACGAATATACCGTAGGCTACGATAGACGCCGCGAACATCGGCTCCGCAAAGGCTTCTATCCGCAGAATCTCGATTCCCAACGTGCGAATTTCCTCTACCGGGGTCATCACTCCTATGATTTGCGGAGCCGCCATATACATCAGCGTTCCCATGACACCCATAATCAGCATTCCCGACCAGACGGTAATATTGGCAAAACGACGGAGCAACCGGATACGGTTTGCTCCGAGGCTCTGGCCGACCAACGTCGTGGCAGCCTCCGAGATACCGTAGCCGGGCATATAGCAGAGACTTTCGGCAGTGATGGCGAACGAGTTGGCGGCAATGGCAATGATACCAAGTGGTGCGACAATCACCGTCGTTGCGATCTGCGCCCCGCAAATGGCCATGTGCTCGAATCCCATCGGCAGGGAGATGCGGAAAGCTTTACGCAGCGTCTCTTTTCGAGGTAGGAAACTTCCCCATTCTCCGGATAGTCTCAACATGGGCGAGCGATGGCAAAGATACCACATCATACCTCCGGCAGTGATGAGTTCGGCCAGCACCGTTCCCAATATCGCGCCCTCCACGCCTAAGCCTGCACCGGGAGCGGTAAATTCCACCCCTAACCATTCCACCTGCCTCGAAGGGAAAATCAGGAAGAAGTTGAACACGATATCCAGAAGACACATCAGCACGTTCAGCATACTGGGCACACGCATATTTCCACTGCATCGCAACATGCCACCCGCAAGGAAATTCAACTGCAAGGCAGGAAGGAAAAGTGCGAATATCCAAAAGTAGAGGGATGAATCGCTCCGTATTACTTCATCACCGCCCAACCAGCCGGGAAGCATACCACTGATGGAAATGCCGACAGCCGCCAACAATGAGCTGAAAACCAATGTGGCAGCAATCGACTGGCGGAGTATCTTTCGGGCTCCCACGAAATCCCCGGCTCCGATCTTATGCGCTACTTGAACGGAGAAGCCCGTTGCGGCGGCTGCGCACAGCTCCCAAAACAGCCATGTCGTGGTAGAGACCAATCCGATGGAAGCAGCGGCATTCGCGCCCAGGCTGCCAACCATCGAGGCATCGATATACTGCATGGCGATGGAAGATATCTGTGCCATAATGGCAGGGACACTGAGGTATGCAGTCAGGCGCAACTGCTGCCCCAGTGTCATCTGCTTCCCTTCGCGGATAAGCGATAGCAGGTAATCTGTCTTTCCCTTTCCTGTTCCCATCAGGTTATGTACAAGGGCATTAGTCTGTGAAACAAGTTTTCTCGTCCCAGAGTTTCAGCTTGCAATCGGCGGGAGCCTTGATATTCTCGTCGAGGATAATCTCCCCGTAGCTCTCGGCGGTGATACAGCCCGTTCGCGGATTCTTCACCCCACCTATTGCGCCTTTGATGGTCGCCTGCACCGAACTGTACTCGAAAGCCCGGTCGCAGTCGGGGCCGAACGTACAATTTTCCAATACGAGGTCGTGGGCATAGCAGAGCGGCTGCTCGCCGGTAATATGACAGTTCACCAACCGAAGGTTGTGCGAATGCCAACCCAAATATTCACCGTTGAGTTCTGAATCGTAGATTGTCACATTCTCCACTTCCCAAAAGGCATCTTTCGTGGTGATTTTGGCATTGCGCAGTTCCACATTCTTCACGTACTGGAATACGTATTTACTGTCACTCTCCAATCCGTCTATGCGGATATTGCTGCTGAACATGAACGGATAAGTGCCGCCATGCAGTTTCAGATTTTTGATGTCTAAATTCTTGCAACGCCAGAACACTTCGTCGGCATCTTTTATCTCTACGTTCTCAATTTCGATGTCGTGCATCTCGCGGAACATCTTGGGGGCGTCGATGCGTGTGTTCGTCATTTTCAGATTATCGGAGTACCACAGAGCCGAACGCCCGCCGACATCGAAGAAACAACGGTCGATAACGAAACCGTGCACGTGCCAGAAGGGATAATTTCCCTCGAACCGACAATCAACGGCTTCGATGTTGCTGCATTCCTTGATGGCTGATTCTCCGGCACGGATAATTACATTCTCCAAACGTAAGTCATGTGATTCGAACAAAGGTCTTTCACCTCCGAATTCTGCATTTGATATTACTTTCATACTTTCCTTATTTTTAATTATTATTCATATTCAACCTGTAACAACGCAAAAGTACTAAGCTCCCTCCATAACAACTTTGCTTCAAGGCTCAAACTGCTTTGTTCTGAAGTTCACCTTGTAATGGAGAGGTAATATTTTATCTCTCTGATGCAAAAATAGATGGTATCTGCCACATGCTTTGTAGACGAATTCCCGGTATTCATACCCAAATTACGGATTATGCTTATGCCTATTCCTACACAAATTGCCTAAAGCCTAATCTAACTCTGTTTTAACGTGTAGTAGTGGATTATATTATTCCGATACCGGCTCTTTGGTCCAAACGATTGAATGAAGTTACCAATTGACCGAAGAAGAAACAAAATCTGGATTTTGGGGATTCCCGATAAGGGGCTGTCCTTTGTCAAGGGCCCGCAGTATCTCCATTTCGTTATCGAACATTTCGAGATTTTCCTTCATACGTTCGATGTGTGTCGTTTTTGGGATAACAACCATACCCGACTGGATCTGAAAGCGCTATACCACTTGGCGTACCGTCTTGTGATAGCGGTCGACGATATACTGCAATACTTCGTCATCGTAGATTTCATTGATCTTACTCTGTCCCAACGGGACCATCACTGAACTTGAATACCTTTGGCAAAAGTGTTGCCCACGACCTCCTGATGTTCCATGTAGGGATGAATCTTGATCTGGTTGACGACAGGCTTGATACGAGCGTATGCCAGCAATTCGTCCACATGATGCAGATTGAAGTTGCTCACCCCGATGGCACGGATCTTCCCCACATCGACATACTTTTCCATGATTCTCCATCTCTCCTTGACCTTTCTGGCTACCGGCCAATGAATCAGCATCAGGTCAACATACGTTCCCCCGAATGCTTCAATAGTCCGGTCGAGCGACTCGCGTACCTTTCCGCTACGTACGGCATCGGGAGAGACTTTCGAAATAATGAACACTTCACTCCGGCCGATACCGCTTTCCTTGATTCCGTACCACACTTCGGCCTCGTTGTCGTAGCCTTGCGCCGCATCGACCAAACGGTATCCCAGTCCGATGGCGTGTTTCACACACTCTGCGGCAGTCTCCTTGAGAGTAGACGTGCCGACCCCAACTGCGGCATCTCTATCCCGTTGTTCAGCACGACACGGAGAATGGCAGGCAGTGTATCGGCCGTTTGAGCCGTTTGTCCGTTGTTGGAAGTTCTGCCCCACAACCTGTCAGTATGGTTCCTGTCAGGAAACACTTTTGTAGGATATGCCGACCAGCATCCTTTGGTCAGCGTGATAGATTACGATACCGTCACGCCCATCTTGCATACGCACAGCCAATTTTCAGTCTATGCACTTTATAAAGGGATGGGCGTTACTCTTCTCTCCGGACTTGTTGCATGGAACTCCGTTGGGTAATCACATCAAAGACTTCTCTTTCTTTTCTTATCAGTCCAATGAAGCCGGAGAGCACATCCGTTGTCATATCATCGATATGGCCAAAAGTAAACTTATCAACGGAGAACAAATCATGTAGACCGCTTATGACTTGGGGTTCGAATACCCGCAACATTTAAGTCGTATATTCAAAAAACAGACCGGACAGACTCTCTCGGAATACAGTAGAGATATAAGGGAACGAAAGTTCCGATAACCTTATCGATTACCGGAACTTCAGAAAAATCGAGAAAATGTCTGTCATGCAGGACACTCAATACCATAGAGTCGCTGTACTTCTTCCGGAGCGTGTAGATCAAGAATCGTATTGTATCCCGTATTCATGGAAGCAATTGCGGCCATATCCTCCGATGTCAGCATGAAATCCCCGATGTTGAAATTATCTTGCATCCGCTGCCGATGTACCGATTTGGGAATGGCGACAACTCCGCGCTGTAAGTGCCAGCGCAGTACGACCTGTGCTGCCGATTTATCATATTTGCGAGCGATACCGGTCAGAATATCGTCCGTGAACAATCCGTTCCGTCCTTCGGCCAAAGGCCCCCATGCCTCTGCTTGTATGCCGAGTTCCTGCATGGTCCGTATCGCATCGGTTTGCGGAGTATAAGGATGCACCTCTATCTGATTGACCGCCGGAATAACATTAGCATTATGGCATAAATCCAGCAATCTGTCCGGCTCGAAATTGCATACCCCGATAGCCCGCACACGTCCTTTCGCATAAAGTTTTTCCATAGCCCGCCATGCTCCGTAATAGTCGCCGAAAGGCATGTGGATCAGATAGAGATCGAGGTAATCCAACCCCAAACGGGCGAGCGAAGCGTCTAATGCCCGCAATGTCCGTTCATAACCCATTTCTGAAATCCATGCTTTGGTCGTGATGAACAGTTCCTCACGCGGAATACCACTTTTCCGAATAGCCGTACCGACCGCCCGTTCATTTCCATAGACCGAAGCGGTGTCGATGAGCCGATAGCCGACGGCAAGCGCATCGGTAACAACTCTTTCGCACTCGGTGGCATCGGGTATCTGAAAGACACCAAAGCCTTGTATCGGCATCTTTACTCCGTTATTCAATTCTTTGAAATCCATACCATAATATCGTTATAATTAGTTTTTCAAGATATTCAATCATGATTGTAGATACACTCCGAATCCATTCCAATAACCTGAATAAAAAACATTATCTATTGCATGAAGTTATTGAGTTTGTTGGCTGGATTGAGCGGTGTCTGGTCGGACAATACCAACGATTTGACCATATGCAACGTTCCCTGCTTGTACTTCTGAAAGTGTTCCGAAGCGATATGCTGCTCGTATGCTTCACGGCTCGCATAGGTTTCGAGAATCGTTACTTTACAGGGATTCTCCTTTTCGCCGACAGCATACATCGTCAGTACGCCCGGTTCGGTACGCAGGGAGATTTCACCTACCTCGGTCGCATAGTTCATATACTCGTCAAGATATTGCGGATAAACCTCTATTTTCGACAGCCGTACGATACCATCGGTCGTCATCGGCTCTTTAACGCACATACCCGGCTTATCCGGATTCAGACATTTGCCGATGATCTCTCCTGTCGCAAGGTAGGAGTAGGTCGGGAACTCAAATAATACGGGTTTTAGTTTCGTATAGTCGAGTTTGCCATCGCTGTCAAGCACATCGGAAGCAGCGTATGTATTGACTATCGCGCAAATGAAATTGTCGAAACCGTCGGTTTCATAAATGTCCACCACTTCACACTCCATCGTGAGTGGTGATGCGTCTATAACGGGCGTATCGTTCTCTCCGATATGGTAAGCAAACACCTCCGACTTATCGACCGTCGCACCACTTACACTTCCTACATAGTCAGCTTTCGGTAACATCTCACGACTCACAAGATTGACGGAAAGTCGTTTTGATTTTTTAATACCTTGATTGGTATAATGACTTTTACTCATGCTGACCAGTATCCGGTCATGGCCGATGACTCCCGTGTGTCCTACCACAAGCCAGTTTACTTTCCCTTCGACCTCCGCCCCGACAACCGTCATTGGTTTGGGATAGAGTGCCAACAGATTTCCGAGATTTTTCTTGTTTGTCTCCATTATATCGGGTTGTGTAGTGTTCTCTTTCACGGCAGTGCTGCACGACAACATGACAAGCAGTGACAGAACACCTAAGATTATTTTTACCATGATTGATTTATTTATCTATTTGACTTTCGGTGAACGGATCGGCACGATGCCCCATCAAATCGATTTTGGCATACTCCTTATCAAACTCCTCCATCTCCCAAGCTGAGAGACGGACCGTTCCCGCACCGAGCAGGTCATCCAAGTGTGCCGGATTGGTCGTTCCGGGTATCGGAGCAATCCACGATTTGCGAGATAACATCCATAGCAAAGCGAATTGCGCGAGTGTCACTCCCTTGCGCTCGGCCCATTTGCGAACCAAGGCGATAAGCGGCATATTGTGCTTCAAAGCTTCGGGCGTGAATTGCGGCAAGTTCCAACGCCGGTCTCCCTCGTAGAAACGGCTGTTTTCATTGATTATCCCGGTGAGAAACGCACGCCCCAGCGGACAATAAGGCACGAAGCCGATACCGAGTTTTTCCAATGTCGGGAAGATTTTGGTTTCAGGCTCCCGCCACCAAATGGCATACTCGCTCTGCACGGCGGAAAGCGGGCAGACGGCATGCGCCCGACGGATGGAACGGGCACTCGCTTCCGACAGCCCCCAATGCAGCACTTTGCCCTCCTGCATCAAATCCTTGACAGTTCCGGCCACCTCTTCCATCGGCACTTTCGGATCGACACGGTGTTGATACAAGAGGTCGATATGGTCAGTATGCAGGCGTTTCAAAGAGCCCTCCACCGCCCGACGAATATGATCGGGACGGCTATTGATAGCAGTCGGTTGTTTCTCCTCGACACCGAAGCCGAACTTCGTTCCGATTTTCACTTTGTCGCGAAACGGAGCGAGTGCTTCGCCGACCCACTCTTCGCTGGTGTAAGGGCCATAAACCTCCGCCGTATCGAAAAAAGTGACACCTTTGTCGTATGCCCGGCGAATCAGAGCGATCATATCCTTTTTGTCGTACTTCCCACCGTAATATCCCACCATTGGCAGACAACCCAGACCAATAGCCGATACGTCCAGCTCTCCGAGCTTGCGATACTCCATCGTATCGTCCGCATTTGGCGTATTTTTATCAGATAAATTTCCTGATAAAGAAGAGATAGGGGGTTCGGTAAACACACGGGAAACACCCGTTGTAGCTCCGGCCGCGAGTAGTGCAAAACTTGATGCCGTCCTTAAGAAATTTCTGCGATCCATAATCTTCTATTTTTTCATTGTTCATTTTATGATTGCAAATTTACCGCGATTGAATAAGTCGGCTTGTATACGATTTACGGATATTTATACCCGAATCCTCGAAATAGTGCATGAGCTCAGATTTCCTTCGATACAATATTTCAGTTTTCTTTTTAAGAAGATAATGGGGTTTGCTCCTAATGAATATCGGTTAATAAATTAACAAAAAGGGAGGGACAGTACATGATGACATATCCCCTAGGTATGGGTAGCAGTCCGGACGCTCTTTAGCAGGGATTCAAGAAAATACCGTTCTTTCCTTGTATCCTGTCATACAAAACAACAAACAACCGATATTCTTATTGTTCGGATACAGAATTTTCATCAGATGCTATCAGAAATACAGACTTTTCCAGCTACGCAATCTGAATACGATATTTATTACCATTTCAATGGAACGAGCAGCCTTACGGACAACTAATATATAACATTCATCAAATCAAACACTTATGACACATGAATGTTACGCATGGATTGGTCGCACGGGTTACTAATAGTTGGTCGCACATTATGCACACTATTTTTAAAAGTATAGCAAAGGTAAGAACATAAAAAAAGCACTAATATATTGAATATCAGTGCTAAATATTTGTTCTTAATTTGCTTTCGCGGTGCGTACGGGACTCGAACCCGTGACCCCATGCGTGACAGGCATGTATTCTAACCAACTGAACTAA
>PPYE01483490.1_pt1 | contig 14043 bp, 17 predicted proteins | sample 1559881 | NCBI WGS metagenome assembly PPYE01 (sample SAMN08240022, study PRJNA423297) | Human gut metagenome, whole genome shotgun sequencing project.
CTCCAAGGGCGAGGTCGATCGCCTGGTTGCGCTCGCTCGCGACAACGGTTGCGACATCATCGTCGGCGTCGGTGGCGGCAAGATCCTCGACACCGCGAAGGCCGTCGCCTATTACCTGGAGTCCCCGGTTATCATTTGCCCCACCATCGCTTCGACCGATGCGCCGTGTTCGGCGCTTTCGGTGCTCTATACCGATGACGGCCAGTTCGACAAGTACCTCTTCCTTAAGGCAAACCCCAACATTGTCCTGATGGATACGACGGTTATCGCGGCGAGCCCGGTGCGCCTGACGGTTTCCGGTATGGGCGATGCGCTCGCAACCTACTTTGAGGCCCAGGCGACGCATGATGCCGACGGTGGCACTTGCGCCGGCGGCAAGGGCGGAATGGCCGGCCTGGCGCTCGCCAAGCTCTGCTACGAGACGCTTATGGCCGATGGCGTCAAGGCCAAGGTTGCGCTGGAGAAGGGTGCGCTCACGCCTGCCGTGGAGCACATCATCGAGGCCAATACGCTGCTTTCGGGCATTGGCTTTGAGAGCTCGGGCCTTGCTGCTGCTCATGCCATCCACAATGGCCTGACGATGCTGCCCGAGTGCCACAGCATGTATCACGGCGAGAAGGTCGCCTTTGGCACCATCGTCCAGCTGGTACTCGAGGATGCTCCGACCGAGAAGCTCGAGGAAGTCTTGGGCTTCTGCATTGAGCTGGGCCTGCCGGTCACGATGAAGGAACTTGGCGTTGCCGAGCTTACGCGCGAGCAGGCTATGATTGTTGCCGAGGCCGCCTGCGCGCCCGATGACACCATGTGCAACATGCCGTTTGAGGTGACGCCCGAGATGGTCGCAAACGCCATCCTGGGTGCCGACGCGCTGGGCCACTACTATCTCATGGATGAGTAAATCAAGCTAAGGAAGGGGCAAAGCCAGCAGATGGCTTTGCCCTTTTTGCTATGGTGCAAAGGGGGCAGGTTACTTTGCACCAATCGTTGTTTGATGAAGGGCGGATTCTCGTATGGCGGTCCCGGCCGGTATGTTCAGGGGCCGGGTGAGCTCTCGCGTCAGGGCAGGTATTTGTCATGGTTGGGCTGCGCTGCCTATGTCTTGTTTGACCAGGGCACCGAGGATCGGCTGTGCAGGCAGATCGTCGATGGATTTCTGGATGAAGATCTAAGCGAGCCGTTCTTTAAGATTTACAACGGTCCGTGTACGGAAGATGCCGTTGTAAAAATGGCTAAGGAAGCCCGGGCCGAGTATTGCGACATGGTGGTGGGCATTGGCGGCGGCAAGATGCTCGATATCGCCAAGGCCGTTGCGTTTTATGCCGAGTTGCCGTTGTGCGTATGTCCCACGGCGGCGTCGATGGACGGTCCGTGCAGCGAGATTTCCGATGCCGACCTGATGAGCGTTGCAGATGCGGCCTTTAGAAACGAACGCAACGTGGCCAACGAGCAGACCAAGGTGACCAAACAAAAGCTCGTGCAGCTCATGTGCGAGGCATAGCTTGGCGCTTGATTGACCTTGTGCAATCGAGGCAGCGATAGGCCATGGGCTATTTGCCGCAAAGATGCTCCGCGTGTAATTTGCCCGAGGCGTGGGCCGATAGCGTATCATTATCTCTTGCTTGTTTGCACTGCTCAGGGAGGGGCCGCGCATGGCGCAGGAACACGATCTGTTTGATGACATTATCGAGATCAGCAAGGGTTTCGACTTTCTTAAAAACCCGCTTGGCGGCGTGACCGATGCACTCGATCCGTCGGCGCCGCAGTGGAATCCTGCCGACTACAAGGAGCGCCCGCGCGGCAACACCATTCCGTGCCTGACCTGTAAAAACGAAAAGAGCGGCTGCACCGCGTGCATGGACGTGTGTCCGGTCAACGCTATCGAGGTCGAGGAAGATGCCATTGAGATCCTCGACTCCTGTCGCAAGTGCGGCCTGTGCGCCGCTGCCTGTCCGACCGAGGCGATCATCTCGCCGCGCCTGGCGCCCAAAAACCTGTATGACGATATCGTCTCTGCTGCTACGAGCCACGAGACCGCCTACGTCACCTGCACGCGCGCCCTCAAGCGCATGCCGCGCGAGAACGAGGTCGTCGTCGCCTGCGTGGGCGATATTACTGCCGAGACCTGGTTCTCGGTGCTGGCCGACTATCCCAACGTGAGCGTCTACCTGCCGTTGGGCGTGTGCGATAAATGCCGCAACACCGGCGGTGAGGACATTCTGGGCGAGGCCATTGCTACCGCCGAGGAGTGGGCGGGTACGGGCATGGGCCTGGAGGTCGACCCCAAGAGCCTCAAGTGCCATAAGCGCCGCGAGTACGAGCGCAAGGAGTACATGGATAAGATTGCCCGCACCACGGGCCTAACCGTGACTAAGCTCAACCCGGCGACGGCGGCACTGGCCTCGGTGACGCAGAAGTTGAAGGCCCACCGCCATCAGATTACCCAGCTGGAGCGCACGCTCAACACCATGTGCGGCACCACGACGACCAAGCGTCGTCGTTCGCTCACGCACGGGCGCCAACTGGTGCTCTCAACGTTGCAAAACCACCCCGAGCTTGCACAGAACATGCAGGTGAGCACGCCGGAATGCGATTTTGACAAGTGCACGTCGTGCGGCGAGTGCGTCAACGTGTGCCCCACGTTTGCCTGCGATTTGGTGGGAAGCGGTCGCTTTGCGCTGGAGTCCACGTATTGCTTGGGCTGCGGTGCCTGCGTCAAGGTGTGCCCCGAGCATGCGCTCAAGTTGGTTGAGCATGACGCGTCCAATCTGGTCGTCGTCGATCCCGAAGCCGAGGAAAAGGCTGCCCAGAAGGCCAAGGCTCACGAAGAAGCTGAGAAGGTCAAGGCCGAGGCAAAGGCCAAGCTGGACAAGATGCTCGACCAGGTGGAAAAGCTCGCGGACTAGTCAGCGAGCTCTATCTCTGCTTCATTTGCGCCGCCGTGGTGTCCGGATTCGCCCGGATGCTGCGGCGGCGCTATACTTATACGGTTTGAAGTACCTGTACCAAAAGGAGCTGTCGTGTCCCTTTCCATCGGTATCGTGGGCCTGCCCAACGTGGGCAAGTCGACGCTGTTCACCGCGCTTACCAAAAAGACCGGCCTTGCCGCCAACTACCCGTTTGCCACGATCGACCCCAACGTGGGTATCGTCGACGTGCCCGATAGCCGCCTGCAAAAGCTTGCCGACATCGTTAACCCGGGTCGTATTGTGCCGGCGACGGTCGAGTTCGTCGACATCGCAGGTCTGGTGAAGGGCGCTAACGAGGGCGAGGGCCTGGGCAACCAGTTCCTGGCCAACATTCGCGAGACCGACGCCATCTGCGAGGTCGTGCGCTACTTTAAGGACCCCAACGTCATGCGTGAGGTGGGCCGCACGGGCGAGTTCGTCGATCCCGCCGGCGATGCCGACACCATCATGACCGAGCTCATCCTGGCCGACATGGGCACGCTCGAGAAGCAGCTGCCTAAGCTCGAGAAGGAGGCCAAGCGCGACAAGGAGCTCATGCCCAAGTTCGAGGTGGCCAAGCGCCTGCTCGCTTGGCTCAACGAGGGCAAGCGAGCCGCGTCCATGGAGATGACCGACGAGGAGCGTGCCGCCGCCAAGGGCCTGTTCCTGCTCACTATGAAGCCCATTCTGTACGTGGCCAACGTGGACGAGGATATGCTCAACGACGACCTGGCACCCATCGATGGCGTCAAGCCGTTGCCCATCTGCGCCAAGATTGAGGCCGAGCTTTCCGAGCTCGATCCCGAGGACGCCGCCGACTACCTGGAGAGCCTGGGCCTGGAACAGCCCGGTCTGGACGTGCTCGCGCAGGCGGCCTATAAGCTGCTCGGTCTGCAGTCGTTCTTTACGGCCGGCGAGATGGAGGTCAAGGCCTGGACGGTTCGTCAGGGCGCGACCGCCCCGCAGGCCGCCGGCGTCATCCACACCGATTTTGAGCGCGGCTTTATTAAGGCCGAGGTCATTGGTTACGACGACTACATCGAGCTCGGCGGCGAGCAGGGCGCCAAGGCTGCCGGCAAGCTGCGTATTGAGGGCAAGGACTATGTCATGGCCGATGGCGACGTCGTGCACTTCCGCTTTAACGTGTAAGGACGACGCGCATGTTTAAATATGGCAAAAAAGCCGGCTACATGGGCATCGCGTTGCTGGTGCTTGCGGTTCTTCCGCTGGTGGTCGCAGCGTTTGTGATTCCCAACATTGGCCCCGAGGTGGCAACGAAGTTTAACGCCGCTGGCGAGGTGACGCGCTGGGGCAAGAGCTACGAGTTGCTGGCGCTGCCGGTGCTCAACCTGCTGCTGAGCGTGGCGACGTACTTTACGGCGGGACGCCAGGCTAAAAACAATGATGACTCCGCCGCCATGGCGCGCATCGTGTGCGAGCGCTACCTGCGCAACGGTTGCATCACGGGTGTATTCCTCAACGTGATCAACGTTTACTTTATGTACTCGGCGATTACCGGAACGGGCTTTGGCTTTGGTTTCTAGCTTGTTCTTTTAGGCAACGAGCCTGCACGCATATTCAATGGCTGCTGCGAGGCCGCCGCTCGATCGTGGTTTAAAGACCATGTCGGCGGCGGCCTCGTTTTCGTATCCGGCGCCGCGAAGGGCGAGTGCGATACCGGCTTCCAGGAGAAGGGGCAGACCGCGTTGGCTGGTTGCGATCACGGCAGCCTGATTGAGCGAGCAGCTGTGCGCCTGGCATTGGATAGCAAGTTCACCTTGCGCCGGGCAAGGGACCAGAACGGCGGCGACGCGACTTGATAGCAATGCAAATGCTGTGCGCTCATCGGGCGAAAGGCATTCTGATTCAACGACGACGAGCTTGGGCGGTGCGCTGTTTGTGCGAAGCGTAGTTCGGTGCATGCGGACCGAAGAACCCGACATAGAAAACTCCTGTGTATTCGGCAAAACGTAAACTATAGTTTACGTTTATGTTCGGCCCCATTTCAAACTCGTCTGCATGGACGAACGTGCGAAACAGATTCTTGGCAGGCGGGTTGAAGAGACACGCAGGGACCTTGGTATCTCCAAGGTTGATTTTTGTGTGGCGACAGGAATCAGCCGACCCTACCTCGACCGAATCGAAGATGGGACGGCAAATATCACGCTCAAGGTTCTATTTAAGATCGCGCCCGCACTCGGCATGACGGTGTCAGAGCTTCTCAAGGGCATCGAATAGGGGATACCCGTCGACAACCAAATTACGCCATCGGGATGCGGTCGTGGTTGACTTGGCTGTAGAACAGGCGCTGAATCTCGGTCGCATCGCGTGACTGGCCGAGTGCCCACATGGTCTTGGCCACGAGCGTCTCGGTGGTCATGTCGTCGCCGCGCAGAATGCCCGGATGATCGGCGTAAGCACGGCCGACCTCATAAACGCCCAGATCGAGTCCCTCTTCGGGGACCTGCGTGGTCATAACAACGGTGCGACCCGAATCGACCCAGCGGAAAATTGCCTCCTGGAATGACTCACCGGACTCGCCAAACTCGGGAATACCGCCAATGCCAAAGGTCTCCAGGATTACAGCATCGTAGCTATCGGCAAGCGCGTCGAGGATGCCCGGGTTTACGCCGGGCGTAAGCTTGAGTACAAATACGCGCGGATCGATGCTGTCGTAGAAACGTACCGGGTTTTCGCCCTGATGCGTGCCGTGAAGCCCGTTGCGCACGATGCGGTCGTTGCGGATATAGGCGATGGGCGGATAGTTGACGCTAATGAACGCGTTAAAGCTCATGGTGCGCTGCTTGCGGGCGCGCGTGCCGGCAATGGCCACGCCGCCAAAAACGATCGAGACGTCGTGCGAATGCTCGTCGAGCGCATAGAGCAGGCTTTGGTACAGGTTGAGCTTGGCATCGGTAAAGGGGTTGCCCATGGGCTTTTGCGAACCGGTGAGCACGATGGGCTTAGGACTGTCCTGGATCAAGTAGGAGAGCGCCGCGGCCGTGTAGCTCATGGTGTCGGTGCCGTGCAGAATCACGAAGCCGTCGTGGTCGGCATAACCCTCGACAATGACGTCGCGGATACGCATCCAGTCGCTCGGGCGCATGTTGGTGCTGTCGATGTTCATGGGCTGCACGACGTCGAGCTCGCAGAGCCCCGAGATCTCGGGGACGCTCTGGGCGAGCTCCTCACCGGTCAGGGCGGGGGAGAGGCCGTTGCCGTCCTCGGTCGATGCGATGGTGCCGCCCGTGGCGATGAGAAGGATGCGCTTCATGCTGGTATTCCTATCGTATTTGCCGCCGCAGAGGCGGAGTCGTTCGGCAGTATTGTGGCACAGGGCGTCCAATGTTCAAACGTATTACATCATCTGTAACGTTTGAAAACACTTCAATTGCCGTCAAATAGGGGCCCAGGTCGTGCGTTTGCCGTGCGCTGATGGCCGCGAGGGGCGAGAAACCCCATATAACGTGTACACTATGGAGGTTATTTTCGTTCATTCACGCGGGTGGGCACCGGCTCCCCGCCAACAAGAGGGGGAACCATGGATCAAAAGGCTTCCGCAAAGGTCCTCGTACTCGACTTTGGTGCGCAGTACGGTCAGCTCATTGCCCGTCGCGTCCGCGACCTCAACGTGTATTCCGAGATCGTCCCCTGCGACATCTCGGCCGACGAGATTCGCGAGATGAACGCCTCTGCGCTCATCCTTTCCGGCGGCCCGGCTTCCGTGTATGCCGAGGACGCTCCGTCCATCGATCCCGCCATCTTTGACCTGGGCCTTCCCGTCCTGGGCTTCTGCTACGGCCATCAGATTACGGCCGTGACGCTCGGCGGCAAGGTTGGCCACTCCGAGGTGGGCGAGTACGGCCGCGCCACTATCACGCGCACGGCCGGCGCCAAGCTCTTTAACTCCACGCCCATGGAGCAGACCGTGTGGATGAGCCATCGCGACGCCGTCTCCGAGGTGCCCGAGGGCTTTACCGTTACCGCCAGCACCGACGTGTGCCCGGTTGCCGCCATGGAGTGCCCCGAGCGCAAGATCTTCACCACGCAGTTCCACCCCGAGGTCAAGCACTCCGAGTACGGTCAGCAGCTGCTGAGCAACTTCCTGTTTGAGATTTGCGGCCTGGAGCCCAACTGGAGCATGGACAACCTGGTCGAGACCATGACGGCCGAGTTCCGCGAGAAGGTCGGCGACGACCGCGTGATTCTTGCCCTGTCCGGCGGCGTTGACTCCTCCGTCGTGGCTGCACTGGGTGCCCGCGCCGTGGGCAAGCAGATGACCTGCGTGTTCATCAACCACGGTCTGCTGCGCAAGGGCGAGCCCGAGCAGGTGGAGGAGGTCTTCACCAAGCAGTTTGACGTCGACTTTATCCACGTCCACGCCGAGGACCGTTATGCCGAGCTTCTGGCCGGCGTGACCGAGCCCGAGGAGAAGCGCCGCATCATCGGTACGCAGTTCTGGAAAGAGTTCTTCGCCGTGGCGCAGCAGCTCGAGACCGACGGCAAGCCGGTCAAGTACCTGGCTCAGGGCACCATCTACCCCGACATCATCGAGTCCGGCGCTCGCAAGACGGGCGGTAAGACGGCCACCATCAAGAGCCATCACAACCTGATCCCGTTCCCCGAGGGCGTGCACTTCGACCTCATCGAGCCGCTCGATCACTTCTTTAAGGACGAGGTCCGCGCGCTTGGTCTGGCGCTTGGCCTGCCGGGTCACATCGTGTTCCGTCAGCCTTTCCCGGGTCCGGGTCTGGCCATCCGCATCATCGGCGCGGTCGACAAGGAGAAACTCGAGATCCTCAAGAACGCCGACGCCATCGTGCGTGAGGAGCTCGATGCCTACAACCAGCGTCTGTTTGAGCAGACCGGCGAGCGCAACTCCGAGCACAGCTGCTGGCAGTATTTCGCGGTCCTGCCCGACATTAAGTCCGTCGGCGTTATGGGTGACGAGCGTACCTACCAGCGCCCGATCATCCTGCGCGCCGTCGAGTCCAGCGATGCCATGACCGCCGACTGGGCCAAGCTGCCCTACGACGTGCTGGCCCGCATCTCTGGCCGCATCGTTGCCGAGGTTCCCGGCGCCAACCGCGTGTGCTACGACATCACGTCCAAGCCGCCCGCGACCATCGAGTGGGAGTAGGCCGATAGGGTTCTGACCTGCATTTTTGAGTGCCGCACTGTGCCGCTGAGTTTCGTTTTGTACGAGGGTCATGGCAAAGCCGCCAGCGATGTTGGTGAGTAAATACGATAACCGAGCCTCCGTTCCCGCGTTGGGACGGAGGCTTTTTCTTTGTCGTTTTACTCCCTTTCACCTGCGATTTCGCAATTTACTCCCCCGTGTTTCAAGACGACAAGGCACGGTGCGGCATTCGGAGGAACGGGAGTAAGGATTCATCCCAAGTGAGTAGACGCTCGATTTTTGTCCCCGAGAGCCAAACGGGGCCGTTTCGGGGCCTGTGAAACTCAAATCGAACTCAATAGGCTTTTCGGCGGTCTTCTCACAGCGTTTTCCCAGGTGGTTAATGGGGAGTAAAGAATCTCGCCGCCTCAATGAAAACGGGAGTAACCAGGGGAAATGCCGCGGCGTACTGCCGCGTGCCGCCATGTAAGCCACCGCGTTATTTACTCCCCATTTACGCCGGAAATATCTTGGCATGCAATGGGGAGTAAAAACTCAACAGACGCAGGAATGTGCGGCGCTCACCGCCTAGTCTGCCGTTCAGATTCGATTGTGCTGGTCGCGAAATGCGAAGTGCCGTTACAACGAGGCTTTCCAGTCCTCGTATTCGTCGGCGTCGATCTCGCCGTTCTCGACTTGTGCGTGCTTCTTTGCCCACAGCTCGATCGCCATCGCGGCTTTGGGCGCGTGCGGCGCCTTGGGGTTCAGGGAGAGGCCCGTGCCGTCGGCTGCGGGCACGATGCCGAAGGAGTCCTCGAGCCGCACGAGCAGCGACATGAGGTCTCCCGCGGTCTCGACGCCGTAATCCTTGAGGGCGTTGACGGAAACGCCGAGCGCCGCGGAGATGGACTCGAGCAGCTCGGGCTTCACGGCACGGATGCCGCTCTCGTAGTGGCGCACGGCCCCCTCGGTCAGACCGACCGCCTCGGCGAGCTGCGCCTGCGTCATGCCGCGCAACTTGCGGTACCGCCTTATGTTCTCGCCTACGGACATGCGCCCTCCTCCTGGAATTACTTATCCGCACATCTTATCAGCGTACGCAAATGTACGCAATTCTATTGACAGTACATATATGTACGTTTACTCTGAATCTGTAAAACGTACGTATCCGTACGCTGTTGATGGGAGGAACCATGGAAGAGAAGGTGGCGAAGACGCCGAGGCCGCACATGCTGGACGCCGACGAGGTCGCTGAGCTGCTGAGGATCAAGAAAGGCAGCGCCTACGAGGTGATCAGGAGGATAAACGCCGAGCAGGAGGCGCGCGGGCGCGTGGTTATCCGCGGGCGCGTTCGAAGCGACGTCTTCGATGCCCTGTACTTCCCGGAGGTGGACTGACATGCCCGTGTACAAGGACGACAACAACGGCACGTTCTACGTGCAGTGCTACTACCGCGACGCCCGCGGCTCGAAGCGCCACAAGACAAAGCGCGGCTTCTCCTCCGAAGTGGAGGCCGCAGTGTGGGAGGGCCAGTTCAAGAGCCTTAACGGCGGGGCCATGGACATGACGTTCTCCGAGTTCGTCGAGGTGTACGCCTCCGAGGTGAGGCCCCGCATACGCGAGCACACCTGGATCACCAAGGAGTACATCATCAACGACAAGCTCGTGCCGTTCTTCGGGGACATGCCCGCGAACGAGGCGATGTACTCGGCGAACTCGGGGCGGTCGGCCTCGGCGGCCCAGTAGCGCCTGGGGATGCCCGCGCGCGAGAGCGCCTTCTCCCGGCGGGCGGCCTCCTCCTTGGCGGCGAGGGCCGCGCGCCTTCGCGCCTCGGCCTCCCGCTCGCTGGCTGCGCCCTCGCACGGGCAGGGGGCGGCGGAGACCCAGGCGACCTTTCCCGCCAGCGCCGCGCCGAGCGGATCGAGGGCGGCGCCGCAGTGCGGGCACGCCCTCGGCTCCGGCTCGTCGAAGGAGAGCCCGGCCGCCCGGGCCTGCTCCAGGGTGATGAGTCCCGCTCGGTCCATCGGGCGCCCCTTCCTTATCTTCTGAAGTCCTTGTTGTCCCTTTTGCTTATTGGGTGGCATATCGTCAGGGGTTTCCCTGTCATCTCGTCAGGGGTTCGGGCTGCGAACCCTGACGGTTCGTCACCCTTGTTCGCGGCGAACCCTGTCATTTCGTCACCCCTTCGCGCCGGGAACCCTGACGAACCGTCAGGGGTTGCCAGCGCTCCGGGCGGCAGCCTCTCGCGCACGATGCGGTACCGCTTGGTGGCGTGCCCGCGCGCCGGGGAGTGCACGCCGCACTCCTCGATGAGGCCCCGGTCGAGCAGGTCGCGGATGGCGCGGTGGGCGCTGCGCTCCTGCACGTTGAGGAAGCGGGCCAGGCCGCCCTTGCTCTCGAAGTAGTCGCACCCGCCGTCGCAGAAGCCGAAGATGCGCGCGTAGACGAGCAGGGGAAGGCCGGAGAGGCCCAGGTCCGCCATCATGAAGTGCCGTACCGCCGTGAACTCGCGCGGGGAGGGGCCGTCGCGCCCCCTCGGGCCTGCGGCCGCCATCGGCGCTAGCCCCTTCTGGGCGAGCCGACGGCGCTGTTCCGCTCGACCCATGCGACGAGCTCGTCGTGCAGCACGATGCCGTCGCGCGTCTTGCCGCCGATGTAGCGGATCGGGAACGGGTCGTCGGGGTCCTTGGCGAGCCGGTACATGGCGTCGCGGCTGATGCGCAGCATCGCGCACGCCTCGTCTGCGCCGAATATCGCGTTGGTCGATGTTATGAGCCTCACCTGGCTCCTGCTAATGCTCTTGGTCATGGTCGTCCTCGAGCTCCTTTCGTCTCGAGGCTCCCTCGCGTGCCCGGCCGCGGGCGGCTCCCGGGGCGGTCGCCGCCGTCATTTCCTGCCGCTCCTCGACTCGATGTAGGCGTCCACGGACGCCCTCGAAACCAGGAGCTTCCTGCCGAGCCTGTACGAGTCGACCTCGCCCGACCAGATGAGGTCGTACGCCTTGTTTCGGCTCGCCCTCATGTACTCCTGCATCTCGATCACCGTCATCCATTCGCCGCGATCTTGGTTGCCCTCGGGCGCGGCGCATTCGGCTGTGCGTGCCATGGTTCCTCCAATCTTCCCGTGCGGCACCGCGCGAGGACACCGCACGACACCGTGTGCCTTTTCGTCTGCGCGACGATTGAACCGCCTGATGGCGCTTGGCGCGCACGGCGGGAGCGGAGATGGGTCGAGGTGGGTCGAGCTGGTCGGGCCTTCACGAAACGGCCATGAGCCGCGTGCCTTAGCTCGCGGCTAAGTCCCTGAAAAGTAAAAGGCGCCCATGCGGGCGCCTGCCTAGTAGCTGGAATTGTTCGGTTGTGGTCGGAATGCTCGTATTCCGCGGTGCTGTCGTCCGGGGTCCGGCATCTGTCGTTCGCCTCTTCTGTCGTGTTTGATGTTGCGTGTTATGCGAGCGACCTTTCGCGGGCCTGCCGGCCCGTTGCCCCAGGTGCACCCGGATAAATGGTACCCATCCGTTGGAACATGGACATCGCGGGAGGGCTGTTTGGGCAAGCTAGGATGGATGAGCGGCGGGGTTCTAAATGCAATAATTCGAGCTAAAGGGCCTTGTACTCTCTTTTGTAAAACGCGAGGGTGCAATAAACTCGACGATCCCCCTGAACCTTTTCTGAACGAATCAGCTCTTAGGCGGTATGACGCGACACGCATCGGTAGTGCTCGGACTGGGTTAGTCATCGAGTGGGTATAGAACATACGTTCTGTATAACGTTATAGCACCAGGTGGCAGGCGTAGTTTCAATCGAAGCTACGCCTGCTGCTATATATGGGTTGATGGTGGTATCAATGACCGCGATGCTTCTGTTTGCGCTTCAGTTTTCGCTGCTCGAAGCGCGCCTCCGCCTCATCCGCGCGACGCTGGCTTCTTGCTTGAGCCGATTCCCGCTTCATCGTCTCCCGCTGATTCGCGAGCGCCTGCTGCGCCTTGGTGCTCATCGCCGGCTGCTTGAGGGCTTTCGCCGCCTCGCGGGCGCGGCGCTTGGGGTTTTTGCAGGCTCGCTCGCCTCGGCGGGATTGCCGCCGAAGAACGCGAGCTTCGCCCATTTGCTTGTAACGAATCGCAGGATCTCCTCATCGGACGGTTCTGCGCCGAAGACGATGCGGGCGACGCCGTACCTGCCGTCCTCGACATGCTCCGCCAGCCCGACCCAGAATTGGCCGTCGTGATATACGGTCAGGGTGGACGACACGCTGATCTGCATGGCTGGTTCCTCCTTTATGTAGATGACCATGCAGAGAAGGGACAACCAAGGAGGCAGGTTACTGATGCGGACTCCCGCACGCCCACGACTACCCGACGGGGACTGTGTTTTCATCTCTGGTGCCCGCATTGTAGCACGCGCGGATTCACGATGTTGATTGCCGGCGCCTAGACGGAGATGAAGGCGGTTCGATCTAGGTCAAGCCGGTCGCTCGTTCATGAAGCGGCCGATTCCCTGAAAATAAAAGGCGCCCACGAGGACACCTATAGGCTATCTTCGAACTACTTGGTTGGGGCAGACGGAGGAAAAAAATAGGGCAGAATCGCTCTCACGATCCCGCCCCGCAAACCCGAGGGTTTCTAACTGGCTCCATTATTCCGGGCTTCTCAGTTCTGTCATTGACCCAGGTATCATCCGTCTCCTATAGCGAGTGAATATAAAAATAGGGCAGAGTCGCTTGCGCAAGTCCGCCCCTAAAACCGTGAAGGTTTTGCTATCTGCAGGCTATTCTACCAACCCGAGCGATTCTGTCAACCTGCGAAGGAACTCGAGCGCGGAGCGAGCTGCGGCGTCGGGCCCCTTGTCGGGCAGCGCCTCGGTTTCGCCGTCGGCCCTGGCGAACATCTCGGCGAGCTCGGATGCGGCGCGCGAGCGCGAGGAGCCCTCGGGTACCAAGCCGGAGTGCGCCACGAGCACGGTCGCGACCTCCTGCATGGCCGTATTCCCCATCCACTTCCTCCTGGTCGCCTTGGGAATCCCCACGGCGGCGACCCTTCGGGAGACGCCGCTGGACGCCGAGCCCCGGGCGGCGCCCCTCTCGGCGAAGCAGTTGATCAGGCACGAGCCGTGCGCGGCGCAGTTGCGGACGGACTTCACGCGCTTGAGGTCGTAGTGGGAGGCCTCGAGGCGCCTGTCGCCCCATCGCCTGGCGCAGAAGCGCACGAAGTCGATGAGGGTGCCGAACGAGGTGAGCTCAAGGAAGGCCCAGGCAGGCATGTCGCCGGAGTACTTCGCGTAGAGGCTCGAGCTGTAGGGGCTGCGGCCGCTCATCTTGAGCTCGCGCAGGCGGTACTCCCTGTTTGCAGTGGTAAGCGACGCCATGTAGTCGGCCACGATGGCGTAGCCGTCCTCTCCACGGTCCTCCATCTCGCGAAGCAGTGTCACCTTCTGGAAATGCTCGATGTCGAGCGTCATGCCGAGCAGGGCGTGGCGCAGCTCCTGGTCGAGCGCCGCGAGCAGGCGCAGCTGGCCGAAGTCGAGGTCTACGTAGCGGCCGTCGCGCGGGCCTCCCTCGTATTTCGAGAAGAGTTTGCGGTAGGATGCGAGCTTGAAGAAGTTGCACTTGTCGCGCAGGTAGTCCGCGGCCTCTTCCTCGGAACACAGTTCGAAGGCTACGCCCTTCTGCTTGAGGTGCTCTATCTGCTGCTCGATCGTGAGGATCGGCTTCCTATCGTGGGGTTCGGCCATGCTCGGTCTCCTGTCATTGATTTGAGAATCCTATTCTACCAGCATGTTTGCCCTGAATCCTGAAGGCCCGTTCGCCAACTCATAAGCAAGCCACCTGAGACTACTCACTTTGTTCACGAATGGCGAAGACCTGCGACCTGGGGTTTTGCAAATGGCGCGCAAGCCACCCGCGTTAATTCACTTGCGATTGCAGCTGGCGGCTTGCGGGCAAAAGGGCGGTTGAGTTTCAAAACGGGCGTTTTCGGCGCCA
>PPYE01484159.1_pt1 | contig 14042 bp, 9 predicted proteins | sample 1559881 | NCBI WGS metagenome assembly PPYE01 (sample SAMN08240022, study PRJNA423297) | Human gut metagenome, whole genome shotgun sequencing project.
TTCATACAGAATATGATTAGTTTTATTTTTGAAAGAACAAAAGTATAACAAAAAAGCGAAATAGAGAAATTTAAAGTTCGGCGGATATTATATCTCTATTTTTCATAACACAACAAACTCTTTTTACGCTATAACTGTTGTAAATGACATAACCTAAAACAACAACTTAATTATGGAATGGATTATTAATCAACTAAGGGTACATCCTGAACTTGCTATTTTCCTGACGCTCTTTGCCGGGTTCTGGCTTGGCAGACTCAAAATAGGGAAATTCTCATTGGGGACAGTCACCAGCGTTCTGCTGGTCGGAGTATTGGTCGGACAACTGAATATCACTGTAGATGGTCCGATGAAAGCTGTGTTCTTTCTGCTTTTCTTATTTGCCGTTGGCTATAAGGTAGGTCCGCAGTTTTTCCGCGGATTGAAGAAAGACGGCCTGCCACAAGTGGGATTTGCCGTACTGATGTGTATTGTCAGTCTGGTAGCCCCGTGGATACTGGCCAAAATCATGGGATATCATGTAGGAGAAGCTGCCGGACTGTTGGCAGGCTCACAAACAATATCCGCCGTTATCGGCGTGGCAAGCGATACGATCAACCAGCTGGGAATCAGCGATGCACAGAAAGCCACGTTCATCAATGCAATTCCGGTAGCGTATGCCGTAACTTATATTTTCGGAACGGCCGGTTCGGCGTGGATTCTGGCTTCTCTCGGCCCTAAAATGCTGGGTGGACTGGATAAGGTGAAGGCCGACTGCAAGGAATTGGAGGCTCAAATGGGAACATCGGAAGCTGACGAACCCGGATTTTCCCCAGCTCTTCGTCCGGTTGTGTTCCGTGCTTATAAAATCACCAATGAATGGTTTGGCAAAGGAAAGAAAGTCAGTGAACTCGAAACATATTTATGCAAGAATGATAAACGTCTGTTTGTAGAACGGATTCGTCAAAGAGGAGTGGTGAAAGATGTCAATCCGAACCTGATCCTTCACAAGAATGACGAAGTGGTACTTAGCGGACGCCGTGAATTTGTGATTGGAGAAGAAGACTGGATCGGTCCGGAAGTGATTGATGCACAATTACTCGACTTCCCGGCGGAAACTCTTCCCGTAATGGTGACCCACCGGACTTTTGCCGGAGAAACGGTTTCCAAAATCAGGGCGCAAAAGTTTATGCACGGGGTCAGCATCCGGAATATCAAGCGTGCCGGAATCAATGTTCCGGTATTGCCTAAAACAATCGTAGATTCGGGAGATATTCTCGAACTTACCGGTCTTAAACATGAAGTGGAAAGTGCTGCCAAACAAATGGGCTATATTGACCGGCCTACCAACCAGACGGATATGATCTTCGTTGGATTGGGTATTTTGCTCGGTGGTCTTTTCGGTGCACTGGCTATTCATCTGGGAGGTGTTCCTATCAGTCTTTCTACCAGTGGCGGCGCATTGATAGCCGGACTTCTGTTCGGTTGGCTACGCAGCAAGCATCCTACTTTCGGAGGTATCCCCGAACCTTCTTTATGGGTATTGAATAATGTAGGACTGAATATGTTTATCGCAGTGGTCGGTATCGCTGCAGGTCCCAGTTTCATTGCCGGATTCAAGGAAGTAGGCGTCAGTCTGTTTATCGTCGGCGCATTGGCAACGGCCATTCCTCTCCTCGCCGGATTGCTGATGGCGAGATACTTGTTCAAATTCCACCCTGCCCTGTCATTGGGATGTACGGCAGGAGCACGTACTACAACAGCTGCATTGGGAGCTATTCAGGATGCAGTGGAAAGCGACACACCGGCATTAGGATATACGGTGACGTATGCAGTCGGCAATACGCTCCTGATTATCTGGGGAGTTGTCATCGTACTACTTATGTAAAACTATATAAATAAATATCATTATGGAAAAGAAAACAAATAACCCTGCCATTACCAAAAGTTATGCCAAGAAAATGGAAACGATCAGCCCGTTCGAGCTGAAAAACAAACTGATCGATATGGCAGATGAAAGTATCAAGAAGATAGCACATACGATGTTAAATGCCGGAAGAGGTAACCCGAACTGGATTGCTACCGAACCACGCGAAGCCTTTTTTCTGCTGGGACAATTCGGCCTTTGTGAATGTCGTCATGCGTTTTCACTGGAAGAAGGAATAGCAGGTATTCCGCAAAAGGCGGGAATTGCTGCCCGTTTCGAGGCTTTCCTGAAAGAAAACGAGAAAGCTCCCGGTGCTAACCTATTGAAAGAGGGCTATAATTATATGCTGATGGAACATGCTGCCGATCCGGATACACTTATTCACGAATGGGCAGAATCGGTGATTGGCGACCAGTATCCTGTGCCCGACCGTATTTTACATTTTACGGAGTTAATCGTACAGGATTACCTGGCGCAAGAGATGTGTGACCGCCGTCCGCCGAAAGGTACTTTTGACCTTTTCGCGACCGAAGGAGGTACGGCAGCCATGTGTTATCTGTTCGATTCTTTGCAAGAGAATTTCCTGTTGAACCAGGGGGATGCTATTGCTTTGATGGTTCCTGTGTTCACTCCTTATATAGAAATCCCGGAACTGCGACGCTATCAGTTCGACGTTACCGAAATTTCTGCCGACCAGATGACTCCTGAAGGTTTACATACCTGGCAGTATAAGGATGAAGATATAGACAAGCTGAAAGATCCGCGGATCAAAGCGTTGTTTATCACCAATCCGAGCAACCCGCCCAGCTATGCACTTGGCAAGGAGACCACCGAACGTATCATCAACATTGTGAAGAATGATAATCCGAATCTGATGATTATCACGGATGATGTGTACGGAACGTTTATTCCTCATTTCCGTTCATTGATGGCAGAGTTGCCGCACAATACGCTTTGCGTTTATTCGTTCTCCAAATATTTCGGAGCTACAGGATGGAGAACCGCTGTTATCGCTCTACACGAAGACAACATCTACGACAAAATGATTGCCCGCCTGTCGGAGGAGCAGAAATCAATCTTGAACAAACGTTATTCCAGCCTTAGCCTGCAACCGGAAAAGATGAAATTTATTGACCGCATGGTGGCTGACAGCCGACAAATTGCGCTGAATCATACTGCAGGGCTTTCCCTGCCCCAACAGATACAGATGAGTTTGTTTGCCCTCTTCTCGCTTTTGGATAAAGAGGACAGTTATAAAGCCAAGATGCAGGAAATTATTCATCGCCGCCTGCATGCATTGTGGGATAATACAGGTTTCACACTGGTAGAAGATCCGTTACGTGCCGGATATTATTCGGAGATCGATATGCTGGTATGGGCGAAGAAATTCTATGGGGATGACTTCGTTACTTATCTGCAAAAGACCTACAATCCATTGGATGTGGTTTTCCGCCTGGCAAACGAAACTTCACTCGTTCTGTTGAATGGTGGTGGCTTTGCCGGACCGAAATGGAGTGTGCGTGTGTCACTAGCCAATTTGAATGAGGCCGATTATGTGAAAATCGGACAAAGCATCAAGTGTGTGTTGGAAGAATATGCCCAAACATGGAAAGCATCAAAAGAATGAACTAAGTAGTTCATTTTATAAATGAGAATTTAATTCAGACAGAAGAACATAAGAACAAAAAATAAAATAGCAGTTAAATAAACAACAGAAATAATTTTCAAAGCGCAGCATTTATGTTCTTTTGTTCTTATGTCTGAAATTTTTCTCGCTCTTATGTCTAAAAATTAATTAGCGTTTATTTAAAGCGGGAGGTATCGACCTCTTCCCTTTTTTTCTCTTTGTATCCTCCGAATTTATAATTAAACGAAATACCTAATGTACGGGTAGTGCGCATATAGTGGTTTTTCACATTCTGCAATCCGTAACGGACTTGTGTCGAAATGGTGGAGGTATTGAACAGGTCGTCACACTTCAGCGTCAATTGTGCTTTTCCTTTTGCAAAGGTGTAACGAAGCGCTGCATCCAGATTTCCCGAACGAGGAAGATCGAAAATTCCCTGTATAGCTCTATTTTGATAGAATCCGGTCAGGGTGAATTTTAAGTCGGGTTTGGTGGAAAGGATAAATGTGTTGTCCATCGTCAAGACGAATGTATATAGTTTACGGTCAAACGGGATATCCCAGAAGTCACTATCTTTCTGGCGATAACGAAAACCGATGGCGGTGAAACGGGAGTCGAGCCATTTTTTCACCTTAAAGGGAACTGTCATTACCAATCCGGCTTGTGATGAAAAATCAAAGTTGAAGAATTTGTAAATCTCTACTAAGCGTTCCGGTGATTGGTAGAGGGTTTGCATTTGCTTGTTTTTGGTATAGCTATAAAAGGCGGAAAAAACATACTTGCCTTTTAGTATATAATTAAGGCTGGTTTCATAGTTCGTGGCAGGTTTGAGATAGGGATTTCCTTGAATTTCAGAGTATGCTCCCATGTAAGAGATTGCATTCTGTACGCTCCAGTATTCGGGATATTCCTTGTCACTACTCAATGAGAATTGCAGGACATGTCCGGCAGCGGGCATATAAGTTAGATTGGCTACCGGGTACAGGCTCCATTCATTCCAGATATTTGTATGATATTGCTCTGCTGCCAGAGAAACATCGGCCGAGAGTTTTTCACCGAAGCTTTTGCTTAGTCCGGCATACACATTCAGGGTTTGTTCGCGACGGCGGGAGTTCATGTTATTATCCGGTAACAGGTTATCTGTTTCCGGGTCATAATATCTTTGATAGCTATGGTCTAAAGCGGTCGTATAGGTTATACCATAATTCAATCCCCAGCCTTTACCTAAGGTATGTTCTTGCCCGGCATAAAAACGCCATTGATTGATTTGCTGTTTATCCCGGCTCAAGAAATTCATTGTCTCTGTTCCCATCGTGCTATATAATAATTGGCTGCCGGGAGAATGATAGGATGTAAATGCCACTCCAGCTTTCAGCCCGAAAGGGGTTTGATAATCTAACTTTGCGTTATGGAGCTGGCTGTCTCCCTGTGAATCGGTAACAGAATTTTGCGCACCGGTAGCTATGGAATAATGTTTGGAATCGGTAAAAGCTGTTGTGTAGACCAGGCTTAACAGATGATCTTCTGCTAGAGAGTAATCCATTCCGAGACGTATCTGATGACTGTTGGTACGGGAAGTCATTATTTCATCCATATCCATCTGATGCGCTGAACCATCGGCTAACGTGTGAAGTGCTTCTTTCTCCGTAATCCTTCGGTCGCGATCATAAGAGTAAGAGTAAAGAAGATCTGCAGAGAATTTACGTCCGGAGTACAGAAGACTTCCACGTTCTGCCAAAGATTCGTAGTGATGTTGGTTAAAAGCTGTATAGAGTTCTCCTTGAAGGGAAGATGCTTGTCCTGTGCCGGGTGCTAATATCAGGTTAATCATCGGTCCGCGTACCTGATAGCGTGCCGGAGCGGAATACATCACTTCCGCCTTTTCAATCCGGCTGACAGGAATCGATTTTAATAAAGCATCCAATTGTTCGGCAGACAGAGTGGTCACTTTTCCGTTGATGACAACAGTTACCTCCTGTCCTCCCAACATCAGACTATTATTCATATTTACTATACCCGGAAGATTTTTCACAACATCATAGGCATTATCCACAGGCAGGTTGCCCACCAGTCTCGGCACGTCATACACGAGTTTGCCTTGTTCGGCTTTCACGATAGGGCGTTCACCTATAATCATCACTTCGGGCAGTTCCTGAAACAAACTATCCATATAACCTATATTCTTGATACTGTCGACAGGTTCCTGTGACTGTTGTCCGACTTGTGCTGTAGCGGATATCCACACACATAGAAGAGACATAAATAGTAAATTAATCCGTTTCATTTCGTCTTTATTTTTGGAATACGACAAAATACGGTAGAAAAAATGGAAATTTGCGTTATCACTGGCTTATCTAGTGTTATTTAGTCTTATCAAAGAGAAGAATAAGAATAGTTTCCTATTATCTTTGTCAGTATGAAATTACCACTAAAACATATTGTCATACTGGTTATCTGCTCATTAATCGGAATCTTTGTTTATCAAGCTTATTGGTTGACAGGGCTTTACCGGTCTATGAAGATGGAAATGGAGAGCAATATCAGAGATGCGATGCGGACGAGTGACTTTAACGAGGTCGTGCTCCGGGTAAATGATTTGCAAAAAGATAATGTGGAACACGGTTCGCTGACGGTATCAGCCGGATATGATGCGGACGGCAATTCATTAGTGACTAAACAAACGATTTCTTATACGGATAGTAGCCGTCAGGATACGATACACTCCCGGACAGAAACTACTACGGATACGGTAAAGGCCGTTGGTAACGCTCCGGAAGATTCTACACCTGTTGCAAGTAGCGAGAACGGGCTGGATGTGTTATTGAAAAAGCAAGATTCGCTAAAGGAGCTGTTAATGAGTATTCAGCAGGGTATTCATTCGGGTGTGGACACTTATATAGATGTCAACCTGCAGCGATATGACAGTTTGCTCACCCATGTGATGAAAGAGCATAATCTCTCTATTCCTCATCACACTCTTTTGATTTATACCGGAATCAGTGCCGATTCTTCCATTGTATATACCGATACATTAGGTATTGCGGGAGATAGCAGTTATATTCCCAGTCCCAAGGCAATCCGCTATGACTATGAATTTAATATGCATCACAGCCAACGCTACCAACTGGTGTTCGAGCCGATCAATTCATTGGTGTTAAAGCAGATGACAGGTATTCTGGTCACTTCATTTGTAATTCTTCTGATTCTCGGATTCTCTTTCTGGTTCCTTATCCGGACGCTTCTGAAACAGAAAACGCTGGATGAAATGAAAAGTGATTTTACCAATAATATCACGCACGAATTAAAGACTCCCATTGCCGTAGCCTATGCGGCTAATGACGCATTACTGAACTTTAACCAGGCGGAAGAAAAAAGCAAGCGCGACCAGTATCTACGCATCAGTCAGGAGCAGTTGCAAAGGCTTAGCGGGCTGGTGGAACAGATTTTATCCATGGGAATGGAGCGTCGCAAAACGTTTCGTTTGCATCCGGAGGAAATCAACCTGAAGGAGTTGATTACTCCGCTCATGGAGCAGCACCAGCTAAAAGCGGACAAGCCTGTACATATCGAATTGGATATTCAACCGGAAACGCTTGTCATTGTAGCCGACCGTACGCATTTCAGCAACATCATCAGTAACCTGATAGATAATGCAGTGAAATACTCGAAAGAGGAAGCCGAATTGTCTATTTCCTGCCGACAGACTGGGGGGACAGTAACCGTCAGCGTTACCGACCGGGGAATCGGGATTCCACTTGATAAACAAAAGCACATATTTGATAAATTCTACCGGGTCCCGACGGGTAATCTTCATAATATAAAAGGTTACGGACTAGGACTGTTCTATGTAAAGAGCATGGTCGAAAAACATGGAGGGACTATCACCGTAAAAAGTGAACCGGACAAAGGAAGCACTTTTACCATTACTTTATAAACCCATAAAATCATGAGTAAAAACAAAATTACCGTATTACTGGTAGAAGACGAACAGACGCTCGCCATGATTATCAAGGATACACTTGAAGAAAATGATTTTATCATTCATACGGCGAATGACGGCGAGGAAGGACTAAGCCTTTTCTTCGAACTTCATCCGGATGTAGTTGTAGCCGATGTGATGATGCCGAAAATGGATGGCTTTGAAATGGTACGCCGCATCCGCCAGACGGATAAACAGACTCCTGTCTTATTCCTGACTGCCCGTTCGGCCATCAATGATGTGGTGGAGGGGTTTGAACTCGGAGCGAATGATTACCTGAAAAAACCTTTCGGTATACAAGAGCTGATTATCCGAATCAAAGCACTGATGGGAAAGGCTTTTCTCTTCACAGAGAACAAGGTTGCCAATCATTTTGAGATAGGAAGTTATCTGTTTGATCCTGTTGCACAAACTTTATTACACGCAGGAACGAGACAGGAACTCTCTCATCGTGAATCGGAAATCTTGAAACGGCTTTGCGAGAACCGGAATCAGGTGGTCAACACGCAGGATGTCTTGCTCGAGCTTTGGGGAGATGACAGTTTTTTCAATTCCCGAAGCTTGCATGTGTTCATTACCAAATTGCGGCATAAACTCTCGCAAGATGAACAGATACGTATTGTCAATGTACGGGGAATCGGTTATAAACTGATTGTCAACTAAACTCTTTAACACCGCAAAGTGCCATGAATAAAAGACAGTTCACAGGATTTATGTTTTTACTTTGTACCTGTACCGTATTTGCGCAACAGTTTTTTTTCTAAGAAAACATAACGGAAGCGGATAGTCAGGTGGAAATTATCTATCTTTGTGGTAAATCAACCTTTACGAAGATGAAAAAACTGATTCTATTTCTTTCGCTGATATTATCGGTCGGTTTTTCTTACTCCGGGTTTGCCGGTTTTGGATACGGATATGGTTGGGGATTGTCTTCTTCTCCACAGTTTATGCAGATGGGATCTTTCAAACTGAAAAACGGAATGAGAATCAATACTTACGGAGATTACAACAAGGATGGCTGGCGGGTGCCTAACCGCAGCGCTATGCCTTGGGAAAGAAATAATTTCCGGGGAGCGTTTGAACTGAAATCTGCTAATGGTAATTTCGGAATACGAATTGAGGTGCAGCAAGGAAGAAATGTTCCTTATTAAATAATAATTAGGCACGGATTATACGGATGTCACGGTCTTTAGGGTTATCATTGCTGAAAAACAACCGCGTTAATCCGTGTAATCCGTGCCTAAAAAATAGCAATTAATTAGTGGCAGGTACTTATTAAAATCAGGAAAATCAGAAGGCTTTGTCTGCCGCACTGATTGCATTGGCTATACGGTCACACCACGAATCAAATTCCGGATCGGGTGTTTGAGTTTCCGGATGAGAAAGCATATAATGTACAGCTTGCCGCAATCCGTCCGCCATGGAGATATGGCATATAAAATCCGGGACGAGCCGCTTTATCTTCGAATTATCGAAAACAACCGTAGCTGCTTTATCTCCTAAGAGTTCCCCCCTGAAATCATAATGATCGCTATGTTTGGTAAGGAAATCGGATGCCACGTGCAATGCGTTCAGAGGTTTGTCTAACGCATCGGCGATTGTCTGGTAAATCTGATTCCAAGTCATACTTTCATCGGTAGTGATATGAAAAGCGTTACCAATAGCATGTGGATTCGCCATCAGTCCGATATAGCCTTTGGCAAAATCTTTGGAGTGAGTCAGTGTCCACAAAGAGGAGCCATCACCGGGAATAATGACAGGTTTGCCGTCAAGAATCCGTTTGAGAATCTGCCAGTTTCCCTTATCTCCATGTACGGCTACGGGAGGTTTGGTTCCGTTATAGGTATGGCTGGGACGAACGATGGTCACCGGAAAACCACTTGTCCGGTAGGCTGACATCAATACCTCTTCCGCTTCTATCTTGTTTCTGGAATACTGCCAGTAGGGATTGACCAGAGGGGTGCTTTCGGTAATGCGATAATCGGTCAATGGCTTTTGATAGGCAGAGGCACTGCTGATAAAGATGTATTGCCGAGTTTTGTTCTGAAACAGGCGGATATCACGCTTTACGTCTTCTGCCGTATAACCGATGAATTGTGCAACCACATCGTAGTGTTCAAGTGCGATGGCTTTTGCCACAGCTTCTTCATCATTAATATCCGCAATGATACTGTGAATTCCTTCCGGCATTTTTTTTGAGCCGCGGTTAAGGAGAGTAATCTCCCACCCTCTCTGTTGCGCCAATGCAACTACATCTGTACTGATAGTACCCGTTCCTCCAATGAATAATGCTTTCATAAAACCTGTTTTTTTATATTCTCCGGAGCAAATATATCAATTCCATGACTTACTTCCAGCAATCATTGCCATTTATTTTTCCGCCCGCAAGTTTATGTAGTATACAGATTACTGATTCTTGTACCCTTATTACTGATTTGAGGAATGAAATAAAAAAGATACCTCCAAATGTTTTATCTTTGTATCAGATTAATAACAAAGCATATGGATGAAATAACAAAAATTGAAACCGTCGATCAGTATGACCAGTTGTTTGGACTGGAGACATTGCACCCTTTAGTTAATGTAATCGACTTCTCAAAAGCTACCAAGTCGGTTGAGTATATCCGTATGAACATCGGATTCTATTGTTTGTTCCTGAAAGATGCCAAATGCGGGGATCTCAAATACGGACGCAAGAATTACGATTATCAGGAAGGAACGGTTGTCTGCATGGCACCGGGACAAGTGAGCGGAATAGACAACCGTAACCGAACGGCTCCCCGTACCAAGTCGATTGGGGTTTTATTCCACCCCGATTTAATCCGTGGAACTTCATTAGGACAGAATATCAAAAACTATACTTTTTTCTCTTACGAGGTAAATGAGGCATTGCATCTTTCAGATCAGGAAAGAGAAATCGTAACCGATTGCATACATAAAATCCGGCTCGAACTGGAGCATACTATCGACAAGCATAGCAAGCAACTTATCGTACGGAATATCGAACTGCTACTGGATTACTGTATGCGTTTCTACGAACGGCAGTTCATTACACGCAATCAGGCGAATAAAGATATAGTCGTTAAATTCGAGCAATTACTGGACGAATATTTCCAAAATCAGGTGGCAATGACCGAAGGACTGCCATCCGTGAAATACTTTGCAGACAAGGCATGCCTCTCTCCTAATTATTTCGGGGACCTGATAAAGAAGGAAACCGGAAAAACTGCACAGGAATATATCCAGTGCCGGATTATCGAACTGGCCAAAGAAAGAATACTGGAAGGTGTTCAAACTGTCAGCCAGGTAGCTTATGAACTGGGATTTCAATATCCACAGCACTTCAGTCGGTTATTTAAAAAGCATGTCGGCTGCACCCCGAACGAATATAAACAAAAAAACTAGACGTATTTTAGATACAGGAGTCTCAACATCATGGGAGATAAAGTACTCAAAATAGGAACCGTGCATCAATGCAATTGTTGCCTGGGGAGTAAGACACTACACCCGCTGGTAAGTGTCATCGATCTCTCAAAGGCTGACTTGTCAGCTCATACGGGCATCAAGTTCGACTTTTATACGATTCTATTGAGTGAGTGTAAATGTGAAGCGTATATGTATGGTCACCAGTATTATGATTTTTCGGATGGTACTTTGCTCTGCCTTAGTCCCGGAGAGTCTATCAATATGAAGGAAAACAGTAAGAATTTTCCTTCCAAAGGATGGATATTGGCTTTTCATCCCGATCTGATTTGTGGCACTCCGCTCGGACTTAATATACATAACTATACTTTCTTCTCTTATCTGCCTGAAGAAGCATTACATATATCTTTGCGCGAGAAGCAAATCATTCTGGAGTTTATGGATAAAATAAACCAGGAACTCGAACGTTGCATTGACCGACATAGCAAGAAGATAGTTTCCAAGTATATAGAACTATTGCTGGATTACTGTATCCGTTTCTACGAACGCCAATTCATTACACGTAATGAAGCGAATAAAACGATTATCAAACAATTCGATAAAATCATAAATAACCATTTTGAAACGAAACAGGTACCGACTGTCGATATACTTTCACATAAGTATTGTGCGAACCTGCTTCATTTGTCTCCTGAATATTTCAACGACTTACTGAAGTATGAAACGGGGAAATCATTTAAAGAGTATATCGAGTTCAAACGCTTCGAGATTGCCAAAGATTGGTTGGTGAATACTGATAAAACAATCAATCAGATAACGCAAGAGCTGGGTTTTCAGAATCCACAGTATTTCAGCCGGTTATTTAAGAAAATCACAGGTTGTTCTCCGAATGATTTCAGGATACCTAATTGAAAGTATATGTCAAAGGGATTAGAGGAAGATAAAGCAATCAAAAAGTCTTAATAAAATTTGAATTGGAATATCAAATTCTTAATCTATGTTATGAAACATACTTTTTTTCTTGGAATATTTGCTAATTTCGCAATAGTCCGTATCTTTGCAATGTGTTTTTCATAGTATTAGATTTAAGGTTAACAAAGGTTGGAGCAAGGCGTTGCTCCTTTTTGATGAAATCAATCCTCTTTGTATTATTTCTTTCTTTTGGCATGATTTCATGTGAGAAAGAGGATCCTGTTTCTACCTCTCCAACTACAAGGCAAACGGATGACTCAACTACTGATCCGACAGATCCCGATCCGACTGATCCTGTTGTTCGTTCGAACAATGAACAGACGGTGTTCATGTATCTACCCTGGTCGAACAACCTCACTTCTTTTTTCTATCAGAACATTGCCGATTTGAAAAGTATCATCGGAAACAATATATTGAAGAATGAACGGGTGATCGTATTTATATGTACATCGGCCACTAAAGCCACTCTCTCCGAACTTGTCTATGAGAATGGCAAAGGTGTACAGAAGACTTTAAAAAACTACGATTATCCGGATCCTACCTATACAACTGCAGAGGGCATCACTTCTATTTTGAACGATGTACAAACCTATGCTCCCGCCAAACGATATGCAATGATTATCGGATGCCACGGAATGGGATGGATACCTGTATCGAGAGCAGTTTCACGCAGCAGCTTGCAGATTAGTAAAAAGCACTGGGAGTATGAACATGCACCGATGACACGTTTTTTTGGAGGAACACAAACGAAATATCAAACTGATATTACTACGCTTGCCGGAGGTATTTCGAACGCGGGCCTAAAGATGGAATATATACTTTTCGATGACTGCTATATGTCTACGGTAGAGGTTGCCTATGACCTTAAAAACGTAACAAGCCACTTGATAGCTTCTACAAGTGAAATAATGGCCTATGGGATGCCATACGACAAGATAGGGCAGTACTTAATCGGAAATATAGATTACGAAAAGGTCTGTGACGGTTTCTATTCTTTTTATTCAAATTATGTGACTCCCTGCGGAACAATCGGTGTTACTGATTGCTCGGAATTAGACAACCTGGCGGCTATTATGAAAGAAATAAATCAGCGTTATACGTTTAACGAAGAATTAACGGGCGAATTACAAAGATTAGACGGATATACGCCTACCATATTCTTTGATTACGGTGATTACGTTTCCAAACTATGTTCCGATCCGGATCTATTAGAACAATTCAACGAGCAGCTGAAACGCACTGTACCCTTTAAAAGGAATACCAAACAGTATTTTACAGCAATCTCTTCCTCCTACTATGGAGAAAGAATTGATATCAATACTTTCTCCGGAATCACGATTTCCGACCCAAGCACTAATCCGGGTGCTTCAAAAAAGAACGAAACAGCGTGGTATATTGCCACTCATTAAATCTACTCTAAGAAGCATACGGTGGTAGAGAGTTGATTCTTCACATGTGGTCTGTCAAATCTCTTAATAAAAATTGAATTGAGAAAACTAATTCTTAATCAATGTTATAAAACATGCTTTTTTTCTTGGATTATTTGCTAATTTCGCAATAGTCTGTATCTTTGCATTGTGTTTTTCATAGTATTAGATTTAAGGTTAACAAAGGTTGGAGCAAGGCGTTGCTCCTTTTTTATTCTCTCCTTCTCTTCATCCAGTGACAAACGGCGACAGGCATCCTTTCTTCCCATTAATCGACCTGCACCATGCGAACAGCTTTTGAAACTCTCCGGATTACCCAGTCCCTCAACAATATAAGACTTGGTACCCATAGATCCGGGGATAATACCGATCTCGCCCTCATAGGCACGCGTAGCACCTTTTCGGTGTACAATCACATCCTGATCGAAGTGATTCTCCCAAGCTGCATAGTTATGGGCAATATTAATCATAGGATCAAAGTCCGTTTCAGGTTTCACTGCCTGGATGGCTTCACAAATACGAGTCATCATCAACTGACGGTTGGCAAAGGCAAAGGCCACACAGTAATTCATTTCACGGAAATAATCCTTTGCCATCTGTGTCTCCATTGGCAGGTAAGCTAGTCCCGGTACCATTTCAGAATACCATTTCTCATTCCAATATTGCGCAATCTTATTATAGTGATTGGCAACCTTCAAACCAATGTTA
>PPYE01433370.1_pt1 | contig 14041 bp, 19 predicted proteins | sample 1559881 | NCBI WGS metagenome assembly PPYE01 (sample SAMN08240022, study PRJNA423297) | Human gut metagenome, whole genome shotgun sequencing project.
CTTGCTTAGACTAAAGTATTTTTACCTACCCCCAGTTGAACTGGGGGTTTTGTCACACCTATTCGGCGTACAACAAAAAAAGCTGAAATCTTTGCAATATAAAAGATTTCAGCTTTCTTCCAAGATTTTATTCTGTTTCCTGCAATTCTTCCTGCAGTCTTTCCACAAACTGCCGTTCCTTTGCAGTCAGTTCTGCCGTTTCCAGCAAATCCGGACGTTTTTTCACGGTGCGGATAAGAGACTGTTCTCTGCGCCATTTGGCAATATTGGCATGATGTCCGCTCAAGAGGATTTCCGGCACTTCTTTCCCATGAAATACAGGAGGACGGGTATACTGTGGATATTCCAGAAGCCCATCGGAAAAGCTTTCATCAGCGAAAGAATCCTCTTTGCCCAACACGCCGGGCACCAGACGGGATACCGCATCAATGATGGTGATTGCCGCCAGCTCTCCCCCTGTCAACACGAAATCCCCAAGAGAAATTTCATCTGTGACAATTTCTTCAATGATTCTTTCGTCAATGCCTTCATAATGTCCACAAAGAAACACCAGATTTTCTTCCTTGGACAGTTCTTCCGCAATGCGCTGGGTAAAAGGTCTGCCCTGGGGTGTCATATATACCACCCTTGCGCCCTTTGCCTTTTCCGCAATGCTCTGATAAGCGTCATAAATGGGCTGTGCCTGCATGACCATACCAGCGCCACCGCCATAGGGATAATCGTCCACATGTTTCTGTTTATTCAGTGTATAATCCCGAATGTTAATGGCTTCCACGGAGATATGTCCTTCTTTCTGGGCACGTCCCATGATGCTATGGGAAAGGGTCTGCTGGATCATTTCAGGAAACAGTGTCAGTACAAAAAACTGTTTCATTTATCTCAGTCCTTCCAGCAGTTTTACGGTCATAACGCCGTTTTCCAAGTCCACGTTTTTGATACAATCTTTGATGGCAGGCAGCAGCAGTTCTTTGCCTTTGCCGTCTTTTTTCACCACATACACGTCATTGGAGCCAGTGGGGAAAATTTCTGTAATCTCGCCCAGTTCTTCCCCTTCTTCTGTTACCACTTTCAGACCATAGAGGTCACGATTGTAGTATTCATCCTCACCCAAAGGGATTGCCATAGCATCGGGAATGAGAATCCGTCCGTTTTTATACAGTTCTGCCACGTTGATATCTGTGATTTCTTTTACGGTCAGCAGCACAAACTGTTTATGGAATGCCACCTTCTGGATATGGAAAGTTTCCCGTTTGCCGCGGATTTCCACAATGATTTCTTTCAGGCGTTCAAAGCGGGAAGGGTCTTCCGTAGTGGGAAATACGCGCATGGTTCCCCGGATGCCGTGGGTTCCTGTGATTTTTCCGATTTCAAAATATTGTTCCATGGTTTTTGCACCTCATTTTTTCCGTATAAACAAAATCAGCAGGATGCGCCTGCACCCTGCCGTATACAGCGGTTTCCCTTACTGTACGATTTCTACGATAATCTTTTTATCCTCGTGGATGGCCGCCGCTTTTACCACAGTACGGATTGCTTTTGCAATTCTGCCCTGCTTGCCGATGACCTTACCCATATCTTCAGGGGCAACTTTCAGTTCCAAAATCCAAGCGCGTTCGCCTTCTTTTTCAGAAACCTGCACCTGTTCGGGATGTTCCACCAGGTTTTTTGCGATTACTTCCAGTAATTCTTTCATTGCATTGGCCCCCGTTACGAATTATTCGCCGATAACGCCAGCTTTTTTCAGCAGAGCTTTAGCTGTTTCGGAAGGCTGTGCGCCTGTTGCCAGCCATTTGTTAGCTGCTTCTGCGTCAACTTTCAGAACAACGGGTTCCTTTGTAGGATCGTAGTAACCGATTTCGTCGATGGATTTACCGTTTCTGGATGTTCTGGAATCTGCTACAACGATTCTATAGAAAGGAGCTTTCTTTGCACCCAGTCTTTTCAGTCTGATTCTTACTGCCATTTCATTTCACCTCCTGCAAGTGTTCATAAAAAGTTTATCGGAAAAAAGGAAGCTTGCCCTTTTTGCCTTTTTGCATGTTGTTCATCTGCTTCATCATTTTCTTCATTTCTTCAAACTGTTTCAGCAGACGATTGACTTCGGCGATGCTTCTGCCGGAGCCGTTGGCGATACGCTTTTTCCGTGGTCCATTGAGGATGGAAGGATTCAACCGTTCCTCTCTTGTCATGGACTGGATGATGGCTTCTGTTTTCGTCATTTCCTTGGACGGGTCAACACCGTTTAAGGCTTCGTCCAGATTAAATTTATTCATACCCGGAATCATGCCCATCAGATCTTTCAGCGGACCCATTTTCTTGATCTGCTGCATCTGAGAAAGGAAATCCTCCAGTGTGAATTCGTTGGAAAGCATTTTTTTCTGCATTTCCTTGGCTTCCTGCTCGTCGATGTTCTGCTGCACCTTATCAATGAGTGTCAGCACATCGCCCATGCCCAAGATTCTGGAAGCCATTCGGTCGGGATAGAAGGGCTCCAAGTCCTCCATCTTTTCCCCCATACCGATATACTTGATGGGCTTGTTGGTTACGCTTCTGACAGAAAGTGCCGCACCGCCTCTGGCGTCGCCGTCCAGCTTTGTCATGATAATACCATCAATGCCCAGCTGGCTGTCAAAGCTTTCTGCTACGGTTACCGCATCCTGACCGGTCATGGCGTCAACCACCAGAAGGATTTCCTGAGGTTTTACCACTTCCTTGATGTCTTGCAGTTCCTGCATCAGTTCTTCATTGATATGCAGTCGACCTGCTGTATCGATGAGGATGACATCGTTGCGGTTTTCCGCTGCGTATTCCAACGCTTTTTTGGAAATTTCCACGGGACTGAGTTTGTCCCCCATTTCAAATACGGGAATGTTGTAGTTTTTCCCAACTACCTGCAGCTGTTTGATAGCTGCCGGACGATATACGTCACAGGCTACCAGCAGAGGATTTCTGCCCTGCTTTCTCAGCTGTCCCGCCAGTTTCCCGCTGCTGGTGGTTTTACCGGCACCCTGCAGACCTACCATCATGTATACGGTGGGAGGACGCTTTGCAAAAGTCAGCTGACTCTGTGTGGTGCCCATGAGAGAGATAAGCTCCTCATTTACAATCTTAATCACCTGCTGTCCCGGATTCAGACCTTCCAGCACCTCTGTGCCAACAGCCCGTTCCGTAACAGTCTTGATGAAGTTTTTGACGATTTTAAAGTTTACGTCTGCCTCCAGAAGCGCAATCTTTACTTCCCGCATGGCGGTTTTTACATCTGCTTCTGTCAGCTTGCCTTTGCCCCGCAGCTGCTTAAACACATCCTGCAGCTTATTGGAAAGGTTTTCAAATGCCATAGACCGCCCTCCTCTCAGGATAATATTGCTTCGGCAATCTGTTTCATTTTTTCCAGTTGGCGGATTCTTTTTTCTGAAAGACCGTCGGTTTCCATCTCCTGTAAAATATCCAGCATTTCTCTCACAGATTTTTTCTGTGCTTGGAATCTGGCTACCAGCCCCAGCTTCTGTTCATAATCCATAAGGATTTTTTCCGTCCGCTTCAGCTGATCCCGCACCGCCTGACGGCTGATGGACAATTCCTCTCCGATTTCCGAAAGGGAAAGATCGTCCTGATAGTGCAAATCGAATACCTGTTTTTGTTTCTCTGTCAAAAGCTCACCGTAGAAATCGTAGAGCAGTGTCAGATGTAAGATTTCATCCATGGTCTTTTCCTCCTGTAAAGTAAAATCACTTTACAACCACCTGTGTTATTGTATCCGAAAAGCAAGCGGCTGTCAAGTATTTTTCCTTTACAGAACGTATTTTTTTCAAAACCGTCAGACTGCCTGAAAAATCAACGGTTTTCCACTATTTTTTATTCCTGCTTACCAACCATTTCATCTAAAAAAGCTGCTGCATCTTCTGTTTCGGCTTCCCCTTGGACGATGGCATAGCACAAAGCCATATCTCCGCCGTTTTTGCCTGGCTCCGCCTTACAGGTATATTCTTTTTCCTTTTCTGTAAGCATAGTTGTCAGCACAGTGGATTCTCCCGGCAGAATCACATCTCTTGCCACTTCTTTCTTCCCACAAGAAATCGTCACCACCAGTTCTGTATACACATCGCTTACTTCCCGTTCGTTTGTCACATAAAAATGCAGGGCTTCCCCTTCTGTGTTATCCAAAGGATATGTCCTTGCAAACCCGCCGTTGCTGGTTTCTCGTCCAGCATTCAGCATCGTATTCCCCATAGCTTCCTGTGCAGGAGCTTCTGCCTGCTTTTCTCCACCACAGCTTGCCAGCGCAAAAGTCATGACCAATGCCGCCAGTATTCCGTATTTTTTCATAGCTTTTCCCCCTTATAAAAGTTCATATTCTTCCTCCGCTTCTGCCTGACTGGCAAAAATACGGATTTCTTCCGCTTCTTTTACAATAGACAGCAAATCTCCTTTCGGTGATTCCAAACCAAAAACCATGCCCATTTTTTCTCTTTCTTCTTTTGTTTCCTCCGAAAAATCCATTTTCTTGTCTGTTGTTTTGCCCATCCATTCCGGCACAAAAATTACCAGTCGGACAAATTCCCGAAAATTTTTCGCCAGATACCAGCATTTGTTTTCTGCTGATACATAATAAATGGGGCTATTTTCCAGCTTTCCTTCTCCATGAGCAAAGGTGCCGCCCCATTCATCCGTAGCAAAAACCCACAGGCAAGGCGCTGGAAACCAGTCCAGCTTTGGCTCCAATCCAGCAAAAATCAGCCGTATTCCCCGTTTACGCTGCAAAAGGGTAAATCCATCCTCCTCACAGGTGGGGATAAAGGATTCTATGATTTTTCCGCTGCAGAGATGCTCTTTAGAAAAAACAGCATCCTTCTTCTCCATGTTATGACATTTTGCTTTCATGTCATTCCTCCTCCAGATACAAAGGATGGTTGATGGATTCAATGGTCGTCCACTTTTTGGAAATCAGTACAGAACTGTAATGTCCCTGTTTGGAATCGAACCGCCAGAAACCATCCATGCCTGCCCCTGTCAAATGACAAAGCATAGCACTGAGGGCACCGTTATGAGCCACCAAAAGGACATTTTTACCGCGATTTTCTTCCACTAATCTGTCCACACCTGCGGCAACCCTGTTGTAAAAATCCGAAAACTTTTCCCCATTTGGCATTGCAAGGTCTTTCCAGTCTGTAACCCACCCCCGCAGTTCTTCCTTGTAATTCTTCTCTATGTATTCTGCGGTCTGGTTTTCCCAATCTCCATAATAGAGTTCCCGAAAAGCGCTGTCATAGTGTACTTGCATCTCTTTCCCGGCAGCGATGATTTCTGCTGTATGGGCTGCTCTTCTCAGATCACTGCTGTAAATGGCGTCAATGGGAATCTGCCGGAAATACTGCCGCAGCTGTTCTGCCTGCTGTACGCCCGTTTCGTTGATATCCGCGTCTGTCCAGCCATAAAACATATTTCGCTTATTCATATCTGTTTGTCCATGGCGAACCAGATATAATCTCATGGCAAACACCTCCATTTTCATTATACCGACGGCATAAACTTGCCGCAATAAAAAACAGTCATCCCAAAGAAAAACTCCTTCCCAATAAAACCCTGTAAAAAGAAGAAAGCTGGAATCTTTTCCAATGAAAGATTTCAGCTTTCTCTGTTTTCTTATGAAGAAGCCCCGAACTTCATGAAATGCCCGTTTCTTCCTTATTCAGACGATCTTATCTTTTTGTGTAAGACAGACAGTCTGTGCACTGATCCATAGTGGGGTTTGCTTCATGTGTGCCTACCTGGATGGTTTCCAGTGTGCAGTAATTTTTTGTGTTGTGGTGATGTCTGCAGTTGTCTACGGTACATCTGATACATTCATTACATTTTTCCATTGTGTGCGCCTCCTTTTGTTTGGTACGCACTTATTTTGCCCGGTCTTTGAAAAAACATACTGCTATTTTTTTCTTTTTTTGATATACTGAATACAGAGGAAGGAGAGAACCCCTATGGCAGAGAAAAGTACAAAATCGACCACAAAAAAAAGCACCACAAAACCGAAATCCACGGGCAAACGCCTGTCTGTTACCATAGACCCCGATACCATGGCACAGCTTAATGAATATCTGGCACAGTTCGGCTACAGCAAAGATGAATTTGTGAAAAAAGCCATTCTGGAAAAAATCAGCCGGGATAAGATCAGTGCCATGATCGACAATATGATTCGTTAAAATAAAAAGGGATACACTGCTTTTTGTGTATCCCTTTTTATTTTCAAATTATGTATATTCCCGGAACAGTTCCGCCATACGATACAGGTATACCAACTGCACGATGCTGATGACAAAGACACCAATGCCACTAGCAATAATCAGAAGGGCTGCTATCATGCCTAAGAAAAACAGCAGAATACCAGCAATGACGCCGCCCAGACAAATCAGTTCCCATTTCCACAGTTTCTTCCATTTTTCCGAGAATTCCAAATCAAAATCTTCCAACACAGCCGCATGTGCGTAAAAGAGATAATATTCTCCTACCAAACCGGCAACAGCAGCCACCAACGCCATTAAAACCAACAACGCCACATGGTCCTCTGAAATTGCCAATGCAATGACTGCTAATGCAACACCAATGATCATGCAAATTGCTGCACGTCCATACTTTTCTTCTGTTTTACGCAGCTTCAGCAAAATCAAACAATATATCACTGTAACCACATTGGTAATGATGAAACCAATAATATAAATTTTATAATTGATCCCACCAATACTTTCATTACACATCAAATCCCCAATGATACTAGGGATAAACAACCAGAACAAAATCCACAGCCATTTCCCCAGTACTTTAGCTTTTTCTCTCTTTGCAGACTCTGTTTCTTCCTTTGCCTCCGCTTCTGCAATACGTATCTGAGGCATCTGCTCTTTCTTCTGCCGTTTCGTACAACTCATGGCTTCCTGACAGGTATCGCAGTTTGCGTGATATTTTTCCCGACAGCAATCCGCAATGGGACAGTTGCCGCCAAAACGCCTTCCCGGACCTTCTTTGCATCCTCTGCATGCTCCCGACAGTTTCTCCTGACATAAATCGCAATCTTTTCCACAAAATGTTTCTGCCATATTGCTCCCCTCCTGTTTCTCTCTTCATAAACTTTCCCCAAAGCTTTCTACCATCATTTTACACGAAAAATATTACAAAATAAAACAGGCTGTGATTTTTCATTATGTCATACAAAACAAAATAGGGAAACTGTAGCAGTTATACCAGAACAACGGCGAAAGCCCTGTAATTCTTTCTAATTTTAAGTTTTGCTTTTTGTCAAACATCCACTTTATCATAACAAAAAACGGATAGACCCTTTTCAGGATTTATCCGTTTTGATTGTTTCTTATGTATGAAGATTAGAATTTCTTTCTTGTCAGGAAATCAGGAATCTTGATTTCAGATTCGAAATCGTCCAGATCCGCAAATCTTCTTGCGGGACGCTGTTCTGCTGTTTCTTCAGTACTTTCTTCCACAACTTCTTCTGTTGTTTCAGGTGCTTTTTCCACAGGCTGTGCCACTCTTCTGGGTTCGGGAGCGGGAATGTCATCTTCCAGACCTGTTGCAATAACAGTAACGATAACTTCATCCTGCAGTTCTTCGTTGATGGTTGTACCGAAGATGATTTCTGCTTCGGGATCGATAGATTCTCTGATCAGATCTGCAGCTTCTTCTGTTTCCATCAGACCCAAGTTCATGTCGCCGCTGAAGTTGATCAGGACGCTCTTTGCACCTTCGATGGTTGTTTCCAGCAGAGGGCTCTGGATTGCCATTTTTGCTGCGATTTCCGCTTTGTTTTCACCAGCAGCACGGCCAATACCCATATGGGCAACGCCTTTGTCTGCCATAACGGTGCGAACGTCTGCAAAGTCCAGATTGATAACGCCGGGTTTGGAGATCAGGTCTGCAATACCCTGTACGCCCTGTCTGAGGATTTCGTCAGCTTTGCGGAATGCTTCTGTCAGTGTTGTCTTTTTGTCGATGATGCTCAGCAGTCTCTGGTTGGGAATGATAACCAGTGTATCCACGTTCTTTTTCAGTTCTGCGATACCTTTTTCCGCATTGCTCATTCTCTTTTTGCCTTCGAAGTTGAAGGGTTTTGTAACAACGCCTACAGTCAGGATACCCAGTTCTTTAGAGATTGCCGCAATTCTGGGTGCTGCGCCGGTACCTGTGCCGCCGCCCATACCTGCTGTGATGAATACCATATCGGAACCACGCAGAGCCTGCGCGATTTCATCCTGTGTTTCATCTACGGATTTTTCACCGATTTCAGGGTTGCCGCCAGCGCCAAGACCCTTAGTCAGTTTTTCACCAATCTGAATTTTTGTGCTGGATTTGGATTTTGCCAAAGCCTGTCCATCTGTGTTAATGGAAATGAATTCCACGCCGTCCAGTCCATCTTCAATCATACGGTCAACAGCGTTGTTGCCACCGCCGCCTACACCGATTACTTTTATTTGTGCCATATTGCTCATTGGGATGTCAAATTCGAGCAAAAAAATCCCCTCCTACCAATTCCATAATCATACCTTTAATTATACATGAAAAAAAGACGAATTACCATACAAAAACAGAATAATTCATAATTTTTTTCGATATTTTTAACTTTCTTTTCTGACCTTTCTTACTCTTCTCCTATCATAGCCTCTTTTTGTCTTTTATTCAACAAAAATCTTCTAATTTTACTAAAATTATAAAAAATCCGAGAACCAAAGACAACAATGGCCGCAATAGACAAATCCATATTCAGCTGTTTTCCCAGCCAAACCAGACCAATGGCAACGATTCCATTGATAAAAAAACCGCTGACGAATATCCGCATCTGAAACTGATGCTCCATGTCCGCGCGCACACCGCCCAGCACTGTATCCAGACACGCCAGAATACCAACGCCGCCATAAGCCATCATGGCATAAGGCAGCACGATACCGCTTTTGATTCCCAACAGAATCCCCGCACATAATCCAATGACAGGAATGATGATTTTCATGACGCATCTTCTCCTTCCTCTGTTGTTTTCCACAAAGCAGACTGGGTATAAGCTGGAACAGTCACAGACGCTTCCTCGCGAATGTCAATGACAATGCCCCAGGGAGAGAGCGTATCCACAACACCTCCAGGAAAACGCAGAGCCGCTTGAAGCACACTGGCGTCTCCGATGGCTTTGATCTCAAAAGGCGCCGCTACCCGTACACCATTTACCGTAATCACACTGCCAGCACAAGTGATGCCGCTCTGGGCCACAATCCGCTGTCCATTGACAGAAACAGCTTCTGCACCTGCCACAAAAAGTTCATTGACGACTTTTAAAACATCTTCCGCGTGAACAAGATAAGCATTCTTATCTCCGCCCATATCTTTTTTGCTGTCATCCATGGTCACAATGATACCGGCATCTGTCTGTTCTGACAATCCGGCAAATGCCCGCAGTTTCTCATTTTCTTTCTGCAAAGATTCCAGAGCCGCACCGTCAGATTCTCCTGCTTCATAAGTCTCCAGCAGTTCTGCCTGCTTGTCCAGCTGTTTTTCCAGTGCTTCTCTTTCTTCCCGTTCCTTGCGCAGTTCCGCAGAAAGTTCTGTCAAACGCACATTGTCCGTTCCCGCCGCCGAAGCTGCCTGAGACTGCACCGTATTATACTGCACACCAATCAGCATACCCAAAATGGCACACAAAGCTGTGATACCGGGTATGATTCCCTTTGGTTTCATCTGTCCGTCACCTTCTTACAACAAATACTGGAATACAATGGGCTTGGAAAGATCACTCAGATCCAAAGTCCCCCTGTCCTCCTCGGGAATGGTCACCACAACTGCCGCCATGGTTCGTATCTTCTGATCCATATTATCCATGGTACCCAAATGTACCTGAACCTGGTTTACCGTTGCATAAATATCAGATGTGTTGGATACATCCACTTCCACAGCGAATTCTGTCAGGTTATATTTCTGTATCATCTGGGAAATCTGAAGCATCACCTGCAAAGATTCTTGGTTTTCCACCTGCAAAACTTCCCCGCGTTGGAAACCGGAAAATACCAATCCTTTTACCAAAGGCAGTCCTTCCGTATAAACATTCTGAACATCCAATACCCGTCCTTCTTCATCTATGTACAGATAAGAACCCATATAAGGCACATAGGCTCTTACCTTCCGTTCTGTCAAAGAAATAACCATGGTATCAGGGAATTCCCAAACCAGTCTGGCATCTTTGATATACGGATCTTGCCGCAGAATATCTTCCGCTTTGGAGCGGTTAAACAGTATGGCATTATCCCCCTGATTCAGACCGATTCTTTCACAAAGATCTGATGTGGCAAACCGTTCGGAATTTTCCACCCGGATATTTTTGACAGCAAAAAAAGGAGAAAACAGAAATGCTGCCCCTGCCAGCAGTATCAATACTGCCGCAATGACATATTTCTGCGGAATTTCCAGCCGTTTTTTTCGTGGCTGGTAATATTCCAGTTCCTCCATCAAATCAATGTCTTCCATCTGTTTTTTTCTTTTTTTTCTCATGTAATCACCTTTTAAGATACCAGCTGCACCCGTCCGCCGAGAAATGTCAGCGCGTCTTCCAGTTTCTCATAACCCCGTTCCACAAAAGCGCTGCCTTCGACGATGGTTTCTCCTTCCGCCGCCAGAGCCGCCAACAAAAGCGCCGCTCCGCTGCGCAGATCCGTTGCCCTCACTTTTGCGCCATGGAGTTTTTCCACGCCAAAAACTGCCGCATTTCGACCATGCACCTGTATATTCGCTCCCATGCGGCATAATTCTGCCACATGGCGAAACCGTGCTTCAAACACTGTTTCACTCATCATACAGGTTCCTTTTGCCAATGTCAATAGACTCATGACCATTGGCTGCATATCCGTGGGGAAAGCGGGATACGGCCCTGTTGCCAATGTAAAATCCGACAAAAGTCGTGTGGGTGCCTGCAAATAGACTGCATCCTCCTCGTACCGCAGTCCGCATCCTGCCTGCTCCAGAACTTCCAGTGTCTGTTCCATGTACTGCTTTTCTGCTCCATGCAGGTACAGCTTTCCACCCGTCATGGCAGCCGCACAAAGAAACGTCCCTGCTTCGATGCGGTCAAAAGGCACTTCAAACACCGCTCCATGAAGCTTTCGCACGCCTTCCACCATGATAGTAGGTGTCCCTTCTCCATAAATTTCCGCACCACATGCCCGCAGAAAACGAGCTAGTGCTACAATTTCCGGTTCTCTTGCCGCATTGTGGATGACCGTGGTACCCTCCGCTTTCACGGAAAGGAGCAGGATATTTTCCGTAGCACCTACGCTGGGATATTCCAGATAAATGTGATACCCCAAAAGCAAAGGCGCCTCACAATGGAAAATCTCATTTTTCTCTCGAATTCGTACACCCATTTTCTCAAAGGCACGCAGATGCAGGTCAATGGGACGCCGTCCGATAGTACATCCGCCGGGATGTCCCAGAGAGGCTTTTTTCGTTCGTCCCAACAATGCCCCCAGATACAGTATGGAAGAACGCATTTTCCCCACCATTTCCTCACTGATCTCCGTTTTCTCAATATTCCGGCTGTCAATGGTCAGTGTTCTTCCTTCCAGTTTGGTCTTGCAGCCCAGTTCCTCCAAAATCTCCAGAGAAACAAACACATCCGTAATGTGGGGCACATTTTCCAGCACCACTTCATCCCCGGACAAAATGGAAGCCGCAAGAATGGGCAGCACTGCGTTTTTACTGCCTCTGACTGTGTATTCCCCACCAATGGTTCCACCGCCCGTCACCCGATAATATCCCATTGCTTCTCCTCCCGCACATACCAAGATAATTTCATTCTATGGCGGCCAAGATTCTTTGGTGCTTTTCCACATTTACAAGGACTTCGGATGCAGTTAATATAAAAGAAAACACACCTTCAGGAGGAAATTATGAAGCATAATATTTTAGATATCAAAGGCTTGAAAGTCGGTCAGGCACAAAATACAGAGGCAAAAACAGGTGTTACCGTTGTCATTGCAGAAAAAGGCGCTGTCTGCGGCGTGGATGTCCGCGGTGCCGCTCCTGGCACAAGGGAAACAGACCTGCTCAACCCCATCAATGCCATGGAAAGAGTACAGGCTGTTGTCCTGTCCGGTGGCTCCGCTTTTGGTCTGGAAGCCGCCAGCGGCGTTATGGACTATCTGGAAGAAAAAGGCATCGGCTTTGATGTAGGTGTCACAAAAGTTCCCATCGTTCCCTCTGCTGTTCTTTTTGATTTGGGTTATGGAGATGCTTTCGTACGCCCTGATAAAGCCATGGGCAGAGCTGCCTGCGAAGCCGCTTCCGACGAAATCCTTATGGAAGGCGATTATGGCGCAGGCTGTGGCGCAACGGTCGGGAAACTGAACGGCGTAGAACACTGCTGCAACAGCGGCATCGGTTCCTGGGCTGAAACCACAGAAAACGGTATCACCGTAGCTGCTCTCATTGCAGTCAATGCTTTCGGAGATGTCTGGGAAAACGGCAAAATCATTGCCGGCACCAAAAATCCTGACGGCACCTTTGCCAATACAGAAGAAGGCGTCATCAAAGCCGCATCTTCTCTTTCCTTCGGCGGCAAAAATACCACCATCGGCATCATTGCCACCAATGTGAAACTGACAAAAGCCCAGGCTGCAAAAGTTGCTGGTATGGCACATGATGGTCTGGCACGGTGCATTCGTCCCATTCACACCACACTGGATGGCGACACACTGTTCTGTATGTCCACCGAAGAACTGGAACTGCCCACTGCTCCTGTTGATGTTGTGGGGATTCTGGCTGCTAAAGTCACAGAACAGGCTGTGCTGCGGGCAATCAAAACCGCAAATCCACAGATTTGATCATTCCATCAAAAAAACGGCTGAGGAAAAACCTCAGCCGTTTTTTCATGTTCACTTTTCTTTTGTACGCTGAATGATATACTCTTTGAATTTTTCCACTGCCGGAGGCAGATATCGATTGAGCACATAAGCCATATATACCATTCGTTTGGAATAAGGCGTATCAAATTCTAGTTTCGTGACTTTATAATTCTGTATGGATGGATTATCTGTAATGATTGCGATGCCCTGGTTTGCTGCCACCAGCCCCGCCATGGAGTTGACATCTTCAAACTGGCAGAGGATGTTGGGCATAATCTGCGCTTTGACAAACAAATCATCAATGATACGACGCATCCCACTTTCTTTTGTATAGCAGATGAGGGGATATGGACAAATATCCTGAATGGTCACTTTTTCTTTTTCTGCCAGAGGATGATTTTCCGGCACAATAACCACCAGACCCTGTTCATACACAGGAATAAATTCCACATCACTCTCATTTTCCACCATGGAGCAGAAAATCAAATCATATTTTTCCCGCTTCAGGTTGTAAAGTAATGTTTTGGTATTGCCTTCATAACAGGAGAAAGAAATGTTTTTGTTCTGGGGATCATCCAGAAAGCCTGCAATAATTTCCGGCACAAAATTGGTCCCAACGGATGTCATATAAGCCAAACCTACATGACCGCCGCCTTCTGCCACCAACCGCTCGATCTGGTTTTTTCCCAGTTCCAGCTGGGTCAGGGCATTTTCCACATAAAACATGTAAATTCTGCCGTATTTTGTCAGTACCACATTTCGTCCCTGTTTTTCAAAAAGGAAGGCACCCAATTCTTTTTCCATCGCAGCGATGGAATGACTTAGGGTAGGCTGTGAAATATTCAGCTTTTCGGCAGCTTTTGTATAATGCTCCAATTCTGCCAAAGTCTTGAAATAATACAGCTGGTTTAAGTTCATAGTAACCTCTCCCGCCTTTCTATATCTTTATTATAACAAAAGATCAAGAAAAATACAGAAAAAAAATGTGAAAATATGCTATTTTTTTGTATTTTTGGAAAAGGAATGCAAGAAGTTACATTATCCTTCGTGCATCATGGACGAAATAGTTTTTCTGCAAATAATTTGTTTTAATTCATAAAAAATCGATTCATTTTTATTTAAAAAAATGAATCGATTTGCATATTTATTCTTCTTTTTTTCCAAAT
>PPYE01484916.1_pt1 | contig 14041 bp, 10 predicted proteins | sample 1559881 | NCBI WGS metagenome assembly PPYE01 (sample SAMN08240022, study PRJNA423297) | Human gut metagenome, whole genome shotgun sequencing project.
TGTAATCCGTGCCTAATTAAAATATATATATAATGAAATCAATTTTAGAGAATCGTCCGGCACTTGCCAAAGAAGTAAACAAGGTAGCAGAAGTTGCCGGATACTTGTGGCAGAAAGGATGGGCTGAACGTAATGGTGGTAATATCACTGTTAATATCACAGAGTTTGTAGACGATGAAATCCGTCAGATGAAGCCGATCAGCGAAGTAAAGTCTATCGGTGTGACTCTTCCTTATCTGAAAGGCTGCTATTTCTACTGCAAGGGAACTAATAAACGCATGCGTGATTTAGCCCGCTGGCCGATGGAAAATGGTTCGGTAATCCGTATTCTGGATGACTGTGCCAGCTATGTGATTATTGCGGATGAAGCCGTAGCCCCGACATCGGAACTGCCTTCTCACTTGAGCGTACACAATGACCTGTTGAGCAAAAACTCTCCTTATAAAGCATCTGTACACACACACCCGATTGAACTGATTGCCATGACACATTGTCCGAAATTTCTGGAAAAAGATGTGGCTACCAATCTGTTGTGGAGTATGATTCCTGAAACAAAGGCATTCTGCCCGCGTGGTTTGGGTATCATTCCTTATAAATTACCTAGCTCGGTGGAATTGGCTGAAGCTACCATCAAAGAATTGCAGGATTACGATGTGGTGATGTGGGAGAAACATGGCGTATTTGCAGTGGATTGCGATGCGATGCAGGCATTCGATCAGATTGATGTACTCAATAAGTCGGCTCTGATTTATATCGCAGCTAAAAATATGGGCTTCGAACCGGATGGTATGAGTCAGGAACAGATGAAAGAAATGTCAGTAGCTTTCAATCTTCCTAAATAAGATTTATACTAGTCATTGATTTTAATTACTTTAGAAACCGTGGCATTTTCTACCCTGGAAGGTGCTGCGGTTAACCCTTTAAACAAATAGATAACCATGAATCGCATTATTTTAAACGAAACTTCGTACTTCGGTGCCGGATGCCGTAGTGTCATTGCTGTGGAAGCAGCCAGACGTGGCTTTAAGAAAGCCTTTTTTGTAACGGATAAAGATCTTATCAAGTTTGGTGTGGCTGCCGAAATCATTAAAGTATTTGATGAAAATCAGATTCCTTACGAACTTTATAGTGATGTAAAAGCGAACCCTACGATTGCAAATGTACAAAATGGTGTGGCGGCATACAAAGCTTCCGGAGCCGATTTTATCGTTGCTTTGGGCGGCGGTTCTTCCATCGATACTGCCAAAGGAATCGGTATTGTTGTGAACAATCCGGATTTTGCAGACGTGAAATCTCTGGAAGGGGTAGCCGATACCAAACACAAAGCGGTGCCTACTTTCGCGCTGCCTACTACTGCCGGAACAGCTGCGGAGGTAACGATCAATTATGTGATTATTGATGAAGATGCCCGCAAGAAAATGGTTTGTGTAGACCCGAACGACATTCCTGCCGTAGCTATCGTAGACCCTGAACTGATGTACTCAATGCCAAAAGGACTGACTGCTGCTACCGGTATGGATGCTTTGACTCATGCCATCGAAAGTTATATCACTCCGGGTGCTTGGGTAATGAGCGATATGTTCGAATTGAAAGCCATTGAAATGATTGCTCAAAACTTGAAAGCAGCTGTGGATAATGGTAAAGATGTGGCAGCCCGCGAAGCTATGTCACAGGCACAATATATTGCCGGTATGGGATTCTCGAATGTCGGTTTAGGAATTGTTCATTCGATGGCGCATCCGCTAGGTGCGTTCTATGATACTCCTCATGGGGTAGCCAATGCCTTATTGTTGCCGTATGTGATGGAATACAATGCTGAATCTCCGGCAGCTCCGAAATATATCCATATTGCGAAAGCAATGGGAGTGGACACTACCGGAATGAGTGAAGCCGAGGGAGTAAAAGCGGCTGTTGAGGCAGTGAAAGCACTTTCTGCCAGTATCAATATACCGCAGAAATTACATGAAATCAATGTGAAGGAAGAAGATATTCCTGCACTGGCTGTAGCTGCTTTCAATGATGTTTGTACAGGCGGTAATCCTCGTCCTACTTCGGTAGCAGATATCGAAGCTCTATATCGCAGAGCTTTCTAAAGTTAGTTTTTGCGGAAGTTCTTTTCACCACAGATTACACAGATTTACACAGATTATTTTCTAATCGGAAGCCGATATTTAAGAATTAAATCTGTGTAAATCTGTGTAATCTGTGGTGTTTTTCTGAAAATAATTCCTATTTTTGTCCAACTCAATTACATGAAAACACATCGGTATGATCGAGGATAATAGTTTGGGATTAGAATTTAAATATCTGATTGTAAATGACATGGACCGTAAATTCGGGCTATGGGTAAATACCGTCGGCTATCAATCCATTCCTCCTGATTCACCTTATCCGTTGAAAGAGCATCCTTCCGGTTACTTCTTTAATGCAGAAAAAGGAAGAGTGCTTCGTGAGTATCAATTGGTATATATTACCAAGGGGCGTGGTTTGTTTTCATCTGATTCTACCTCTGAAAAGCAAGTTTGTAAAGGTCGGTTGATGGTATTGTTTCCCGGACAATGGCATACTTATCGCCCGTTGCGGCAGACTGGTTGGACGGAATATTATATCGGTTTCGAGGGGCCTATGATAGACGCCATTGTTGATGATGCTTTTTTGTCGCAGGAACAGCAAATACTGGAAATAGGCCTTAATGAAGAGTTAGTCTCATTATTCTCCCGTGCTCTTGCCGTAGCCGAAGCGGATAAGATTTCCGCGCAACAATATCTTTCCGGGATTGTGCTCCACATGATAGGGATGATTCTTTCCGTCTCCAAGAATAAGGTTTTCGAGATGAGTGATGTGGATCAGAAGATCGAACAGGCAAAAATCATTATGAATGAAAATGTTTCCGGCAATGTGGACCCGGAAGAGTTGGCTATGCGACTCAATATTAGTTATTCATGGTTTCGACGTGTTTTTAAGGAGTATACAGGTTATGCTCCGGCTAAATATTTCCAGGAATTGAAACTTCGTAAAGCTAAACAAATGCTGGTGGGAACTTCCCAGTCAGTAAAAGAGATTTCTTTTTTTCTAGGTTTCCAGTCAACCGAATATTTTTTCTCTTTCTTCAAGAAACGTACGGGTCTTACTCCGTTGGAGTATCGTTCGTTCGGGCGGGAAGAATGAATAGGATGAAGTCCATATCTATTAGTTATTTGGCTCTGATTTTGGGAATATCATAAAAACTGTTACTTTTGTGGCGAAGATAATGTGCTATAAACCATCATTCTTGATATGCGCGGACAAAAACTATCTAAGATCCATTTTCTTATTCTGCTATCTCTTTTAGGATTTATATCTCCTCTTCAATCACAGGAATATAAGTTCAGAACATTGGGTGTAGAGGATGGATTGTCGCAAATAACGGTGAGCGATATTTGCCAGGATGAGAAGTCGCGTATATGGATTGCCACACTGGATGGTCTGAATTGTTTCGATGGCAATCATATTAAAGTCTTTAATCATTTTCATAACGATTCCATCAGTTATGGTAATCTATATGTCACCCAGATGGTGGAGGACGGCCAGGGGAGTCTTTTTCTCTTGACTTCTACCGGACTTTTCCAGTTCGACCTTGAAACGGAGAAATATTATATTCTTCCGGTGTCTTCTCCTTCCACTCTTGCCAAAGGAAAGTTGGGAGTGTGGATTGCAGAAGGGGGAAAACTCTTCTTGTATGATAAGAATACCCGTTCCGTGAAACCAATCTATGCGGAGGTACATTTGCCGGACACCGGGCCGACAATGGTAGAAGGTTCGGAAGGAAATCTTTGGGTTGCTTTGAAAGATGGCGGGGTGATGCGTGTGGATACTTGTGGATCGATGTCGCTTTATTTGCCCGGAATCAAGGTGATGAAACTGATAAAAAGTAACGATCAGAATATTTGGATCGGTTCGCAGGATCATGGTGTTTTCTGTTTTTCACCTCAAGGTGCAGTCATACATCATTATGATTATAACAACAAGAGTGTTTACACGGTCCGGGATGATATGGCAAGAGCGCTATGTCAGGATTTGGAAGGGAATATATGGGTAGGTTACAGAAGCGGATTGAGTAAGATTGAGGTGGCTACCGGGAAAATATTTCATTATCAGGCGGATCCTAACCGGGTGGGGGCTATGTCCAATCGTTCGGTGACTTCTCTTTATACGGACAAACAAGGAACTGTCTGGGTGGGGACCTATTGGGGCGGCGTGAACTTCTTCTCACCGGAATATCAACATTTTGTACATTATCATGCTTCGGATACCGGATTGTCTTTTCCGGTGGTGGGTGCTATGGCAGAAGATAAATCCGGAAATATATGGATTTGCACAGAAGGTGGAGGACTGGATTTATATCAACCGGAACAAGGCACATTCAAGCATTTTAATGCGCATACCGGATATCATTTTAGTACGGATTATCTGAAAGATGTCGTTTTTGATGAGGCTAATAACTGCTTGTGGATTGCCGCTGACTTTACAAACAAGGTCAACTGTTTTCATCTTGATAACTATCGGAATGATATATATGACCTCGAACCGCTCGGAGAGGAAAGTGTGGGAGAAGCTCTGTTTGCCTTGGCTGACACTCCTCGTAAATTGTATGTAGGTACAACATCTGCAGTTGTTAGTCTGGATAAACAGACCTTAAAAACTGAAGTGTTGTTTCATCAAAAGGAGTTGTTTACACATAATTATAACACTTTGTTGCTTGATTCGAAAAACCGGCTATGGTTTGCTTCCGATGATGGTTGTGTAGCTTATGTGATTGATGAAGGACGGTTTGAAACGTATAGGATAAGTCTGAAGAAGCAGGTCAGATCTCAAAAAGAGCTGGTCAATGTCATCTATGAAGATCGAAAGGGAAACATTTGGGTCGGAACACATGGCAACGGGCTTTTCTTGTTGGATAAGAAAGAGCGTTTGTTTCGTTTGCATACTCCTGAAAGCGTATTGTCGGGAGAAAATATCAGAGTGTTGGGCGAAACTCCTTCCGGGAATTTATTGATTGGTACCGGACATGGATTGTCTGTGTTAGAACAGAAAGACGGGAAAGTGATAAACTTCAATTCTAAAACAGGATTTCCGCTGACTCTTGTTAATAGGAAATCCATGCATGTATCCCGCAATCATGATATTTATATGGGAGGGGCTACCGGACTGGTTGCCATTCGTGAAAGTAGTTTGTCCTATCCTCCGAAAATATATGATTTGGAGTTGGCGCATTTGTATGTCAATAATAAAGAGATTACCACAGGCGATCAAACCGGCATCCTAAATAAGTCCTTTGCCTATACCGACCGGATTAAATTGAATTATTTGCAGAATGTGTTTTCTATCGGTTTCTCGACAGACAACTTTCTGCACATTGGCGGTGGTGAGGTAGAATACCGGTTGATAGGTTCTAATGACGAATGGAGTGAGAATCGTTTGGGGAATGATATTACCTATACAAATATATCTCCGGGCGATTATGTTTTTGAGATTAGATTGAAGAACTTTCCGGAAGTAATCAGATCTCTTCATATAACGATCACACCACCTTTTTATGCCACCTGGTGGGCCTATACAATTTATGTATGTGTGATTCTGACGATTCTATTCTTTGTGGTGAGAGAATATAGAATTCGACTGTTCTTGAAAACATCATTGGATTTTGAACTTCGTGAGAAACAATATATTGAAGAAATGAACCAATCCAAACTGCGTTTCTTCACTAATATCTCACATGAAATCAGAACCCCTATTACCCTTATCCTGGGGCAGGTTGATCTGTTGTTGAATTCCGGTAAGTTGTCTACGTATGCTTATTCGAAATTACTGAATATACATAAAAATGCCGGTAACCTGAAATCATTGATAACGGAGTTGCTTGATTTCCGAAAACAGGAGCAGGGACTTTTGAAATTGAAAGTTTCTCAATTTGATTTATATTCTTTACTCAAAGAGCATTATGTATTGTTCAAAGAATTGGCAGCTAACAGGAATATTTCGTTTGTTTTGCATGCGACAGTATGGAGGAACGGGTATCGGGCTGGCTTTAAGTCAGGGGATTGTGAAAGCTCATCAGGGAGATATAACTGTAGAAAGCCAGTTGGGGAAAGGTTCATGCTTTAAGGTCACTCTGAAGAAAGGAGATGCTCACTTTGATTCTTCTGTTTCCCGGATTGAACCGGAGCAGGATAAGGAATATATTTATTATTCGGAAGATAAAGAACTATTGGTTAAGGAGGTACAAACGGCTCAAAGTGAGAGTGGGACTACTGACTGCAAGCTGTTGGTTATTGATGATAATGAAGAAATCAGAAATATCCTTGTAGATATCTTTTCTCCATTGTACACGGTTGAAACTGCAAGTGATGTGAGAATTGGAGCGGATATTTATGTGGTGAAGCCGTTTAATATGCGGCGGCTGGTGATGCAATGCAATAATCTGATTAATACCCGCAGACTTTTACAGAATAAATATGCCCATCAGCTGGATAGCAAAGCGGAGAAGATTGCAACGAATGAACTCGATCAGAGGTTTATCGAACAAGCGACACAGGTAGTGGAAGATAATATGGAAAATCCCGAATTCAGTGTAGATGTCTTCTCACGTGAGATGGGGGTGGGACGTACTGTCTTATTCCAGAAGATAAAAGGTATCACGGGAAGTACGCCAAATAATTTTATCATGAATCTGCGTCTGAAAAAAGCGGCATATTTTCTGCAGAATTCTCCGGAAATGAATATATCGGATATTGCTTACCGGTTAGGATTTGGAAATCCTCAATACTTCAATAAATGTTTTAAAGAACTTTTTGATATTGCTCCTACGCAATACCGAAAAGCTCATAATACCTCCTCCGAACCCTCTGTGAAGTGATTAAAATAAGTCATCTGAATTTTTAGACTAGATAAAACGAACAATTCGATAGGGTGCAATATATTCAAATGCGATACTTTTGTGGCGTTGGATAATGCCAGCTTGTACTTGAGTTTTCTTTGGTTAGGTGTGTCCGCACACACTTTCATTTGGTAGACCGGGTACTGTGTAATCTTTATTCTAATATAATAATTATTGTGTAGTATTATGAAAGACAAATATCCATGTAGTAAATAAAAGATAGCATCTTATTGGAGAGAATCAATATATTTTTCCCAATTAATTAAGTAGTGAGTAAAACCTTGATAATTAACCAATTTAATTTTATTCTAGTTATGAAAAATTTGCAGAGTAGGACAAAAGTGCGGTTGCTTCAGTCGTTCCTTTTGATTTCCTTGAGTCTCTTTTTCCTTGTCAATCCGGCTTATGCTCAAGGCGGGTTTGCAGTGAAGGGAGTTATTGTGGATAAAACAGGATTTCCTTTGCCTGGCGCCAATGTGATGGAAAAGGGAACATCTAATGGAACAATTACAGATTTAGATGGTAATTTCTCATTGAATGTTTCGAAGAAGGGAGTTACTTTGACTGTATCATTCATGGGATATACCCCTAAAGATGTGGTAGTGAAAGATAAAACAATGAATATTACACTTGAAGAGAACTCTAAGCTATTGGACGAAGTAGTGGTAGTGGGTTACGGTACGATGAAAAAGCGTGATGTAACAGGAGCTATTACTTCCATCTCAAGCGAGGCCATTGAGCAAAAAATGGCTACTAATGTTTTTGAAGCACTGCAAGGTACTACTGCCGGTGTACAGGTGGTGTCCGGTTCCGGACAGCCCGGTGAATCTTCTTCTATCAAAATTCGTGGTACTTCCACGTTCTCTGCCGAAGGTGTGACTCCTCTTTATATTGTAGATGGTGTTCCTTTGGAAAGTATCGATGGTATCAATACCAATGATATTACTTCTATGGAGATTTTGAAGGATGCCGCTTCTGCAGCTATCTACGGTTCCCGTTCGGCGAACGGTGTGATTATTATCACTACCAAAAGTGGGCAGGAAGGTAAAGCTCGTATTGATATCAAGTATAATCACTCGTGGGGTACATTGTCTCACAAGGTTCCACAAGCAAACCGTAAAGAACGTTTGTTGTACGACCAGTATCGTAAAGAGTATTTTGAAACATACGGCGGAGGTAATCCGGATGAAAGTAGTGATATACTGAATGATCCGTTGAACTCTTTCTTTAATGTGGATAACGATTATCTGGACATGATTACAAGCACTGCACAAAAAGATCAGGTGGATATCAGTGTAGGTGGTGGTACAAAGAAACTGAAATATTTCATCAATACCGGTTATTATAATGAGAAAGGTATTATTTCCAATACAGGTTTCCAGAGATTAAATACTCGTATCAACTCCGATTATTCACCGACAGACTGGATGAATATGGGTAGCCGTATTTCTTTGACTTATTCTAAAAAGAAAGGTCTGAATGAAGGTACTTTATTGAGCGCAGTGTTGACTCGTCGTCCTTATTTCAATACTTATTATCCGGATGGCTCTTTGGTCGGAGTGTTTAACGGTCAGAAGAACCCTATTGCGCAGGTCAATTATACCACCGACTTTACTGATTCTTATAAGGCTAACTTCTTCCAGTTCTTTGAAATCAAATTCAACAAGTATTTGAAGTTCAGAGCCAATATTAATGCCAACTTCTATCTGGATAAACGCAAAAAACTCGAACCGAGTCTTATCACCGACGAATGGCAGAAACAGAATAAAGGTTATTCTTATAATTACCTGAACTGGAACTGGATGAATGAAGACATCCTTACTTATGCACGCAAAATAAAAGATCATAATTTTACGGCCATGGTAGGTGTTAGTGCACAGCAGTGGCGTTATGAAAACGAAACATTTGTGGGGATAAACTCGTCTACAGACTTTATCTATACAATGAATGCTTTTGCCGCAAACCTGGATTTGTCATCTACAGGTTCTACATTAAGCAATCACTCTATGGCTTCCATTTTTGCCCGTGTGACTTATGATTATAAAGGAAGATATTTGCTCAATGCCATTATGCGTCGTGACGGTTCTTCTCGTTTTGCCAAAGAGAACAAATGGGGTAATTTCCCTTCCGTATCTGTGGGATGGCGCTTCTCGGATGAGAAATTCATGAAGTTCTCGAAAAAGTTTCTCGAAGATGGTAAGATCCGTGCAAGTTTCGGTATCACGGGTAATGAAGCAATCGGCAACTACGACTATATCTACTCTTATTCTCCGAATTCTATTTATGACGGAGTGGGTGGCGTTATTCCGACTCGTATCGGTAAAGACAATCTGAAATGGGAGGAAACTAAACAATTCAACCTTGGTCTGGACTTGAATTTCTGGAATAGCCGTTTGACAATCACTGCCGATTATTACGATAAATATACAGACGGTTTGCTGGCAAACTACCAATTGCCTAAAGAATCCGGTTTTGCATATATGAAAACCAATGTCGGTGAAATGAGTAACCGAGGCTTTGAAATAGCTGTTACCGGTGATATTATCCGCACGAAGGACTGGAAGTGGAATGCTTCTTTCAATATCTCCAGAAACATCAACCGTATTGAGAAGCTGTCTGAAGGTAAGGCATATATGGAAGGTGATATCTGGTGGATGCAGGAAGGTGGCCGTGTGGGTGACTTCTACGGATTTAAAAGCGCCGGTGTCTTTGCATACGACGAATCGAATGCTTTCACTGATAAATGGGAACAGCTGACTCCGGTGTTTGAGAATGGTGTATTCCAGTACAAATATTTGTTGGATGGAAAGGAATATGCAGGTAATATCCGTCAGAAAACGTTGCCGAACGGCAAACCGTTCCGTGGGGGAGATTACAACTGGGAGGAACCGGAAGGAACCCGTGACGGTGTGATTGATGATAATGACCGTATGGTGATCGGTAATGCCATGCCTGATGTAACCGGTGGTTTGAATACAACGGTGACTTGGAAGAATTTGAGTTTATACTTAGGATTCTATTATTCATTGGGAGGACAGATTTATAATGCAGCCGAACATAATCGTAATATGTTCAAATACACCGGAACTACTCCTTCACCGGAAGTCATCCATAATATGTGGTTGCATCCGGGTGACCAGGCAATCTATCCGCGTCCGTATAATGATGATTACAACAATGCCCGTATGGGTAACTCGTTCTATCTGGAAGATGCTTCATTTATTCGTTTGCAGAACATACGTGTAGCATACGATCTTCCTGAAAACTGGATAAAGAAGCTGATGTTGAAGAATATAAATATCTACGCTTTTGTAAACAACGCTTTGACATGGACCAACTATTCGGGATTCGATCCTGAATTCTCTACCAACAATCCTCTGCAGGTAGGTAAAGACTCTTACCGTTATCCGAGAAAGAGAGAATATGGTATTGGTTTTTCTGCAAACTTTTAATTGAAGATATCGTATGAAGAATATAAAATATTTTGTTGGAGCTGTATGCCTGGCTCTATCGTTGAATAGCTGTTCAGACTTTCTGAATGAGGAACCGGTAAGTGAAATTCCGGCAGGTGACATGTGGCAGACTGCCCGTGACGCTAAGGCAGGTATAAATGAAATAGATGATTAACCAGACCAATCTGGCCATCAAATATGTTCCTAATATCAGTATGCCTGATGTGGCAGACCGTAATGATTACCTCGGACAAGCGTATGCGTTGCGTGCTTTGGCTTACTTCTATGCTATCCGTGTCTGGGGAGACGTACCTTTGTTTATAGAACCTACTGAAAAGTATTCGGAGGCTATCTACAAGGAACGTACAGATAAGAATTATATTCTGGAACATGTTATTCTTCCTGACCTGAAAAAGGCGGAAAGCCTGATTAACCGTAATAAGAATTACGAACGCAAGCGTATTTCTATCTGTGGCGTATGGGCTATCATGGCGGACGCTTATATGTGGGCTGAAGAATATAATCTGGCTGACCAGACCATTGATAAAATGGCAACTATTGCTTCCAAAAAGGGTGGACGCTTTGTAGACTTCGAACCTAACATTGCTACTTGGCATACCATGTTTACGGAAGAACTCAACAATAAGCCTTCGGATGATACGCCCGAAAATGATGAATATAACTCCAGAGAGTTAATATTCCTTGTTCATTTCAACATGGATGAAGTCGGCACGAATGGTTACAGTTATATGTATCAATGGTTTTCCGGTTCAGGAAACCGTGCGGCAGTCATGTCTGATAAGTTTATGAGTATCTTTGATGAAAAGGATATGCAAGGTGATTTACGCAAAGATTATACGGTGAAGAATTACCAGAATGGAAATGAATTGCGTAAATATATGGCAGGTGACATCAGTAACTCTTTGAATAAGACATGCGAAGTAGCCTATCCAATTTATCGTTACACAGATATGATGTTGTTGCAAGCAGAAGCTCGTGCTCATCAGGGAAAATGGGGTGAAGCTTTGGATTTAGTAAAAACTGTACGTGACCGTGCCGGATTGAACACGTTGACTGAAAATGATTTTGCTTCTGAAGACGAAGTCGTTAATTATATATTGCGTGAACGGCAAGTGGAATTAGCCGGCGAAGGACGCCGCTGGTTTGACTTGTTGCGTACCGGAAAGTGGAAGGAAGTGATGAAACCGATTAACGGAATGGAACAGGACGGAAACGAACTCTTCCCGATTCACTATTCACATATCTTGGAAAATCCGAAGATTGTGCAGAACACGTATTATGGTAATACTAACAACTAAAAAAGGTAGAAACAATGAAAAAGACAATATTATATAAGACCCTTTTCTTTTGTTGGGCGATATTGGCATTGACCGGCTGTGACCTGGACTTGCAGAAGAATTATGATTATGAGCCTTCGGTGGATGATCCGTATGTAAAAGTGACAGCGTGGGAATATTTCCAAGATCACAAAGATATGTTCTCGGAGTTGATAGCAGCTATTGAGTATACAGGTCTGAAGGACTATTATACCCAGACTGACAATAAATATACTTTTCTGGCTTTGAATAATGCAGGTATGCAGTTGTATCGTGAAAATGAATTTGCAGGTGCAGCATCCATTACCGATTGTGATAAAGAGAAAGTAACGAACATGTTGCTTTATCACATTGTAGACGGTGAATATAGTTCTTATGGACAGTTGCAGGTGGAACCGATGTTCGTATTGACGATGCTGAAAGGAGAGAATGGACTGATGACAATGTCTGTATGGAAAAACCCATGGCAGGCTGCAGTAGGTAAGATTCTGGTGAATCAGACCGGAAGCAACGGGAAATCTCCACAGCGTCAGGCTAAGACTAGCAACATTCTGCCGACGAACGGTGTGATTCATATATTTGAGAACTATTGCAAATATTCCAAATAACCACAGTTAATTAAAAAGAGAACTAATTATGATTCGTAAAATATATACCTTATTAATACTAGGACTTTGCCTGGGCTTTGCTGCCTGTAGCGATGATAATGATGGTCTGGATCCTAATGCGGCTGCTCCTGTGATTAAATTCCCGATGGAACAACTGGATGTGGATTTAAATAAAGTAGATAATCTGCCGGTAGTGGCTGTCATAAAGTCGCAGGCCGGACTCCAGAGTGTGACAATGAAATTGCAGACAGTGGAGGGGGTGACCGAATATAAAACGGTGACTGAATTTTTTAATCCCAATTCTTACAGCTTGTCTGAAAATCTGGAATACAATGCAAATTACGAAGCCTTTATCATTGAGGCTACGGATAAATTGAATCATGTTACGAGCGGAACTTTACCAATTGCTGTTACCGATGTAATGGCACGTCCTGTCATAACATTCGACCCGGAAGAGATTATATATGATGAAATGGATGAGAATCCGGTAATGCCTCGTACTACTTTTAAAATTGTTTCGGAAGCAGGTTTGAAGAAAGTGGAAAGATTCTTGGTCTCTACGGACGGACAAACACCGAAAGGCAGTGATATACTGAATGGCGACAAAACGTATGAGCACGATGAACTGATAGAATATAAAGAAGGCGATAAGGGCTTTAAAGTGAAAGCGGAAGATATCTATGGTAATATCACAATTTCTACTTTGCAGGTGTCATATAAGACTGTTCCGGTTCCTGTATTGACTTTGGGTAAAGAGCTTATTACTACTGATGAAGGAGTAGATACGGAAGTTCCGATGCACATCGAATCCGTTCGCGGTGTAAAACAGGTAGCTATCTTCCGGGTGGAGAATGGAGTAAGTACAGAGATTTTCCGTGAGCAGATAGTGGGCGATAACAAGAATTTTGATTATAAGCCTAAGGTGCAACTGACAGAAGAAACATCTCAACTCAAGGTGGTTGTTTCTGATGGTCGGGAAGGCAAGGAAGTTATAGGGATCGTAAAGACCTATGTGAATATGGAGGTTGTCCAACTTAAGGTTGGCAGTCATGTATTGGCCAATGCCGAACCGTTCGCTCTGATTTCGTTGAATGATATGAAAACGTATTCGGTAGATGAAGCTATTTCCAGTGTGGAAAGCGCTAAGAATGTTGATATAAAGTTCTTTATAAATTCTGCTAATAGTGTTCTTTCTTTCCGTTTCTATTCGATGGAGAATGTAGATAGCAAGAATAGTCTGTATAAAGGATCGGGCGGAAAGTCCTTGAGCAATCTGCCGGCTAAGAATATGACAAAATTTGTGTTATTCCCGGCAGGCTTTGATTACGATGCGGCTTCTCGTTCTTCTATTAAGAATGAATATTTGGCTGGAAGTGCCGATCAGAAAGTGTATATGACAATTGATAACTTTGTCGGCAGTGTGATTGGATTTAAGACTAGTGGTAATTCGAGTGCCGGTGGAGAAAGATACGGTGTCATGAAGGTACTTGATGTCTCCGGAAAGATGGATAATAATACGACCAAACAGATAGCAACGGTTGAAATCAAATTCCCTAAGAAGAAGTAAACAGGGTAGTATTACCTAGCGTCTGAAGTCTTAATAGAAAACTTCTTTTCTATTAAGACTAAACTTCCCTTTCATTGGGAATAAAGTTGTTCTCTGTCCGATACAAACTATAAACGAAGCTTCCGTTTTTATAAATGCAAGTTGCGTTTATAAAAACAAAG
>PPYE01778098.1_pt1 | contig 14040 bp, 9 predicted proteins | sample 1559881 | NCBI WGS metagenome assembly PPYE01 (sample SAMN08240022, study PRJNA423297) | Human gut metagenome, whole genome shotgun sequencing project.
GATGTATTTTCTGCCTCTGCTTTGCATTATACTGCACAGGATTTATATAAAGAAACTCATGACTGCAATCTGAAGCCACGTCCCGAAATTATTCTCAGTATGGACGCGGCCGTGCTCGGATTAGGGAATAGCAGCTGCGGACCGGGCGTACTGAAGAAGTATGCTATTGAGAAAAAAGAACATACGCTGCATATACGCATCAGCAAGCAGTAAAATAAGAATTGATACAAATAAATAGTAACTAACACAATAATAAAAGTAACAATGAGAAAAGTAACCACTTTATTATCAACCTTGGCGTTGGCAACTACTCTGGCTGCTCAAACCCTTCCGCAAACGGAACGGCAATACCTTTCCGGTCACGGATGTGATGATATGGTAGAATGGGACTTCTTCTGTACTGACGGACGCAATTCCGGCAAATGGACGAAGATCGGTGTACCGTCATGCTGGGAGTTGCAGGGCTTTGGCACCTATCAGTATGGAATCACCTTTTATGGCAAAGCATTCCCCGAAGGCATCGCCGATGAAAAAGGAATGTATAAGTACGAGTTTGAGGTCCCCGAGAAGTTCCGCGGGCAGCAGGTAAATCTGGTATTCGAAGCTTCGATGACAGATACCGAAGTTAAAGTAAACGGGCGTAAAGTCGGCTCGAAACATCAGGGAGCTTTCTATCGTTTTTCATACAATGTCACAGATTTCCTTAAGTATGGAAAAAAGAATCTGCTGGAAGTAACCGTTTCAAAGGAAAGCGAAAATGCCAGTGTGAATCTTGCCGAGCGACGTGCCGATTATTGGAACTTCGGAGGTATTTTCCGTCCGGTATTTCTGGAAGTAAAACCTGCGATTAATTTACGTCATATCGCCATCGATGCGCAAATGGATGGTTCCTTCCGTGCCAATTGCTATACCAATCTGTCTAATGATGGAATGAGTATCCGGGCACAGATTTTGGACAATAAAGGCAAAAAACTAACTGAAACGACCGTCCCTGTAAAAGGGGGAGGAGACTGGACTTCTTTACAGCTCAAGGTCTCTGATCCGGCTCTGTGGACAGCCGAAACGCCGAATCTTTATAAAGCTCAGTTTTCTTTGTTGGACAAAGGTGGAAAAGTGCTGCACAACGAGACAGAAACATTCGGTTTTCGTACCATCGAAGTACGCGAAAGTGACGGATTATACGTAAACGGTGTACGCATTATGGTACGTGGTGTCAATCGCCATAGCTTCCGTCCGGAAAGTGGCCGTACATTAAGTAAAGCGAAAAATATCGAAGATGTTCTTCTGATGAAAGACATGAATATGAACTCCGTCCGTCTGAGTCACTATCCGGCTGATCCGGAGTTTCTGGAAGCTTGTGATTCTTTGGGACTTTATGTGATGGATGAATTAGGAGGCTGGCATGGTAAATACGATACTCCGACCGGAGTACGCCTGATCGAAGGAATGATAGAACGTGACGTTAACCACCCGTCTATTATCTGGTGGAGTAATGGTAATGAAAAAGGATGGAATACCGAACTCGATGGAGAATTTCACAAGTACGATCCGCAGAAACGTCCGGTGATTCATCCGCAAGGCAATTTCTCTGGTTTTGAAACCATGCATTACCGTTCTTACGGAGAAAGTCAGAACTATATGCGCTTGCCGGAAATCTTTATGCCGACAGAATTTCTCCACGGTTTGTATGATGGCGGTCATGGTGCCGGATTATACGACTATTGGGAAATGATGCGTAAACATCCCCGCTGTATCGGTGGTTTCCTTTGGGTACTGGCGGACGAAGGAGTGAAGCGTGTCGATATGGACGGATTCATTGATAATCAAGGAAATTTCGGCGCTGACGGTATTGTAGGACCACATCATGAAAAGGAAGGCAGTTTCTACACAATCAAGCAGTTATGGAGTCCGGTACAAATCATGAATACTTCTGTCGACAAGCAGTTTGACGGTAAGTTCTCTGTAGAAAACCGTTATGATTTTCTGAATCTGAACACTTGCCGTTTCCTTTGGAAACAGGTGAAGTTCCCTACCGCAACAGATGCTTCTAATACAACTGCTCAAGTTCTGAAACAAGGGGAAGTACAAGGAAGTGATGTTGCAGCCCATTCGGCAGGTGTGCTGGATATTAAAACAACGATCCTTCCGGATGCCGATGCCCTTTTCCTCACAGCCATCGACCGATACGGTCATGAACTTTGGCGCTGGACTTTCCCTGTGAACAAACTGAATCAGGCTAATGAAGTGCTCTTTCCCTTATCTAATAAGGTAACCTCTACAGAAACAGAAAATGAACTTACCGTAAAAGCGAAGAACCATACTTTCATTTTCTCAAAGAAAGACGGTCAGCTGAAAGGTGTATCCGTAAACAATCGCAAGATCAGCTTTGCCAACGGACCTCGCTTCATCGGTGCCCGTCGTGCCGACCGCTCATTGGATCAGTTTTATAATCACGATGACGAAAAAGCGAAAGAAAAGGATCGTACCTACAGCGAATTCCCTGATGCTGCTGTATTCACAAAACTGGATGTAAAAGAAGACGGAGGCAATCTGATTGTTACTGCCAATTATAAACTGGGTAATCTGGATAAAGTGCAATGGACAATCAATCCAAATGGAGAAGCGGTGCTGGATTATACCTACAATTTTTCCGGCGTGGTAGATTTAATGGGAATCTGCTTCGACTATCCCGAAGATCAGGTGATCAGTAAACGCTGGCTGGGAGCGGGGCCCTATCGTGTATGGCAGAACCGTATTCATGGCACGCAATATGATGTCTGGGAAAACGACTATAACGATCCTATTCCGGGTGAAACTTTCACATATCCCGAATTCAAAGGATATTTTGGCAGTGTTTCCTGGATGAACATCCGCACGAAAGAGAGTACTATCAGCCTGACCAATGAAACTCCGGATGCTTATATCGGAGTATATCAGCCGCGTGACGGTCGTGACCGTTTACTTTATACGCTTCCTGAAAGTGGAATTTCTGTCTTGAATGTGATTCCTCCTGTACGTAATAAAGTAAATTCTACAGATCTATGTGGCCCGTCATCGCAGCCTAAATGGGTGAATGGTCCGCAGAGCGGACGAATCATTTTCCGGTTTATGGAATAAATAAATGAAATAAAAAGGTACTCACATTGCGTTGGGTACCTTTTTTTAATGTAAATATAGCAAATATAAAATGGTTTAAAAGAGTCATAAGTGAGGAATAATCATTATTTTTGTTTCGTTTTATAGATTCAGATTAACGAGTTCTTTCCTATGTACACAATACTAATTATAGAAGACGAACCCAGGGTGGCAAGTTTGCTGATGAACGGGCTGGAAGAAAATGGTTATCAGACCATGGTAGCTTATGACGGATTAATGGGGCTGCGGCTTTTTCAGGCACATACGTTCGATCTGGTTATATCTGATATTGTTCTGCCTAAGATGGACGGATTCGAGCTGACGAAAGAAATCCGTAAGTCCAATCCCCGTATTCCTATATTAATGTTGACGGCATTAGGATCAACGAACGATAAGCTGGACGGTTTCGATGCCGGTGCAGACGACTATATGGTGAAGCCCTTTGATTTCAGAGAGCTGAATGCCAGAATCAAAGTTCTATTAAAACGTGTCTCAGGAAATGTACCGGAGTTACCGCAGGAACTTGTTTATGCGGATCTGCGCATTGATCTTCAGCGGAAAGACGTAGAACGAAATAACGTTCCCATTAAACTTTCTCCGAAAGAATATAACCTGCTGCTATATATGATCGAAAATGCCGAAAGAGTATTGAGCCGGGTAGAGATAGCGGAGAAAGTCTGGAACACGCATTTTGATACGGGAACCAACTTCATTGATGTATATATCAACTACCTTCGCAAAAAGATAGACCGTAACTTTGAACCGAAACTTATTCATACCAAAGCAGGGATGGGTTTCATACTGACTGACAAATTATGAAAATCCGGACAACGCTGACTCTGCAATATGCGGGCATTACAGCTGCGGTATTCTTCGCATTTGTTGTAGCTGTCTATTACGTAAGCGAGCATTCGCGCAGCAATGCCTTCTTTCGTAACCTGCAAAGTGAAGCTATAACCAAAGCTCACTTATTTCTTAATAATCAAGTAGATGCAAAAACGATGCAGTCTATTTACCTGAACAATCAGAAGTTTATTAATGAAGTAGAGGTAGCCGTCTATACCACAGATTTTAAAATACTGTATCATGATGCCCTTCAAAACGACATAGTCAAGGAAACACCCGAGATGGTAAAACGTATTCTGAAACGAAAGAATATCAGTTTCTATGTAGACGAATATCAGGCAATAGGACTTGTGTATCCGTTTGAAGGGCAAGACTACATTGTCACTGCCGCTGCCTATGATGGCTATGGATACGCTAACCGGGATGCACTGAGAAATATGCTCATTCTGTTATTTATCGGAGGATTGACCGTGTTGGCGGTTGTCGGATATATCCTCTCCCGAAGCACCTTAAAGCCTATACGCAATATCGTGAGAGAAGCGGAGAAAATCACCGCCTCACATATCGACAAAAGACTGCCAGTGAAAAATGAACAGGACGAACTGGGAGAACTGAGTATTACATTCAATGCACTGCTGGAACGTCTGGAGAAGTCCTTCAACTCGCAAAAGATGTTTGTCAGCAATGTATCTCACGAACTACGTACACCTATGGCAGCCCTTACAGCCGAACTGGATCTGGCCCTGTTGAAAGAACGAACCTCCGGACAATATCAGGTAGCCATCAGCAATGCACTGCAAGATTCCCGACGGATCATAAACCTGATCGACGGATTGCTGAATCTTGCAAAAGCCGACTATCAGTCGGAACAGATTACAATGGAAGAGGTCCGGTTGGATGAACTGTTGCTGGATGCCAGAGAACTAGTCCTAAAAGCCCATCCGGATTATCATATCGAATTAGTATTTGAGCAGGAAGCCGAGGAAGATAACGTGCTGACCGTAATCGGAAACAGCTATCTGTTGACTACTGCCTTTGTGAATCTGGTAGAGAACAACTGCAAGTACTCTTCCAACCGGACTTCATCCGTCCTGATAGCTTATTGGGAACAATGGGCTATTATCCGCTTGTCTGATAATGGCGTAGGAATGTCCGATGCAGACAAAGAAAACCTGTTTAAACTGTTTTATCGGGGAGAAAACAAGAATATAGCTCCCGGAAATGGTATAGGTATGGTTTTGACACAGAAAATCATCCACCTTCACAAAGGCGAACTTACCGTAGCTTCTCATAAGGACGAGGGAACTACCTTTGTGGTAAAACTTCCGCATATCTAAAAAATTCTAATAGTTTTCTAATACCACTCTAATCATTCTCTAACGGTTTCCTTCCGAGGTCCTCTTTACTTTTGCATCGAATTAATAAATGCAGTTAGTAACTTAAAAAAATTAGAGAGTATGGTATGGAAGAAAAAACTGCGTTCATCACAGTACACATTCAATTCAGAGAGAGTATTTTTGGTTGCCACGCAACCCGGTAAGTCAATTTATTCCTGTTTGCAGACTACAAAGCTTGGATTAACACTGAGAGAAGTACAGGAGCGACAATCCATTTATGGAAGAAACGAAGTCATCCATGAACAGAAAAAGAATCCGTTTATACTGTTTGTCAGAACGTTTATCAATCCTTTCATAGGCGTTCTGACAGGACTTGCCATCATATCCTTGTTTCTGGATGTATTGATGGCTGAACCCGGAGAGCAAGAATGGGCAGGGGTAATCATTATTTCGTCCATGGTATTATTCAGTGCTATCCTTCGTTTCTGGCAGGAATGGAGAGCAAGTGAAGCTACAGATTCTTTAATGAAGATGGTAAAAAACACTTGTCTGGCAAAACGTGCCGGAGAACAGGAAGAAGAGATCGATATAACAGAACTCGTTCCGGGAGATATTGTGTACCTGGCAGCCGGTGATATGGTTCCTGCCGATATACGTATCATCGATTCAAAAGACTTGTTTATCAGTCAGGCTTCACTGACGGGTGAGTCCGAACCGATAGAAAAGTTTCCGGAAGTACAGGGACAACAGTTTCGTAAAGGAAGTGTCATAGAGTTGGACAATATCTGCTATATGGGTTCCAATGTGATTAGCGGTGCGGCAAAAGGAATTGTTTTTGAGACGGGAAATAAAACCTATCTAGGTACAATAGCCAAAAGTCTGGTCGGACATCGTGCCACTACAGCCTTTGATAAAGGTATCAGCAAAGTCAGCTTTTTATTGATTCGTTTTATGCTGGTTATGGTTCCATTCGTGTTTTTCGTGAATGGTTTTACGAAAGGTGACTGGTTCGAAGCCTTCATTTTTGCCGTATCTGTGGCGGTCGGTCTTACTCCCGAAATGTTACCTATGATTGTGACGGCTAACCTGTCTAAAGGAGCAATCGCCATGTCCAAAAAGAAAACAATCGTAAAGAACCTCAATGCCATTCAGAATTTTGGAGCAATGGATATACTTTGTACTGATAAAACCGGTACATTGACTTGCGATAAAATTGTGTTGGAGAAGTATATCAATGCAGACGGCAGTGATGACAACAGTAAACGTATTCTTCGTCACGCGTACTTCAACAGTTATTTTCAGACCGGCTTGAGAAACCTGATGGATAAGGCAATCCTCTCTCATGTAAGAGAGTTGAATCTGGAACATTTGAAGAATGCCTATACCAAAGTCGATGAAATTCCTTTCGATTTTACACGCAGAAGGATGTCTGTCGTTATAGAAGACAGGCAAGGGAAGCGGCAAATTATTACCAAAGGAGCGGTAGAAGAGATTCTCGATGTCTGTTCGTATGCCGAGTTCGACGGAGAGATACATCCTTTGACTGACTCCTTGAAAATAAAAGCGCAAAAGATCAGTGAAGAAATGAATCGGCAAGGTATGAGAGTATTGGCAGTTTCCCAGAAAAGTTTCATCGAAAAGGACTGTAATTTTGCCATCGAAGATGAAAAAGAAATGGTGTTGATCGGATATCTTGCTTTTCTTGATCCTCCCAAACCTTCTGCCGCCGAAGCAAACTCACTCCCTTGCAAAAGACCCAAATCATCTCTCTATTGCAGGAGCAAGGTAATACAGTTGGTTTTCTGGGAGATGGCATCAATGATGCAGGCGCCTTGCGTCAGTCAGATATTGGCATATCTGTCGATTCGGCGGTAGATATAGCAAAAGAAAGTGCGGATATCATCTTGCTGGAGAAGGATTTGATGGTATTGGAAGACGGCGTACTTGAAGGTAGAAAGACATTTGGTAATATCAATAAGTATATAAAGATGACTGCCAGTTCCAATTTTGGCAATATGTTCAGCGTGATGTTTGCAAGCGCCTTTCTGCCATTCCTGCCCATGATGCCGATACATTTGCTGATTCAGAACCTATTATATGATATATCACAGACAACCATACCATTCGACCGTATGGACCCGGAATTTCTGAAGAAACCGCGCAAATGGGATGCATCCGACCTGAGTCGCTTTATGATTTATATAGGACCTATCAGTTCTATCTTTGATATTGCTACCTATCTGGTCATGTGGTATGTGTTCAGTTGTAACAGTCCCGAACATCAGACTTTGTTTCAGACCGGATGGTTTGTAGAAGGTTTGTTATCCCAGACATTGATTGTCCACATGATACGTACCCGTAAAATACCATTTATACAAAGCCGGGCCACGTGGCCTGTTATGGGGCTGACGTTCTTAATTATGGCAGTAGGCATTCTTATTCCTTTCACAGCTTTCGGACGTTCCATCGGCCTGACGGCTCTTCCTTTGGGTTATTTTCCCTGGCTGATTGGTATTTTGCTTTCCTATTGTATCCTGACGCAATTGGTAAAGAACTGGTATATCAGGAAGTTTGTACGTTGGCTATAGCATTCGGCCTGTTTATCCCACAAATTATGTATATATAATGTGAAATATCTAAAATTGAGACAGATAACCTGTCAAAAGTTCTTGCCTCTAAAAATAATTTCATACATTTAGAGGCAAGAACTCTTAAATGTTAGATTTACGAACATACTAATATTCAAACACAATGAAACACAGTTTATACTTTCTGATAATAATTACCTTGTTGTTTGCCGGATGCCGTCAAAAAGCCCAGAGTAATTTCCAGTCCGAATCTTCTGCACAAACAGAGAAAAGCAATCCCTCATTGGAAGAGTATGCTGAAGAAGCAGTCATTACAGGCAAAGTCCTAAACCGGGATTTCTATCCTCAGGAAAAGGAACTGACTCTCATTATCCCATTTTTCAGAGATATGGGAAATCAGTATCGTTCGCCCATACAAAAAGATGGTTCATTCTCTTTCCGCTTTCCGGTTTATGCCAAATTAAGGGAGGTTTCTATCCGCAACTATGCAGAACATCTTTATATCCACCCGGGAGACAGCATACATGTAGAAATAGACTTCAAAGATCTTTTTCATCCTAAAGTAACAGGTGATGCCGAAAAGCTTAATCAGGAGATATTGGCGTTCACTGAAAGTGCATATTACTATATACAGAATTACAATATGAAACCGGAATCAGACGTTAAGGATTTTGAGGCTGAATTAAAAAAGGATTATAATTTTCGTTTGGAACGTAGGAATGAGTATCTGGTGAAGTACAAGCCAATGGAAGATGTAGTACTGTTTACTGAAGAATTGCTGAAGCAGGATTATTATTATGCGCTGTTATTCAATGGTATGTCATACTTGTTTGAAACGAGAAAAGAGATGGACCGTTATCATACACTTTTACCTGAAATCAATAAACTATATACTAAAGGCATACTCTCGGCACGCTTATACGATGTTGCTGATGAAGCAGAAAGATATATTGCTTATGGGATCGCTTTCAGAGATAAAAAGAATCCTTCGATAGAAGAGATCATGGCTACAATGGGGGAGAGTGAGATGAATCAGTATTTATATACTAAGTTGATAGCCGGTTCTTTATGTACTAATGACACACTTGCTTTTCACGAAAAACGTACACAGTTTGACTCAATCGTTAAAATGTCGCATCTACGTGCACAGGTGATGCAGATCTATAATCAGACCAAATCATATCTAAAAAATCCACAGCCTGTTTCCGACAATTTATTATATGGCGAATTCCATGAGAACTCAAAGCATACAACACGTATGCCATACATGAAACCTGTCTATGATGTGCTCGAAAAGAATCGTGGAAAAGTGATTTATTTCGATTTTTGGGCCAGATGGTGTCCTCCTTGTCTGGCTGAAATGGAACCTTTAAAACAATTGCGCAGCAAATTCTCTACAGATGATTTGATTATATATTCCATTTGTGTGAGTGAACCCAAAGAACAATGGGAGGAATGCCTGAATGAGTATTCATTGAAAAACCGGGGAATTGAATGTGTTCATGTGACTGATTATTTGGGAATAGATAACTATCAGAAAATTCGTAAGCAATGGAAAATAGACAGGATGCCTTACTATGTATTAATAAATAGAAAGGGGCAGATTATTGATTTCGGAACTGCGGCACGTCCCAGTAATCCGCAGTTAGTATCCCGAATAGAAGAAGCGGTGAAATGAGACTTATTTTGTAGAAAGCAATACTGCCTAAAAAATTAAATAGTTTAATTTGAGCAAGGAGGATGTTTGGCGCCGTATCCAAAGAAGGGATTACGGCTGATTTGGAAGCAATGAAACATGCCGGACTGGGAGGCACTTATCTGATGCCTATCAAAGGTATCAAAGAAGGGCCACAATACAATGGGAAGGCGCAACAACTAACTCCCGAATGGTGGGAAATGGTTCGTTTCAGCATGGAAGAAGCCGACCGCCTGGGATTAAAGTTAGGAATGCATATTTGTGATGGTTTTGCATTGGCTGGTGGTCCGTGGATGACTCCGAAAGAATCGATGCAAAAAGTAGTCTGGAGTGATACAATCGTTGATGGTGGCAATATCAAAGGACTATACTTACCGCAACCGGAGGCATATGAAGGTTTTTATGAAGATATATCTTTATTTGCCCTGCCTGTAAAAGAGGAAGCGGCAGACATTATGCCGGCTAAAATAACCTGTGCCAATATAGCCACAGGAAATCATATTGACATCAAGAAGACTGTGAACATGGATGATGCCGGAGTAATCCGTTCATCATACCCCTGCTATATCCAATATGAATACGAACAGCCTTTCACCTGCCGCAATATTGAAATCATTCTGAGTGGCAATAATTATCAGGCACACCGCTTGAAAGTGATGGCAAGTGATGATGGAGTTAATTACCGTTTGGTGAAACAGCTCGTCCCTGCACGTCAGGGATGGCAGAATACAGATGAAAATTCCACTCATGCAATTCCTGCTACAACTGCCCGCTATTTCCGCTTCTACTGGACCCCCGAAGGCAGTGAACCGGGAAGTGAAGATATGGATGCCGCAAAATGGAAACCTAATCTGAAAATAAAAGAATTGCGCCTGCACCGGGAAGCCCGACTGGATCAGTGGGAAGGCAAAGCCGGACTGGTATGGCGTGTAGCTTCCTCCACGAAGAAAGAGGAAATAGGGGAGCAAGATTGCTATACCCTTTCACAGATTATCAACCTGACAGATCCTTTTAAAAATAGTCCGAGCGACAATTTTAAAGAGAGAACACTGACGACTACTCTCCCCAAAGGAAAGTGGAAACTACTCCGCATGGGACATACCGCCACCGGACATACTAACGCAACTGCCGGAGGAGGAAAAGGACTGGAATGTGATAAATTTAATCCAAAAGCTGTCCGCAAGCAGTTCGACAACTGGTTTGCGCAGGCATTTGTAAAGACAAACCCGGACGTTGCACGCCGCGTATTAAAATATATGCACGTGGATAGTTGGGAATGCGGAAGCCAGAACTGGAGCGATACTTTTGCCGCAGAATTCCAAAAACGCCGTGGATACGACCTGATGCCTTATTTACCATTGTTGGCAGGTATTCCGATGGAGAGTGCCGAACGAAGTGAAAAGATTCTGCGTGATGTCCGCATAACGATAGGTGAACTGGTCGTCGACGTTTTCTATCAAGTCTTGGCCGACTGTGCCAAAGAATATGATTGCCAGTTCTCAGCCGAATGCGTAGCGCCTACCATGGTAAGTGACGGATTACTGCATTATCAGAAAGTAGACCTTCCCATGGGAGAATTCTGGCTGAACAGCCCAACTCACGACAAACCGAATGATATGCTGGATGCTATCAGCGGAGCGCATATCTACGGCAAGAATATCATCCAGGCAGAAGGTTTCACAGAAGTACGCGGAACATGGGACGAACATCCGGGAATGTTGAAAGCCTTACTGGACCGCAACTATGCTTTAGGCATCAACCGCCTTTTCTTCCATGTATATGTCCATAATCCTTGGCTGGACCGCAAACCGGGAATGACTCTGGATGGTATCGGCCTTTTCTTCCAGCGTGACCAGACGTGGTGGAATAAAGGTGCAAAGGCTTTCTGTGAATACATCACCCGTTGCCAGTCATTGCTGCAATACGGGCATCCAGTGGTAGATATTGCAGTTTTTACAGGAGAAGAGATGCCAAGACGTTCGATATTGCCGGAACGTTTAGTTCCTTCTTTACCGGGCATCTTCGGTACAGAGCGGGTGGAAAGCGAACGAATCCGCTTGGCAAACGAAGGACAACCCTTACGTGTGCGTCCTGTAGGCGTAACACATTCTGCCAATATGGCCGATCCTGAAAAGTGGGTAAATCCACTTCGAGGATATGCCTATGACAGCTTTAACAAAGACGCGTTACTCCGTTTGGCGAAAGCTGAAAATGGTAGGATGACATTACCGGGTGGAGCCAGTTACAAAGTATTAGTATTGCCACTTCCACGTCCGATGAATCCAGACCCCACAGAACTATCTCCGGAAGTAAAACAAAAGATAAATGAACTGAAAGAAGCAGGCATACTAATTCCTTCTCTTCCATATAATGAAGATGATTTCTCCTCATACGGTCTGGAACGTGATCTGATCGTACCGGAAGACATTGCATGGACACATCGGCAAGGAGAACAGGGGGATATTTATTTTATCGCCAACCAACAGGAGGAAACACGTACATTTACCGCCAGTATGCGCATCGACGGCAGAAAGCCGGAATGCTGGAATCCGGTGACGGGTGAGATTACCGCCGACATTCCTTACGAACAAAAAATATCTGAATCTGGGAAAAGTATGTGATCTGGCTACTGTCCGTGTAAACGGCATAGATTGCGGAACGATATGGACAGTTCCTTATCGGGCTGATATTACGGCAGCCTTAAAGAAAGGTATGAATGAACTGGAAATCGAAGTGACCAATACTTGGGCGAATGCACTCAAAGGAGCCGATGAAGGAAAAGCCCCTTTCGATGGAATATGGACGAATGCCAAATACCGGAAAGCAGAAAACACCCTGCTTCCTGCAGGATTGCTCGGACCTTTGAATTTTGATGTAGCGAATAAAAACAAATAAGAATGAAAAGTTCAGGAATTAAAACAAGCACAGTATTAGCAAGCTTTCTGCTCGCTGCCTGTCTGTCAATGCATGCGGAAGTGAAACTGCCTGCTATTTTCTCTGACGGCATGGTGATGCAGCAACAAACCAATGCCAACCTTTGGGGAATGGCAACTCCGAACAAAAAAGTAACAGTCACTACCGGCTGGAACGGAAAACAATATGCAGTAACAGCAGACAAAAACGGCTCATGGAAACTTTCAGTCTCCACTCCGGAAGCCGGCGGACCGTATACCATCACTTTCGACGATGGAACCCCAAAGACACTGAATAATATTCTGATAGGCGAATTATGGCTGTGCTCCGGTCAGAGCAACATGGAAATGCCGATGAAAGGATTCAAGAACCAACCTGTAGAGAATGCCAATATGGATATTCTTCGCAGCAAAAATCCTCATATCCGCCTGTTTACGGTAAAACGTACTTCTACCATTACCCCACAGAACGACGTAGTCGGTTCATGGAAAGAAGCGGCTCCGGTTAGTGTCCGTGATTTCAGTGCGACAGCCTATTATTTCGGAAGACTGGTCAATGAAATATTAGAAGTTCCGGTAGGACTCGTAGTAGCGGCATGGGGCGGTTCTGCCTGCGAGGCATGGATGACTGCTGATTGGCTGAAAGCATTTCCGGATGCAAAGATACCTCAATCGGAAGCTGATATCAAATCGAAAAACCGTACTCCAACCGTACTCTATAATGGTATGTTGCATCCATTGATCGGCATGACCATGAAAGGAGTGATCTGGTATCAGGGAGAAGATAACTGGAATCGTGCCCATACCTATGCGGATATGTTTGCCACATTGATTAACGGCTGGCGTGCCGAATGGAAACAAGGTGATTTTCCTTTCTACTATTGCCAGATAGCTCCCTATGACTATGGTATTATCACTGAAAAAGGTAAAGAAGTGATTAATTCAGCCTATCTGCGGGAAGCACAGGCAAAGGTAGAACATCGTGTGTCTAACAGCGGCATGGCTGTACTGCTGGATGCAGGAATGGAAAAGGGTATTCATCCTGCAAAGAAACAGGCTGCCGGAGAGCGTCTGGCACTCCTTGCACTGACAAAGACGTACGGAGTAGAGGGGGTGAACGGAGAAAGTCCCTATTACAAAAGTATTGAAATCAAGAATGATACTGTCGTCGTCAGCTTTGAACGTGCGAATATGTGGATCAGCGGTAAAAACTGTTTCGAATCGAAAAACTTTCAGGTGGCAGGTGAAGACAAAGTGTTCTATCCGGCGAAAGCATGGATCGAACGCAGCAAAATGCTAGTAAAAAGTGATAAAGTTCCGCATCCGGTAGCTGTCCGCTATGGATTTGAGAATTATGTGGAAGGAGATGTATATTGTAATGGTCTGCCGTTGGGGTCTTTCCGTTCGGACAACTGGTAATTTGAGAATATGAAGAGATTTTATCTGGCTATAGCAATGATATTCGTTGGCGTGTCGGTTCTTTGGAGCCAGCATGCCAATGTCGTCTGGGATACTCCCAGCCGGAA
>PPYE01617775.1_pt1 | contig 14039 bp, 20 predicted proteins | sample 1559881 | NCBI WGS metagenome assembly PPYE01 (sample SAMN08240022, study PRJNA423297) | Human gut metagenome, whole genome shotgun sequencing project.
GCAATGAAAAATAAAGCATTTGGTTATTGTAGAATCTCAACAGCGAAACAGAGCATAGAAAGACAGGAACGAAACATTAAAGCGGCATATCCGGAGGTGGTCATTGTAAGGGAAGTATACACTGGAACAAAGGTTGCAGGTAGAACAGAATGGGAAAAACTTTATAAGACTGTTAAGACTGGCGATACAATTGTATTTGACTCTGTGTCCCGAATGAGCAGGAATGCAACAGAGGGCGTTGAGCTTTACATGGATTTATTTAATAAAGGTGTAAATCTAGTATTCCTGAAAGAATCCTATATAAATACAGAAGTGTACAAAAGCACTATTGAACAGACTATAGGGGCAACTGGAAATGATATAGCGGATATTTATATTGAAGCTACAAACAAGGTCATTAAGTTGCTGGCAGAAAAGCAGATCATAAAAGCATTTGAACAGTCAGAGAAAGAAGTTGAAGACCTTCACCAGAGAACCAGAGAGGGGATTGAGACCGCCAGATTAAATGGTAAACAGATAGGAAGAGTTGCTGGAAAGAAATATACAACTGTTAAGGAAAGAACGTATAAACCAGAGATTTTAAGGCTGTCCAAAGACTTTAACGGAACGAATACAGATGCCGAGGTTATGGCATTTACAGGGCTGTCGAGGGGAAGTTACTATAAATATAAACGTGAACTAAAAGCAGAAATTGAGAATAACTGAGAATTGGTAAAGGGTGCGGAAAATTGTTCCGTGCCTTTTTTATTGGGTGAGTAACCAAGACTTGACTTTTGGGAACCATAAATATATAATAGAATTATGGGAACCAAAAATATAAGGAGGTGAAACGGTGAGTCCCAGAACAGGCAGACCGACAGATTGCAGAAAGGCCGTTGAGGTAAAAATTAGAGTTACTCCGGAAATGGATGAAAGAATAATGGATTATTCTAAAGAGCATAAACAGACAAAAGCGGAAACCGTAAGAGAAGCCTTAGACGCATATTTGCCAGGTAAAAAATAAAAACAGTCGTACCACCGACCAAAGTAGACACGACTGTTAAATATCGACAGGATGAAACCTATCTGAAATATTCTATCATATGGGTTCCGTCCGTGCAAGCACAGGAGGAATTAATCATGCAAAGAGTTATGACCTACAATCAGTGGGAACTCAGATTTAAAAAGGCACTCAAAAAAACCATTAAACAGAAAGCAATCCAGACATTGCAGATTCTGGTATTAACCGTCTTGATTCTCACACCGGTTTGGATGTTCCTGGATTGGTTGTTGAGAGGATATTGATTGATAGAAAGGAACCTTGATAAATGAATAAGAATAATGAGTTAGAGAAATTTCGTCAGAGAAAGGCACAGGAATTTTTTACACAGGAACTTCCGAACAGACTGAAAGGATTTAAGGCTGCGTTAGAGGGGACACCGGAAGAGATAAAGGAAAAGCTGGATGACCAAGAAGAGATTTATGTACTGGATTTTTGGGATAAGCTGGACGAGCTTACGGAGCAGGAGAAGAAAACTCTTGAACTTGCAGGAAAAACAGCAGATGTCCTTTGTGAGGGCGAAGAGAAACCTTTAGCAAGCGAGATTATCGCAGATCAGCAGGAAGAAATTGAAAATCTGAAAGCGGAAGTGCAGAAATTTAAAACTGAAAATCCGGATAAGATAGACCGTCATAAAGAAGATTTGTTTATAAGATTTCAAGATTGTATGGAAAAGCTGCAGTATATGTTAAATTCTACTATTGAGAATTATGATTTTAAACAAGGAGCAATTACGGATAGAGACGAAGCTATTATGTTCGGATATAATAGACGCAACATCTGTACAGAGATTGAGATTGCTAGAGATTACATTGTTGATATTGAAGAAATCAGAAAAGAACTGGAATCATTGGCTTAATAGTGAAATGAGGAAAAAATAGATGGACTACAAAGAGAAAATTATTGAACTACTGGATAAAGTCAAGACAGAGAACACGCTGAAAAGAGTGTACAAATTACTAGAATACCTTTATCTGAGGGAGGAATGAACATGAACTATAAGAAAAAGGTCATTGAGATGATACAGAAGATAGAAAGCGAAAAATTTATGAAGTTCTTATACAATGTGATTGTTTCATTCAAGGAACAATGGGGGTATTGATAATGGATTACAGAAAAGAAATTGAGAAAATGATCAACGGTATTCAGTCAGAGAGGATTCTGCGATACATTTACCTCTTTATAGCTGATATTTATAATGAGCTTAGAGAATAGTAGAACCAGAGGGAGGCGGTACGTGGGAAACCATGCACCGCTTTTTCTTGCTTCTTTATCGGTTACGTTGTAAGATTAACACAAGTATTAATATGCGAATTAACCATTGTATTAACAACTGTATTAATCATTATATTAACATATGTATTAATACGAGAAATAGGGGGATTTTATGCAGATAATTGCAGTTGCGAACCAAAAGGGCGGAGTTGGAAAAACTACAACGTCAACAGTTCTTGCATCAGGACTTTATTCAAAATGGCATCGGGTGTTATTATGCGATCTAGACCCACAGACCAATGCGAGCTTTATGACTGGTGTAGATGTGTTGAGTGTAGCAAATTTATATGACGTATTTAAGGGTGAAAAGACTGTAAAGGAAACTATTGTTCCTGTTAGATTAGGTTTTGACTTATTGCCGGGTAGTTTGCTATTGGCGGCGGCTGACAGCGAATTTACACAGACAGGGCGTGAGTATATGCTCAAAGAGGCTCTGGATTCAATCAAAGAGCAGTATGATTATATTGTGATTGATACACCGCCAACATTGGGAATACTGGTAACTAATGCCCTTACAGCAGCGGACAAGCTGATTATTCCGGTTGGAGCTGGGGATATATTCTCATTACAGGGATTAACACAGTTTTACGGAATTATCCAGAATGTGCGAAAGTACTGTAACCATGAATTGCAGATATCCGGTTTATTGATCACAAGATATAACAGCCGGTCAAACGTAAACCAGGCATTAAAAGGACAAGTACAGCAGATAGCAGAACAGATGGAAACGAAAGTGTTTAAGGCTGCCATCAGAGAATCAGTGTCAGTCAAAGAAAGCCAGCTACTTAAAGAAGATTTATTTGAACAGGCACCACGTTCTAATGCAGCAAAAGATTACCAGGCATTTATTCGTGAGTTCCTGGAAGGTGAGGTGTAATAATGGCAAAGAAGAAAACAGATCTTGCATCAGCGGCACAGGAAGCTACAGCACGTATGTTTAGTGGGTCTCAGAAGCAAGCAGAGAAGCCCAAACAGGAAGAGACTAAGAATATTGCACCTATTATTCCAGAAGCTACAGAACAGGCAAATACGACCCCACAGACAGCACCTAGACCGGCACAGAAACCGATACAGAAACAACAGGGCAAGCGTAAGACGCACAAGGTATTCGGTGCATGGATAGACAAGGATACGCTGAGCAAGTGGAAGGCATACACAGATACGAAGAATATCACCAGTGAACAGCTAATGTTGTGCGCTATCAATCACTATATAGATTGTGAGTATCCAATAACACAGGAAGAACAGGAGGCATATAGGGAACATTTAAAGAAAGAACAAGAGCTTATCAATGAGAATGCAAGAGGTAAAAGGATATAGGTATTAATACACGTATTAATCAATGTATTAATATCATGTATTAACACATTGGAGCTGTACCAGATCAGACAGGTTGCAGCTCTTTTTTTGCCTGGACGAATAGGGGGGACGGGGTTAAATAGGAACCGTCAGACAGCGGAATGACCACCGGAATTTTTCGCAACAAATAAAAAGCCCCTTTTATGCCAAAACCCCACCACCTCAAAAATTTCTTAAAAAACAAAAAGGCTTATAATTCATTGCGTAAAACGCTCTATTTTCGATTTTAAATGTATCAGCGGTAAAATGTTCCAGTAAACCGTTCAAGACGATTCTGGGGCAAAATAACAAAGGAATAGAGGGGGAGTAGTGAAATGTGACGCCCCTTGTCTTGCATTGTAAGGACATATTATAAAACATAAGTACTAAAAATTAATTATTGACACCAAAACAAGAAAGGATTATACTGGACTTATAAGAAAAAGGAGGGCTGCAACATGGCAAGGGAAACCAATGCACAGCTAAAGAAAGAACTGGAAGAAGCTAGGGAAACCGTTAAAGATTTGATGCTTAAGCTGGCAGGAATGAATAAGAAAGCAAATACAGCCTATGAGCAGTCACCATTATACGAGGCAAATCAAAATCAAATAGCTACGTTGAATAAAAAATGTGATCAGCTTCAGGAATCGCTGGATGATGCGAAGCTTACAATCAGACAGCTTGAAGTCAACATTGAAATCATGGGAGCGAATGCAGAAAAAAACGATAGCAACAAGGCTTTGTTAGAGTGTCAAGTATTAAAAAAAGACAATGCGGAACTCCATAGTGAACGCAGAAGATTAATATTTGAGAACAAGAAACTGAAAGAAGATAATGAAGTCTTTAAACAGAAAGTTGCAGATCTGGAAAATAGCGTTAATGAATCTCACAAGAATACAATAGCAGTTGGTAAAACGATGGAGGAATCAAGTGAATTTTATCTGAAGCAGATACAGGAGCTTCAGGAAGAGAATAGAAAACTCCGGAGTCAGACAGAGCCGGTTCATAATGCCAGAGGTGCAGGAAGGAAGAAAAATGATGCTGCATGGATTAAAAAGTATGTTGAATTTTGCAGCCTTGTCAAAGATGGAAAAACTATGGCTGATATCATGGGAAAGATGCAGATCAGCAGGAGTACATACTTTAGATTTATGAAATCTTACAAAGAAGACCTTGAATTTGATACCGCAATTGATACAGCACAAGAAGAAATTAGAAAGAAAAATAAAGTATCAAAAAATAATAAATGATACCAATTAAAAGGTAAAAAAAATATATTGATAATATACGGACGGACTATTTGACAGTGTGTGAGTAGTCCGTTATAATAGCTTAAAAAGGTAAAAATACTTCATTGATAATATACGGACGGACTATAGGGTTTTGGAACAGGAGATACACTATATATGAATTATATTACAGAATGGCTGAATTTATACTTTGACGAGATAAAAAGCAAAGATTTTTACAGAATGATGTTTCCGGAAGGTCTTCTTGACTCTGAAGGGAGAATGACAAAAGGGAAATACTGCGGAATCATTGTAAGTATCACCCAGCAAAAAAGAAAAGATGGAAAGCCATTAATAAAACGATATACGGTAACAGATGAGTTGAATGCAGTTGATGAAGCAGTAAAGACAGATGATTTTTGTTTGATTAGTCCATTGTCTTATGCCGGTAAACAGAATACTGCAAAGAATGCCAGAGCCCTGTATGGAATTATTATAGACTTAGATCATATACGGATAAAGGGTGATACACCACAAGGCCTCATAGATTACTGGGTGGGCCATGTTCAGAATGCAGAGCGTTTGCCAAAGCCGACAGCAATTGTCAGTTCCGGAACAGGGGTGCATCTGTGTTATTTGTTGGAAAAGCCGATTCCATTATTTCCTAATACAGTTGAGCAACTGCAGAAGTTTAAACATGAACTTACACGATTGACTTGGAATGAGGGTATAGTGGATATTGAAGATGACAAAGATATACAGTATGAGGGAATATATCAAGGTTTCCGTATGGTTGGCACGATTACGAAGAACGGAGCCAGAACAAGGGCATTCCTGACAGGTGAAAAGGTTTCTATGGAGTACCTGAATCAGTTTGTAAGTAAAGAATATCAGGTAACAGAGTTTCGGTATAAGTCCGCCTTAACATTGGATGAAGCTAAAGAAAAATATCCAGAATGGTACGAAAGGAAGATTGTGAGACAGGAGCCCCCCAGAGCATGGCATGTTTCAAGAAATTTATATGATTGGTGGAAGCGTAGAGTGTATGCAGAGGCTCGCTTGGGTCATCGTTACCATTGTATGATGGTTTTAGTGGCTTTTGCAATGAAATGTAGCTTTTATGATGAGAAAAAGAATCCGGATCCGGTGACATATGAAGAACTTGAACAGGACTGTAATGCCTTGTTAGATTTTTTTGAGACGTTGACAACAGATGAGAATAATCATTTTACAACAGCGGATATGCTGGATGCATTAGAGATATATCAGCAGGGGTATATTAATTATCCAAGAGATGCTGCAGAGTATCGAAGCGGTATTGAATTCCCTAAAAATAAAAGAAATGGAAGAAAACAAGCTGATCATATTAAATTGATGAATTTTATTAGAGATGAACTCAATAATAATAAAGAATGGAGAAATAAGGAGGGACGGCCAAAGAAAGAAGATATTGTGAAGGAATGGCAAACAAATCATCCGGAGGGTAGAAAGGCAGACTGCATTAAAGAAACAGGACTAAGTAAGCCGACAGTATACAAATATTGGAAACAATAGTATTATAAATTAAAAAATAGGATTTAAGAAGCAGTTAGAAGCTATAAGAAGATTTAAGAAGCATTTAGCCTTGATAAAATGATTTAAAGGTGCTATAGTAAAGATACAAAAAGGGAAAGCCAGAAACGCACGGCCTACCCGATTATATGCGAAAAACTGTTAACAGCCGTTCACTATTGCGAGTAGTGGGCGGCTATTTTCTTTTCTTGAAGATCGTGTAACACAATCCAACAAGAGCAACAATGAATGTACAAAATTGGAATAATTCCGAATATGTAACCATTGGCATCGCCCTCCTTTCTTGCGTCTGGAGGGTAGCCCCTCCGAAAAAGAGGGTAGGCCGCCTTATACGTTCTGACTTTCCATAGTTATATTATACCATATTTGGTGGTAGTCAACAACCATATAATAGAAAGGACAGGAAGTGTGTACACACCTTCCATTTTTTTTGCAAAAAATTTGATTGAACAGCTTCAGCTTGTTAGGAATATTATTGTTTTTTATGGCTGATCAGAAATGACATATTATAAATGATTAAAAAATAATGACGAAGGGAGAAGAAGCTTAAAGGTTATTCGTTGCCGGTTTATCCGGATAGAGAATAACCAGTTAAGGCACGAAAAACAGGTTACATTCTAACTTTTACAGCTGATTCTGTAAAGAAAATAACCGCTTAGAGGATAGCAGACCGCAGCTATTATGCATTATCTTCTGTAAAGAAGTGGTGAACTAGCACCGCCTGGCTAATGCAGAACTCATTTGACAAAGCCAAGTCATAAAAAAGGCAGAATAACAGGCAGTTAAACAAAAAACTGAGCTAGAAGCAGTATAAAGCTAATCGTCAAAATGACGAATCGTTAAGGAATCATCAAAATGATGAATTGAGAGGAGGCGAGAAAATGGGAAGATACCGAAGCATACAAAGTACATTAATAGAAGCTGCATTAAAAGGAATAACGGATAATCAGACCGTGACTGCATATAAGAAGGACTGCAAGTTATTTGCGGTGTACTGTAAGGTACAGGGCGTGAAACGTCCCGATCAGCTGCAGGGGAAAGAAAAGGAATTACTGCAGGGGTATGAGAAAGAGCTGGAGGCATTTGGATATAGTCCAGCAACAATTCATCGAAGATTAGCAGCACCTTGTAAGGGCATTGATGTAAGTATGTCCGAAATCGAGAAGCCGAAGCGAACGTCCGGGAAAATCACTAGGAGCCGAAACGAAAAGGCGAACCGGCAAGGCAAAAGAGAAATAGAAGATGAAAGATATAATCGTCTTGTAACATTCCAAAAGGCTGTCGGCATCCGTAGAGCAGAACTATCTAGGCTAATAGGAACAGACCTAACAGAGGACGAATCTGGCTATCTGTGTGTGAATGTATCCAGAGGAAAAGGCGGCAAACGACAGCTGCAGCGTATACTTCCGGAAGATGAGAAAGTAGTATTAGAAATATTTCAGAATGCGGATCCAGGGCAGAAACTTTTTTCCAAAGAAGAAATGCAGAACAAAATAGATCTGCACGGATTGAGGCGAGAACACGCACAAAAAGCGTATAAATATTATGCTGACAGACTGAAAGATGAACCAGGATATAAATACGAACTGCGAAAAGAACTTGCAGCCAGATATAAGGAGTTTCATGATGCAGGTGCATCAAATAAAAGATTTTTGCATGACATTATGAACGAAGAACCATATAAATTGAGGGGAGAGAACCGGCAGAAAGCTATTGAACAGGGCAAAGAGACGGAGTATAACCGGCTTGCTTTGATGATGGTGTCAGTATTCCATCTGAGCCATTGGAGGCTAGATGTGACTGTTACGAATTACTTGATATAATTGTATTAATACGGAGGTTAATATATATGTTAATATGATGGTTAATACAAAAAAACAGTCCCGTAAATTAAAATACGAGACTGCTAATATTATTGATCATCATGTTCTTCTTTATAAATCTGCTTAATAGTGTAAAACCATTGTTCAATTTGTTTTAATGCCACTGATTCAAGAAATACGTTTGACAGCCCAAAAGATATGTGATCTTCCGGCTTGTCTGGGCTACTAGCAAGATGCATGATATATTCTTGAGGGATAGAAAGGTTTATATCATGTTGTTTAAGTAAATCATCTAGGGATTCATTATTTAATTTAGAAAAATCACTATCAGAATAAATGAACTTGTTCGATGAAGAATCATATTGAACTGGTACGCAATATTTAGTTTCTAAAAAATTACGAAATGCATTAGCAACATTTACAAGCATGGAATGTTTAAACATAACATTAATAGTATCTACAACGGATAATGTTTCTTTACTATTGTTTGAATAAGTATCTTGCATTTTTTTCTCAAGATCTGATTCTTTAACTGCCATTTCTAAGACCTCTATACTTTCATCATTTAATCCGGTTTTTTTTCTTATATATTCATTGTCGACAGATGTACATTCTGAACGATTCAATAAAAAATCTACAGACACACCGAAAAAATCAGCAAGAGAAACTAATGTGTCTATACGTGGTACAGCTCTGCCTTGTTCCCAATTCCGTACGGTCTCTATTGTGATAGATGAACCCGTTACCTTCTCATATTCAGCGCAAAATGATTGTTGCGTTAATTTCTTTGTTTTTCTTGCTTTTTTTAATCCAACACTAAAATTATATAACATTATGCGTATCATCTCGAAATAATAACGAAAAAAATAAATTAACTGTGTATTATATTATACAGTATATCATGCTATGCTTAATTCATCAACAAAAATTGCCGAGAAGAAAGGAGTTTTTAGGAATGAAGAACATAGATGTCAGGTTAGCAATTGCAAATAAACATCTGAGGAATTACGAGGTTGCTGCAGCCTGTGGAGTAAGTGAGTTTACTTTCTCAAGATGGTTAAGGGAGGAACTTCCACAGGAGAAGAAAAAACGTATTTTGGATGTGATTGAGAGCCTGTAGGACTTTTACTGCTATTTTTTTTCAAAAATGACATATTGAAAGGAAAGGAGGTAAAAAAATGTGTTGACTGAAGAATTAATACAAAAATTTCATAAATTTAGCGAAAAAGGAAAACCGTATGATGTCGTAGACGCAAGAATTTCAAATTATATCATAGAAAAAAATAATTTGATGGTTATATCTGGAAAGCCTTTCTACTATGCAAATGGTGTTTATCGTGAGGATAAAAATGGAGTAATGCTAAAAACTCTTATTCGTAACTGCATGATTGAAGAATTACAGACGGCACCCCGAATCGAAAGAGTGTACAAGCTGTTAATTAGCGATTTTAGAATACAGCAGGATCCAGATGAAGTTAATTTATACCCAAAAGAATGGATTAACTTCAAGAATGGAATGTTGGATGTGAAAAACGGTGAATTACACAACCATCTACCGGAATATAAAGCAATTAGCCAGATTCCACATAATTATAGACCAGGATTGAAGATTGAAGATACAACCTTTTACGAATTTATTCAAAGCAGGATTCCAGACAAAGATAATCAGAAAATGTTACTTGAATTCATGGGAATGTGTCTTTTCTCTGAAATATTCTTTCAAAAATTTATGATTCTGACAGGAAAAGGAAATTGCGGTAAAAGTGTAATCTTGAATGAGGTGTTGAGGCTAACCGGAACTGAAAATGTATCTGCAATACCGTTACAGAAGATTTCGGACAGATTTACAACAGCTAAACTTTTGTACAAGACCGTGAATTGTTGTGGAGATCTGGAAAATAGTCCATTACGTGACACATCAGTAATTAAACAGTTGACAGGAGAAGATCTGGTGCAAGGGGAATATAAGGGTGGAGATATTTTCTTTTTTAAAAACAGAGCGAAGTTTATATTTTCCTGTAATGAACTTCCTCAGGTTTTGGACGACCGGAGCAATGGCTTTTTTAGACGCTTGCTCATCATTCGTTTTAATGACGAGGGGGCATTTATTCCAGAACTTGAAGCAAAATTAAGTGATGAAAAAGAGGTCGAAATGGTTATATCTGGACTGGTTGAGGGGGCAAAACAAGCCCTTGAACGGGGGCAAATATACGAGTCGGGAGCAAACTTGGGGGAAATAACACGCATGAAAACAGAATCTGACACGACAGAAGCATTCCTTGAAGAATGTTGCAATCGTGAACCAAAAGTTAGAATAAAACGCCCAGATTTGCTTGCAGCATATGAGAGTTTTTGTAAGGAAGAAGAACGAGAACCACTGCGGAAAACCGCATTTTATAAAGCTTTGCGAACAAAGGGATACAGAGAAACGAAAATACACGGAACAGTTTATTTTTCGGGACTGGAACTAAAGTTCATGGAAGCTGAAGAAAATCCATTTCAATAAGTGGTAGTAAAAGGGGCGAACTTTTTTTTATTTATAGCGTACATAAAAATATTAAATATAAAAGGAATTTTAAAAATCACACCCCCTTTGCTACCAAGCATACAGAGAGGAGGAAAAATGGGAAGTTTCAAACAAAGTACGTACTGGCAAATTTGGGCTGACTGTTGCAACTTACATAAAGCATTTTACGGGATTCAAGAAGATGATACGCCATCATGGGAAAAAGCTGTTGAAGCTGCGTCTGAGATACAGAAGAAGTACAAGCAGACACCAGAGGCTAAATTTGCGGAATCCTTAACATTGTTAGTTGTTTCGGAACTTGAATATAGAACAAAATCACGGAAAGGAGGCGTATCAGATGCCACGAAGAAACAGAAATCCGGGACAGGCACAGGCAACACACCGGCTTGATCGCTTTGAACGATGGGCGGAAAGAATCATTGCCGAGAACGGGAGGAAGCCGCTCGTAAATCCAAACTTAACGTCCGAAAAGGCATTTTTACGTGAAAAGGAGGTGTAATTGATGCCAAAAAACAACTATCCGAATGTTGCAGCAAATGATCTTCCAACGGAATTTGTGAGCGATTCCATAAACAGCCTGCAGGCACTGGCAGCAATGGGGAAAATCACAGGTGATGCAAGCCAGGATGCGGAATTCGAGGAACGCATAGCGAAAATTATTGATTTTTGCAAAGAGCGTGGTCTTCGTCCGGGAGTTGAAACCGTTTGCGCAGGACTTGGAATTACCAGAACGACGCTGTGGGATTGGGAAAAGAACACATATGGAAATATATCAGAACGTAGGCAAACCGCAGTTAAGCAGCTTAAACAGTTGATTTTTGCTTTTTTGGAACAGTCTGGAATGAGTGGGAAAATCCCTCCTGTTTCGTACATCTGGCTGAGTAAAAACTGGATGAAATATACTGACAATTTGCCAGTTGAAGCAGAAGAAAATAATGTAAAGCCAACACAAAGCCGTGCCGAGATCGCAGACAAGTACAAGAATGTTCTGGAGATTCCAGAGATGGAACGGCCGGAGCTGTAACAACTGCTGCCGCCTGCGGCAATGAAAGAATAACACAGGGATTACCCTGTTAGAAGAAAAGGAGATTAATAAAATGGAAGTAGTATTTGAAGTAATTGGAAAAGACACAAGAACCGGCATTTCTTCACGAACCGGAGAACCGTATGTTATTGAGAATTTAACTCTCAATTTTCATGGAAAAGCCGCTAAAATCCGGGCACCACGTGATATGAAAATTAACATCGGTGATTCGGTTGTATTGGAGTTTGGAACGGTTCGGGGGTATGGTGCGCCACAGATTGGAGCTGTTGTAAAAGAAGTTGCTTATGATAAGGAAACAAGAGAAAGAATAGAAGCAATGAAGAGAGGAGAATAAACATGAGTATAAAAGCAATGATGCACATGCCATATACAGAGCACAGAGATTTTGTTGCATTATCTGCGGACCTGTCAGAACTTCCATATGATTGCGGAGATGGAAGCACCTGTATTATGAGTGATACAGCTCAAGAGTACATTTTTCATAAATCAGAGAATGAATGGAGAGAAGAGACACGACCTATTCCAGAGTTGGCATATCGAGGAGAAGTTAAAAAAATTGAACAGTGTTACCTTGATCCGGCTTATGGTGATATGCAGCTTATCAGAGAATCGCCAACAAGTGTGTTTGTGGTTTACTGGAATGGAATATGCTGGAAAGAATTAAAAAGAGAAGAAAAGGAGATTGGATAATGGGAAGATTTGATAAATATACGAATGTTTTAGCAGGATTTAAAAGAGATATTGAAAGTGTTGCAACACATCAGAATAGCGATATTGATAAAGCAAATCGAGAATATAACAAATCTGTACTCGGTTCTAAAATATCAGAAATTAAGGCGGAATATAACGGAAATATTAGTTCAATCAGGAAAAGGTATCTTTCACAGTTAGATGAAGTAACTGCCAGTATGAGAGGGCGGAACAGTGGAAAATACCGAGAAAATTATATTGATTTTGGTCTATTAGAGAAATTCAATATAATTGCTCGGTCTGGTGTTCAGCTCACATCAGCAGAACTTGAATCATTTACAAAAGACGCCATGACTTCCAGGAGCTCTTTTTGCGTTCGTAAATGTCAGCTGATGGCAAATCAGAGCGGATTTAAATTAAATGTTCCATCAGAGGAAGCTGCAAACGAAGTAATTGATGAGGTAGACAAAAGAATCAGATCAGTCATTAAAGAATATTCTGGAAAACCTAATGGGTATGTAACTGGATATTATATGATGCTTACAGTAGATTCTTCTGGTGGATTTATTAAGAGATTAGAAGAAAAATATGAGGATGCAACACTTGAAGATGTCACAATCACACAAATTTCTAAAAATGAATATGAGAAAATGCAACAGGAAATTGCTAAAAAAGCAGAAGATAAAGATGCTGAGATTACAGAATTAGGACAGTTTGGAGTCAAAGCTAACCCAGTTATGGATAATTCACCAGCGGCACAATATGCAAAAGGACTTTCACAGAAGATGGCGGTATGCAATGAATGAGACATATCTCAACTATTTAAAGGTGGAATTTTGCCGGTATTATGAGTTGAGTCCTGAATACATCGAAAAAGTTTGGCGCGAAGCAGAAGAGCCGGGACAAGATGACCTGAGTACTTACTGGCGAGCGTATAGAAGACTAAAACAAGAAACACGGAATAAATAAAAAATACAGACCCCGTTGATACTGTCATGCGTGCCAGTGCCACCGGGGTTCTGTTTATAGAAAGGTGATCGTTTTATCTGTATTTATTATATCACGTATAGAACAGAAAGGAAACAAAAAAGCCACTGTACAAAACAGTAGCTCTAATGTCCTAGCGTTGACCTATGCCTTAAGTCTACACCAGCGTAGCTCAAATTACTTGCTTTAGTATAACATATAAAGTGTATGCATTTCAAGTATTAATACGTGTATTAACATAAATATTAACCATTATATTAATACGAACTATATTCTTTTGTTAGGACAAGAGTACATTACCTACGTTTGATAAATGGTATAAAATAAACGTATATAAAAATAGTATCAAAAGTTGTTGCTTTTGGTGCCCTAAAGTGGTATATTGTTAGTATAAAATAAACGAACGTTTAAAATGAACTTTTGGGAGGGCAACGAGCAATGAAAAATAAAGCATTTGGTTATTGTAGAATCTCAACAGCGAAACAGAGCATAGAAAGACAGGAACGAAACATTA
>PPYE01740594.1_pt1 | contig 14037 bp, 12 predicted proteins | sample 1559881 | NCBI WGS metagenome assembly PPYE01 (sample SAMN08240022, study PRJNA423297) | Human gut metagenome, whole genome shotgun sequencing project.
AGCTGGCCCAGGAGGGCATGACCATGGTGGTGGTCACCCACGAGATGGGCTTTGCCCGGGAAGTGGGCAACCGGGTGCTGTTCATGGCCGACGGCAAACTCCTGGAGCAGGGCAGCCCCTCCGATATTTTTGAACACCCCCAGCATCCCCGGCTGCAGGACTTCCTCAGCAAGGTGCTGTGATCCCCTTGCCGTTTTCAGGGCGCGCACCTTCCGTGCGCGCCCTTGTTTTTTCGGCGGCCCAGGCCGCCTCCATTCGCCTCCGGGCAGTTGAAGAAAGGAGCAAACCCTATGACAGAGCAAAAGAAAGCGGCCATTGCCGCCATTGAGGCAAAGGCCGGACTCATCGCGGACGTAGCCGACCGGATCTGGGACTACGCAGAGCTCTCTTTGCAGGAAGAGCGCTCTGCCGCGCTGTACTGTGAGGTCCTGGAAAAAGAGGGCTTCACCGTGGAAAAGGGCATCTGCGGCATCCCCACCGCCTTCTCCGCCACCTTCGGCAGCGGCCGGCCCATCATCGGATTGCTGGCAGAATACGACGCTCTCTCCGGCCTTTCCCAGGAAGGCGGCAGCCTGGAGCGGAAGGAGCGGGAGTCCGGCGGCTGCGGACACGGCTGCGGACACAACCTGCTGGGCGCCGGCGCCTTTGCCGCAGCGCTGGGCGTCAAGGCCTTTTTGGAGTCCACCGGCGCCCCCGGCACCGTGGTCCTCTACGGCTGCCCCGGCGAGGAGGGCGGCGCCGCCAAGGCCTTCATGGCCCGGGACGGGCTGTGGTACGGTCTGGACGCCGCTTTGACCTGGCACCCGGAGGACGTGAATGAGGTGCTCACCGGCTCGTCCAACTCCTGCATCCAGACCCAGTATCTCTTTACCGGCGTGGCCTCCCACGCTGCCGGCGCCCCTGACCGGGGCCGCAGCGCCCTGGACGCCGTGGAGCTGATGAACATCGGCGTGCAGTTCCTGCGGGAGCATATGAGTGACAAGGCCCGGGTCCACTATGCCATCACCGATGCCGGCGGCCGCAGCCCCAACGTGGTGCAGCCCAAGGCCAGCGTTTTGTATATGGTGCGCTCCAACCACGTTGCCGAGGCAGTGGAACTTCAAAAGCGGGTGGACAAGATCGCCCAGGGCGCCGCCCTTATGACGGAGACCACCTACGAAAAGCTGTTTATCGACGGACTGGCGGACACCGTCACCAACCACGCCCTGGAGCGGGTGCTCCATGAAAACTTCCAGGCCCTGGGCGTGCCCGATTACACCCAGGAGGAGCTGTCCTTTGCCGACGCTCTGGCCGCCACCTATCCCGGCAGCGACGCCGTACCCGGCATCGGCAGCCAGTACGACAGCGACTACGCCCAGCGCGCCGCGCAGCTGCGCCGTGAAGCGGGACACGCCATGAACAGCTTCCTGCTGCCCTTGTATCAAGGAGACGTGTTCCGTCCCGGCTCCACCGATGTGGGCGACGTGAGCTGGCAGTGCCCCACCGCCCAGATCGAAGTGGCGGCCTGGCCCAACGGCTGTCCCGGCCACAGCTGGCAGAACGTCTCCTGCGACCGTACGTCCATCGGCCACAAGGCCGCCGTCCACGCGGGCAAGGTGCTCTGCGCCTCTGTCATCGACCTTCTTACCCAGCCGGCGCTGCTGGAGGAGGCAAAGGCAGAGTTCCTCCGCCGCACTGCGGCCGGGTATGTGTGCCCCATCCCCGCTGATGCCGTCCCCACCATTGCCCTTTGACAAATTGCACAGCAAATCGCAACAAATTTTTGTTTTGTCAAAAAATTTTTTGTTTGCTTTTGCAAAATCATGATGGTATGATACAGTTGTACTGAGAAACCAAACCGAAAGGAGCCATTAGTATGGAATCTTCTCCCCGCGGTCGTGATCTCCTGTTTCAATTCACCGGCAGACCCCCTCTTGGTACCTCTGTCTCCCTGGCGCTGCAGCATCTGGTAGCCATGATCGTCGGCTGCGTGACGCCGCCGATCATCATTGCCGGAGCCGTCGGCCTCAGCCAGGCGGACCGGGTGCTTTTGATCCAGGCATCCCTGGTCATGTCCGCCGTCTGCACGCTGCTGCAGCTGTTCCCCATCGGCCGGTACTTCGGCTCCGGCCTTCCCGTGATCCTGGGCGTGAGCTTTGCCTACGTGCCCAGCATGCAGGCCATCGCCTCCTCCGGCGGCGGTGTGGCAGCCATTGCCGGCGCCATGATCGTCGGCGGCGTGGTGGCCATCATCGTGGGCATTTTCGTCAAGAAGATCCGTCTTTTGTTCCCGCCGGTCATCACCGGCACAGTGGTGTTCACCATCGGCCTTTCCCTCTATCCCACCGCCATCAACTACATGGCCGGCGGTACGGCCAACACCGCGGAGACCATTGCCGCCTCCGGCGCCTCCGAGTCCCTCATCTACGGTTCCTGGCAGAACTGGCTGGTGGCTGCCCTGACGCTGACGGCAGTCATCGTGCTCAATCACTTCGCCAAGGGTCTTTGCAAGCTGGCCTCCATCCTCATCGGCATGCTGTTCGGCTATGTGATCGCTGCCGTATTCTTCGATATGGTGAGCTTTTCCAGCGTGGGCGAGGCCGCCTGGTTCTCCCTGCCCCAGTTCATGCACTTCGGCGTGACCTTTGATCCCGCCTCCTGCATCGCCATCGGCTTGCTGTTTGCCATCAACTCCATCCAGGCCATCGGCGACTTCACCGCCACCACCGTGGGCGGCATGGACCGTGACCCCACCGACCGGGAGCTGCAGGGCGGCATCATCGCCTACGGCGCCAGCAACATCCTCACGGCCCTCTTCGGCGGCCTTCCCACCGCTACATATTCCCAGAACGTGGGCATCGTGACCACCAACAAGGTCATCAACCGCACGGTGTTTGCCCTGACCGGCGTATTTTTGCTGCTGGCGGGCGTGTCTCCCAAGTTCGCCGCCATTCTCACTACCATCCCGCAATGCGTGCTGGGCGGCGCCACGGTGACCGTGTTCTCCACCATCGCCATGACCGGCATGAAGCTCATCGCCTCCCAGGAGCTCTCCGCCCGCAACACCACCATCGTGGGTCTCTCCGCCGCTCTGGGCGTGGGCATCTCCCAGGCCGCCGGCTCTTTGAGCCAGTTCCCCGACAGCTTGACCATGATCTTCGGCAAGTCCCCCGTGGTGGTCGCTACCATCATGGCCGTTCTGCTGAACCTGGTGCTGCCCCGGGAGAAGAAATCCTGAATACTGCCATTAAAAAAAACCCGGACAGCCTGAGGCTGTCCGGGTTTTTTATTTTTCCTCATAAAACAGACATGCATCACAGTGTGAGCGCAGCGGCGCATGCTCCTCCATATAGCGATTGCCCCAATCCATCAGCTGCCCCAGCACGGTCAGCAGCGACTTTCCGCTCTCCGTCAGCCGGTACTCCACCCGCACCGGCACCTCATTATACTGCTCCCGGTGGACGATCCCGTATTCTTCCAGATGTTTGAGAGACTGGGAGAGCATCACGTTGGTGATCCCCGGGATCCCGCGTCGGATCTGATTATAGCGCTTGGGTGTGCCGTCCTTCAAAAGGCAAATGATGCTCAGCCGCCACTTCCCGCCGACCATATCCATGGCCAGCCGCAGCGGGCAGATATCGCCATGCAGCTGTTCGTCCATGTACACGCCTCCTTCCTGGTAAGAAAAACCTTACCATATACAAAAAAACTGCGTTCTTGTGAAATTTTTGTTTCTGTCTATAATCAAAGATGGTAAGTAAATTATACCAGATACTAAATATTTATCAAGGAGGATCTTTATGAAGCTGTCCATCGTGTATGACTCCAAAACCGGCAGCACCGCCAAAATGGCGGAATACATTGCAGAGGGGATCCGAACCGTGCCAGGCGCACAGGTACAGATCTTCCCCATCACCGCAGTGGACGAAGCCTATGTGAAGGCAAGCAGCGCGCTCATCGTGGGCACGCCCACCTACAACGGCAGCCTGACTGCCCGTATGAAATCGTGGCTGGAAGAGGCTCCGGCAAAACTGGATGTCGCCGGAAAGCTGGGCGGCGCCTTTGCCACTGCCGCCTTCATCCACGGCGGCGGTGATCTGGCCATCCAGTGCGTGCTGACCCATCTGATGGTGGACGGCATGATGGTCTATTCCGGCGGACAGGCGTGGGGCATGCCGGTGATCCATCTGGGGCCGGTGGCCATCGCCCCGGAGCTGGACAGCTTCGCCCAGCTGTTCCGCACCTATGGTGAGCGTATGGCCCGGCAGGCGGCCAGCCTGAATGCATAATGCAGACAGCGCCGGAGCAAATTGCTCCGGCGCTGTCTTTTCAACAAACGCTTACACCGTGCCCTTGGGGTGCTCCAGCTCCGCCATAGAGCGGCGGAACTGGAAGAAGAACATGGTGGCCGTGGTGCACACTGCCAGAAGATCCGCCACCGGCTCTGCCAGGAACACGGCAAACGCCTTGTCCGTAAAGAACAGGGGCAGGATATAAATGAGCGGGATCAGCAGAATGATCTTGCGCAGCACCGCCAGGAACAGGGACGTCTTCGCATTGCCCAGGGCGATGAACGTCTGCTGGCAGGCGATCTGCACACCGAACACACCCGTGGCCGCCATGTAGATCCGCAGAGCCCAGGAGGCATAGTCCACCAGCTCCGGGGAATTATTAAAGATCAGAATGAACATCCGGGGGAACAGCTGCACCAGGATCCAAAGGCCCATGGAGTAGACCACGCAGGCCTTCAGCAGGCACTTGAAGGCCTCCCGCACCCGCTCCGCCTTTCTGGCGCCGTAGTTATAGCTGACAATGGGCTGGGCGCCCTGGGTCAGGCCCTGGAGCGGCATCATGGCAAACTGCATGATACTGGTGAGCACCGTCATGGCGCCCACGGCGATGTCGCCGCCGTATTTGAGCAGGGAGGAGTTGAAGCAAATGGCGATGAGGCTCTCCGTGGACTGCATGATAAACGGAGAGAGGCCCAGCGCCAGGCAGGGGAATACCACCTTGGCCCGGGGGCGCAGGTTCTTTCCTTTCAGACGCCACTTGGTGTTCTTGCTCCGCAGGAACTGCAGCACCCACGCGGCGGACACCGCCTGGGAGAGGATGGTGGCCAGCGCCGCGCCCCGGACGCCCATGTCGAACCCGAAGATGAAAATGGGGTCCAGGATCGTATTGAGAATGGCGCCGATGAGCACTGTGCGCATGCTGACGGTGGTGAAGCCCTGGGCGGTGATATAGGCATTCATACCCAATGTCACCTGAACAAACAGCGTGCCCAGCGCATAGATGTTCATATAGTCCATGGCGTAGCCAATGGTATTTTCACTGGCGCCGAAGGTCAGCAGCATGGGCTCAGCGAACAGGCGCAGCACCACGGTCAAAACAAGAGACACTGCCACCAGCATGGTAAAGCAGTTGCCCATGATGCGCTCAGACTCCTCCGCCTCGCCCCGGCCCTCCGCAATGGAAGCTCTGGGGGCGCCGCCCATGCCCAGCAGGGCTGCAAAGGCCGACACCACCATGATGACCGGCAGACACACGCCTACGCCGGTCAGCGCCAGCTTGCCCACAGTGTCCACCGGCGTCATGTGGCCGATATACACCCGGTCCACCAGGTTGTAGAGCATATTGACGATCTGGGAAGTGATGGTGGGCATAGCTAGGGAAAACAGCAGCCGGCTCACCTTCCCGCTTCCCAGATCCACACTTTCTTTGATTTCATCCGCCTTTTTCCTCATAGCTTCTGCTCCTCTCCGGCCATGCGCGCACTGTTGGCCACGATTTTCTCCAGAATCACCCGGAGCGTTTCTGTTTCCTCCGGTGTCAGCCCTTCAAACAAGGCCCGGCCGCAGCGGGCCTGCACCGCCTGGGCCTCCCGGGCCACCGGCCACCCCGTCTGGGTAATGGTCAGGTGAACGATCCGCCGGTCCCGCTGGCTGGGGCAGCGTTCCAGAAGGCCCTTGCCCACCAGCAGCTCCACCGCCTGGGACACCTGGGATTTGCCCAGTCCCCGCACCATCACCATGTCCCGGGCCGTATCACACCCGGGGTTATTGGCCAGGAACAGCAGGACCCGCATCTCGCCTATGGTCAGTCCGCACCGTTCCAGGACCGGGGAGATCCTCTGGGCGAACACCCGCTCAAACTGCCGGGCCGCCCGTAAAAGTTGGGAAAACTCCATACGCCCCTCCGTTTTTTGTTCTTTTTAGAACCGTTCTTTTTTGAACTATATTAAGATAGCATCTTTTCACAATATTGTCAATCCATTCGGACTTTTGTCATTGACAAAGGTGAAAAAGCGTATTATGATTAAAGAAAAATCTGGTTTTTAAAACCAGATTACAAGGAGTTTTATATGACTTGGAATATTGTCAGTGACAGCAGCTGCGACCTGCGCATGTCCGCCTTTGAAAGCGATCTTGTCCGGTTTGAGACAGTCCCCCTGCGGCTGCAGGTAGGGGCGCGGGAATTTCTGGACAACGACGATCTGGTGGTGCCCGATCTTCTGGATGCCATGGCAGCAGAGAAGTCGGCTTCCTCTTCCGCCTGTCCCTCTCCGGCCGCCTTTGCCCGGGCCTTTGAAGGCGGGGATTGCACCGTGTGCTTCACCATCTCCTCCAACCTCTCCGGCACGTACAATGCCGCGGTCATGGGCCGGGAAATGGTGCTGGAGGAGCACCCCGAAAAGAAGATCTGCGTCATTGACTCCAAATCCACAGCGGGCGCCATGGTCCTTTTGATCCGCAAGGCCAAGGCGCTGATGGAAGCCGCCGCCGGCCCGGAGGACTTCGAGAGCATCTGCGACCAGCTGCGGCTGTATCAGGCTGCCCTGCGCACCTGCTTCACCCTGGAGAATTTCGACAACCTCATCAAAAACGGCCGCATGCGCCCCCTGGTGGGCACGCTGCTGCACTCTCTGGGCATCCACGTCATCGCCGACGCCACGCCCCAGGGCACCATCCACGTGGCCGACAAGGCCCGCGGCGAGGCCAAGACCTACAAGGCCATCACCGCTCTCATGCGGCAGAGCAAGGACTGCACCGGCGCGGAGGTGGTCATCTCCCACTGTGAGAACCTCTCCGGCGCCCTGAAGCTCAAGCAGCAGATCCTGGAGGATCTTCCCGTGCACAGCGTGGACATCCTCCCCTGCCGGGGCCTGACCAGCTTCTACGCCATGGAAAAAGGGCTCATCCTCGGCTACTGATTGAAATACGGCCAAATATCCCAATACAGGAAAGAACAGGCTTCGGCCTGTTCTTTTTTTTATTTTCCGCGCATGAAACGGGAAAAAACACAGACCCTATGCCAGAGCAAACCCTGCGAGAAAAAAAGGAGTGAACCAAGTTTGGAAACCGGAATTCATAATACCTCGGAGATCGGCCGCCTGCGGCGAGTCATGCTGCACCGTCCGGGCGCAGAGCTGGAAAACCTCATGCCCGAATATCTGGAGCGGCTGCTGTTTGACGACATTCCCTATCTGAAGGAAGCGCAGAAAGAGCACGACGCCTTTGCCGACTGCCTGCGCGCCCAGGGCGTGGAGGTGGTGTACCTTGGCGACCTGGTGGTGGAGTCCCTGACGGACGGCGACGTGCGCCGGGACTTCATCCGCCAGTTCCTGGACGAGGCGGACATTCGGGAGGCCCGTATGCGGGAGAGCCTGGAGGAGTATCTCTCCGCCATGCCGGACCGGGAGATGGTAGCCACCATGATGGCGGGCGTGCGGAAAGAGCAGCTGCGCACCGGCAGCGCACGCCTGGGGGACTACCTCTCCGCCGCCGACAGCTACCCCTTTGCCGTGGACCCCATGCCCAACCTCTATTTTACCCGGGACCCCTTTGCCACCATCGGCACCGGCGTCTCCATCCACAAGATGCACACCCCCACCCGCAACCGGGAGACTCTCTTCGGCAAGTTCATCTTCGAGCACCACCCCCTCTATAAAAACGCCCCCCGGTGGTATGACCGGGGGCAGACCACCTCTCTGGAGGGCGGCGACATTCTGGTGCTCTCGCCCCAGGTGCTGGCAGTGGGCATCTCCCAGCGCACCCGGGAGGACTCCATCGACGCCCTGGCCGAGACCGTGCTCTCCCACAGCAAGACCTTCCGCAAGATCCTAGCCTTCAACATTCCCAAGACCCGCTCGTTCATGCACCTGGACACGGTGTTCACCATGGTGGACTGCGACAAGTTCACGGTCCATCCCAATATCCTCTCCAGCATCACCGTGTTCGTCATGGAGCTGGACGAGAACCGGAAAATGACCATCCGTCAGGAGGACGACCGGCTGGAGGACATCCTCAAAGAGCACCTGGGACTGGACCACGTGACGTTGATCCCCTGCGGCCAGGGCAGCGAGATCGACGCCGCCCGGGAGCAGTGGAGCGACGGGTCCAACACGCTGGCCATCGCCCCCGGCGAGGTGGTGGTCTACTCCCGCAACTATGTGACCAACCGCTCGCTGGAAGAGGCGGGCATCCGCATCCACACCATCCCCAGCGCCGAGCTGAGCCGGGGCCGCGGCGGCCCCCGGTGCATGTCCATGCCGTTGTGGCGGGACGATCCGGTGTGCGGCAAACAAATCTGAGAAAATAAGGAGCGTATCATATGGCAGTCAATCTGAAAGGACGCAGCTTCCTCACCCTGGAGGACTTTACCCCCGCTGAGATCCGGTATCTTCTGGACCTGGGCCACGACCTGAAAGCCAAGCGCCGGGCCGGTATCTCCGGCCATACCCTGGAGGGCAAGCACATCGTGCTGCTGTTTGAAAAGACCTCCACCCGCACCCGGTGCTCCTTCGAGGTGGCGGCCACCCAGGAGGGCGCCCATGTGACCTATCTGGACGCGGGCAGCTCCCAGATGGGCAAGAAGGAGTCCTTGGAGGACTCCGCCAAGGTGCTGGGCCGGTTCTTCGACGGCATCGAGTACCGGGGCTTTGCCCAGAAGGTAGTGGAGGACCTGGCCAAGTACTCCGGCGTGCCCGTGTGGAACGGCCTGACCGACGCGGACCACCCCACCCAGATCCTGGCGGACATGATGACCATCGAGGAGCACTGCGCCAAGCCTCTGCGGGAGGTGAAGGTGGTGTTCCCCGGCGACGTGCGCAACAACATGTGCTACGCCTGGATGTTCGGCGCCGCCAAGATGGGCATGCACTTCGTGGGCCTTGGTCCCCAGGAGCTGGCCCGGGAGATGGATGACGCCCTGGTGCGCCGGGTGCAGGACATCGCCCTGGGCACCGGCGCCACCATCGAGATCACCCACGATCCCGCCTGCTTGAAGGGCGCCGACGTGATCTACGGTGACATCTGGGCCTCCATGGGCGAGGAGGATCTGATCCCCAAGCGGGCGGAGCTGCTCTCCCCCTACCGTGTGACGGAGGAGACACTGAAAGCCACCGGCAACCCCAACGTGCTGTATCTCCACTGCCTGCCCTCCTTCCACGACTTTGAGACGAAGCTTGCCAAGGAGTGGAAGGACAAGGGCGTGGACATCCGGGAGGTCACCGACGAGGTGTTTCGCAGCCGCCACAGCGTGGTATTTGACGAGGCGGAAAACCGCATGCACTCCATCAAGGCCGTGCTGGTGGCCACCATCGGACGTTGATTCACGGAAAAGGCCATGCCTTTTCCGTGAGAAAGTCTGCAGCTATCGGCATGCACTCGCTTCGCTCGCACACTTGATAGCTGAGAAGTATTTTTGCAGGCGCCCATGTCGCCGTCAAAAATGATTAAAATGATTTTGACGCCGCGGCGTCAAAACAGAAGCGAGGTAGATATCTTGCGTCAAAAAAAATTCCGCATGCCCACGGCCTATACCATCTTGTTTCTGCTCATCATCGCGGTGGCAGTTTCCACCTGGCTCATCCCCGCCGGCACCTACGAGTATGTGGACGGCGTGCCCCAGGCGGGCACGTACCGTCCCGCCCCCGCGTCCCCCCAGGGACCGGGTGCCGTGGCAAAGGCCGCGTTCTCCGGCTTTTACGAGGCGGTGGACGTGTGCGTGTTCATTTTGATGGTGGGCGGCTTTTTGAGCGTGGTCATGAAAACCGGCGCCGTGGATGCGGGCGTGGGCAGCGTCATCCGCCGTCTGGGCGGCCGGGAGCAGTGGCTTATCCCCATTCTCATGGTGTTTTTCGGCCTGGGCGGCACCACCTACGGCATGTGGGAGGAGACCATGGCGTTCTATCCCCTGCTGATCCCGGTGTTTCTGGCGGCGGGCTATGACGCGGTGGTGGGCATCGCCGTCATTATGCTGGGCGCCGGTGCCGGCGTCATCAGCTCCACGGTGAACCCCTTTGCCACCGGCATCGCCGCGGGCTTTGCCGGCGTGTCCCTGGGCGACGGCATTTTGCTGCGGGCCATCCAGTGGGTGGTGTTTGAGGGCGCCGCCATCTGGTATGTGGCCGCCTACGCCGCCCGGGTAAAGAAAAATCCCTACCGCTCCGTGGTAGGCGTGGGCGCCGGCAAGCTCCAGGTGAGCATGGAGCAGTCCGTCCCCTTTACCCCCCGGCGCAAGGCCATTATGGCAGTGTTCGCCCTCATTTTCCTCATCATGACCTACGCCGTCATCCCCTTTGACGAGATGGGCCTCCCCCTGCCCACCCTGGGCTGGTGGTTCCCGGAGCTCAGCGCCCTGTTTTTGGTAGGCGGCATCCTGGTGGGCCTCATGGACCGCATGGGGGAGGAGGAACTGGTGGACACCTTCGTGGCCGGCTGCGCCGACCTTCTGGGCGTGGCCCTCATCATCGGCATCAGCCGGGGCATCACCGTACTGATGAACGACGGCAAGATCACCGACACCATCCTCCACTGGGGCGAGGCCGCCCTCTCCGGGGCAGGCCCCATCCAGTTCGTGCTGCTGGTGTATCTTCTGTATCTGCCCCTCTCGGTGCTGATCCCGTCCTCGTCGGGCCTTGCCACGCTGTCCGTCCCCATTCTGGCCCCCCTGGCCAAGTTTGCCGGTGTGAGCGGCGCCCTGGTGGTGACGGCGTTCCAATCCGCCTCGGGATTGGTGAACCTCATCACCCCCACCGCCGCCGTGGTCATGGGCGCTCTGGCCCTGGGCCATGTGCCCTATGACCGCTGGCTCAAGTTCTCCTGGAAGCTCATCGCCGTCTTTGCGCTGCTGACCATCCTCTTTTTGATGGCGGGCGTGGCACTGGGATAGATAACAAAAAAAGAACCGCTTTCGCGGTTCTTTTTTTATGGATTACAGAGGCAGCTCTTTTTCTTCCTTTTCGCCAAACACGGCCAAAAACTCCGAGCGCTCCATGGTCTCGTGCTCCAGCAGGTACCGGGCCACGGTGTCCAGCGCCTCTCTTTGCTCCCGGAGGATCTCCTCGCAGCGGTCGTAGGCATTGCCCACCACCCGCTGGACCTCCCGGTCGATCTGGGCGGCCACCGCCTCGGAATAGCTGCGGCCCTGGGTCATGGTGCGGCCGATGAACACCTCATCATGGCCGGACTCAAAGGACACGGTGCCGATCTCGTCGCTCATACCGTAGCTGGCCACCATCTTCCGGGCGATCTGGCTGGCCCGCTGGATGTCGTTGCTGGCGCCGGTGGAGATATCGCCCAGGCACAGCTTCTCCGCCACACGGCCGCCCAAGAGCGCCACGATCTGGTCCTCCATGTACCGCTTGGAGAGATAGGAACGGTCCTCCTCGGGAAGCGAAATGGTCATGCCGCCGGCCTGTCCCCGGGGCACGATGGTAATCTGGGTCACGGGGTCGTGGTCCGGCAGCGCATGCATGACCACCGCGTGACCGGCCTCGTGATAGGCAGTCAGCTCCCGCTCATGGGGCGGGATGACCCGGCTGCGCTTCTCCGGGCCGGCGATGACCTTGATCTCCGCCTCCTTGAGATCCGCCATGGAGATATAGGGATGGCCCTTGCGGGCGGCCAGCAGCGCGCCCTCGTTGATGAGGTTCTCCAGGTCCGCGCCGGTGAAGCCGGGCGTACCCTGGGCCAGGCGCTTGAGGTCCACGTCCTCGGCAAGGGGCTTGCCCCGCACATGCACCCGGAGGATCTCCTCACGGCCCCGGATGTCCGGCAAGCCTACATACACCTGCCGGTCGAACCGGCCGGGACGCAGCAGCGCCGGGTCCAGCACGTCGGCTCGGTTGGTGGCCGCCAGGACCACCACGCCTTCGTTGGCCGCAAAGCCGTCCATCTCCACCAGCAGCTGGTTGAGGGTCTGCTCCCGCTCGTCGTGTCCGCCGCCCAGACCCGTGCCGCGCTGGCGGCCCACAGCGTCGATCTCGTCGATAAAGACGATGGCGGGGGAGTTTTTCTTGGCCTGGTCAAAGAGGTCCCGCACCCGGCTGGCGCCCACGCCCACGTACAGCTCCACAAAGTCGGAGCCGGAGATGGACAAAAAGCCCACGCCCGCCTCGCCGGCCACCGCCTTGGCAAGCAGCGTCTTACCGGTGCCCGGAGGGCCCACCAGCAGCACGCCCTTGGGGATGCGGGCCCCCAGGGCGATATACTTCTTGGGGTCCTTCAAAAACTCCACGATCTCCTGGAGTTCCTCTTTTTCCTCGTCGGCGCCGGCCACATCCTCAAAGGTGACCTTCTTGTCCTTGTCCGTCAGCATCCGGGTACGGGCCGCACCGAACTTGGCCATCCGATCCGCGCCCATGCCGCCCTGGGTGCGGGCGATCATGAAATACCACATGAGGGCCAGCACCACCGCCATCAGCACCCACGGCAGCAGCACCTCCAGCCAGTTGGTGGTCTCCGGCGGGGGATAGTCGTAGCTTTTGATGATCCCCTTGGCGGTCTGCTCCTTCACCAGGTCATCCAGCTGGTCATAAAAGAGCTGGAAATCGTGGAGCCGGTAGCGCACGGTCTTGCTGCCGTTCAGCTCATCCGTGAGGTTCATGGTGAGGGTATTGTTGGCGTCGATGGTAAAGGACTCCACCCGCTCCTGCTGGAACAGCTGGTAGACCTGGGCATAGTCCAGCTGGGTCCCCCGGGTGTCCGCCTGCCACAGCCAGCTCAGGCACACCACGATCACCAGGACCAAAAAGACGAAGCTGAAGCCCGACGCTCTGTTCTGCTTTGTCACGAAACCGATTCCTCCTTACAAGCGGGCTGCCGCCTACCCGGCGGCTCCCGCGCTCCGGCGCCGCCGGATCCTCACTGCTGGGTATAGACCTCCGGCTTCAAAACGCCGATATAGGGCACGTTGCGGTACTGCTGGGCGTAATCCAGGCCGTAGCCCACCACGAACTCGTCGGGCACCACAAAGCCGGCCAGATCCGCCGTGATGGCCTTGGCCCGCCGGGCGGGTTTATCCAGCAGCGTGACGATGGTGATGGACGCGGCGCCCTTGGTGAGGAAGTACTCCTTCAAAAACGCCAGGGTGTTGCCGGAGTCCAGGATATCCTCCACAATGATCAGGTGCCGGCCGGTGATGTCCTGCTGGAGGTCGTGGGTGATCTGCACCCGGCCGGAGGACGTGGTGGCGTTCTGGTAGGAGCTGACGGCGATGAACTCCACATCGCTCTTGACCTGGCAGGCACGCACCAGATCCGCCATGAACACGAAAGAGCCCTTCAGCACGCTGAGAAACAGCGGCTTTTTGTCGTGGAAGCGGTCATAGAGGATCTCTCCCATCTCCGCGATGCGCGCACGGAGCTGCTCCTCCGTCACCAGCACCTTCAAAATGTCCTGTTCCATCTCACTTCTCATAAGTTTTCTCCTCTGTATCTTTCATGATTTGAATGAACCGGCAGGGGCCATCCCCCTCCGGCAAAAAACAAAGGTCCACACCCAGCCCCCAAACGGCGGCAAGGCGGTCTCCCGCATAGACGGCAGGCAGCGATTCCCGCTCCGCAAGGGAGATGCCCCGGTCCAGGCAAAGGCGCTTTACCGTGCGCCCGCCGCCGTGGGTCTCCGGCAAGGTGAGCCGTGCCCCGCCATCACAGGGGGCCACGGCCACCGGCTCCCCCGCCGTGCCGGCACAAAGGGCCAGGCCCTCCCCCGCCCGGTGGTCCAGCAGCGTCACCGTGTATCCGCCCCAGTGCAGGGGGCAGTCCATCACCAGCTC
>PPYE01627704.1_pt1:0-12500 | contig 14036 bp, 10 predicted proteins | sample 1559881 | NCBI WGS metagenome assembly PPYE01 (sample SAMN08240022, study PRJNA423297) | Human gut metagenome, whole genome shotgun sequencing project.
GTTTTCACCTAACTCGCCTTTGTTTTTATTTGAATTTCAAAGTGTTATAGACAACTCGCCCCGCTTTACCGCTTCGCCAAATGTATCTTTAATACAACTAAATATTTGAATACGAGGTGAGTGCTACAACTGGATACGGCTCCATTCAGAGAGCAGCAAAATCACACTCATCAAAGCCTGAACTCCCGAATAACAGATCCCGAACTCGAGTAAGTGAGGTTAACGATCTGCGGTTTTGCTATGTCAGCCCCATAAAAATGAACAAATAAATTTTGAAAGGCTTCTTTTTTAAAATGTTATCTCTCATCTTAATTCGTATCTTTTTGTGCTTTAGTGATGTAAAAATCTAGCGACAAGTTTTATGCCATCAAGGAACCCAATGCCGAGGCTTTGTGCTGCATCTTCGCATATCAAACATCACGGGATCAGATCACCAAGAAATCCTAATGCTTGGTCCGCAAAAATGTCGTCTGCTTTGCAGCCGATTCCATCATCAATACCACTGCCAAATTTCCTCAGTACGCCCAAAGAGCCTTTTGTTTCAGCCTGGAAAAGACTTTGGTCAATGAGACAAGTTATCACCATGATTTCCCAGACGATCCAGCCCCTACCCCAGCTGCTGCCAAGATAAATGCAGCTTTGTGAAAGACCCGCGCTTGAGGTTCAGTCGGGTTTTTGCACAGCTGTGAAGGAAGCGGTGCTCCAGCAGCTGCCGCAGCAACACCGAGCAGTAACACTGGTCCCTTTGCTTCACCCATACCCCCCATACACACACAAGATGGCGTTGCTGGCCGACTGTATGCGGGTAGACGATGCACTCAGAAAACGCTCTCCAGCAAAAAATAATTTTCCCGTTCACACAGAGCAATGAAACGATCTTCATTCTTAATGAGGCACGAGAAAAATACTGATCGCCAAAACAATTAGCAAATTGATATATTAAAATATCAACAACATCTTGATTTAAGTCAATGCGTCCGCCTGTTTTATAAAGAAACTTTTAATGATCTTAATGTTTAAACCATTAAAAATAACCGCAAATTCAATAATAAAATTGATAAAATAAAATTCGATTTTATTTACAAACAGCACAGTTTAAACAGCATTAAGCATATGACGCAGAAACTATATATTTCTTAAGACAATAAGCATTCATTGCCTCAGAGATCAATTCTTGATTTCTTTATTTTAAATAAATAATCTCTTCGGTTAACTGGTCATTCTATAAATGAATACTTAATTTGCTGATCCTGCGAGCAGGCTTCTCATCGCCCTGGAGCATCACTCGAACCAACAACTTCTAGATTCAGGATTAACCTGCCCCCATGCGTCGAGATATGAGTGATGCCTGTTCTACTGCGATTTCGCGAGCCCTGTGCACGAGCTCATCGCGGTAACGCAGTGTTGGAATTGAAACCGAAACGGCGCCGCAGGCGACATTCTCGCCGTCGAGTACTGGCACTGCGATGCAGCGGATCCCCTCATACTGCTCCTCGTCATCCTCCTCAACACCAGTGGAGCGGATCAAGGCGAACCGCTCTCGGAAAAGTTCTATTTTGGACTGAACCGTCTCACCCCCTTCTGCGGCGATCTGTGAAAGGAGTCGCTTACGCTCCTCTTCTTCGGAAAAAGCAAGGAAAATTCGGCCTGAAGCGCTGTTTATCATTGGGAACGTACTTCCGAGACGCACTTCTTGCCGCAGCGCGTGACTTGAAACCTGCTTGTCAATCACGAGCATCTCCGTGCCCGAAGGTACCGCGAGATTCACAGTCTCATCGATCTCAGTCAGAATACGTTCCAAATAAGGACGAGCTATCTTGAGGAGTCCGGTCTTTTCAACCACCTTGCTGCCGATCGAAAAAAGTTTATAGGAGAGCGAGTAGCGGCCGCGGCGCTTTTCCTGGACGACGAAACCCTTGTCAGCGAGCGTGAGCAGGAACCGATGCACACTCGTCTTAGGCAGCCCAACCTCTGTGGCAAGTTCGTTAAGTTCCCAAGAACTCTTTTTTGAGAGTGTGTCGAGCAAATCACAGACCTTTTCAACCGAACCGATCGTATAGTACTTCTTGCCTTCATCCATGGTGGAGCTTCCAGTTCCTGTATGTTGCAGCGCTCGGGAACAGAGCGCTGCTCTGCATTATTTACAAATAATTATGCCGCATTCCGGAATGGTATCCTAGAGATGCGGCATAAAGAAAATCCTGCGGATCAGTGTCTCAAAGTTTCAGCCGCGATACGGCCGCATTCCCGAATGACACAGTAAGCATAGGCAAGGACAATGAAGGAGATGGGCAGCCCCACAATCGTGAACATGCCGCGCACAGAATCGACGCCCCCCGTGGCGACAAGCAGGTAGCCTATCACACCAAAACTTACGCCCCAGATAATCTTTAACCAGCGCGGCGCCTCGTCATCGACGGAAAGATTCTTCGTCGACAAAGTCGCCATGGTACCCGTAATCGAATCAGCCATTGTCGAGAAGGAAAAAAAGACGGCAATTATGAAGAAGGCAGCAAGAATCTTCGCGAAGGGCAGTGTCGAGAGAATCGTGAAGATCGTCACTTCAAGCCCCTTTTCGTTGACACTCTGCCAAACATCCATAATACCGGTGTACTGAAGCCATACAGTTGTGCCGCCCCAGATCGCGATCCAGACGATACAGAAGAGCGTAGGAGCGCCGATATTCATGAAAATGAATTCACGTACGGTGCGGCCTTTGCCAAGACGAGCGAGGAAAAGACCGATGATAGGTGCGTAGACAAAGAAGGAAGCCATGAACATAATGATCCATGACTTAGACCAAGTCTCGTTCTCAGCCATCGTTGGCAAAATCACGCTGTGTTCGAAGAATCGGTTGAAAAACACACCGAGAGACTCAGTGCCTGCATCAACAATAAAGCGCGTCGGACCAAGACAAAGCACATAAACCATTAGGCCGATGAAGACGATCGTGCAGAAGCTCGAGAGAACACGCATGCCCTTCTTTATGCCTGTGAGGCATGAGACAACATAAACGGTGACCATGATGGCCGCAATCGCGAAGACCGTGACCCCGTCAATCGGCAGACCGAAGAAAAAGTTCAGTCCCGAATTGATCTGCATAAGTCCGACGGCCATCGAACAAGCGAGCGCGCCCACGATGCAAAACAGACTCACCATTGGAACGACGGTTTTCACGACGCCGTAAACTGAACTCGAAAGGTAGGGTTCGAAGATTGAGGACACTGAAATCGTACGGCGCCGATTGTAGGCCATGAGCGCCACGCCCACGGCGCAGAGCGAATACATCGCATACTGGGCGATCGTCCAGTGCAGCATCGTCTGGGAAATTGCGAAAAGACCCGCCTCACGTGTGAAGGGCTGCGCTCCTGCAGCTGCAGGGGGTGCGGCCATGTGGAAGATCGGCTCGCCCATCGCCCAGAAGAGGATACCCGTGCCAATACCCCCCTTGAGACTCATCGAGAACCACTGCCACATCGTGTATTCAGGCTTCGCGCCTGCCCCGCCGATCACCACGTCGCCCGCCTTGGAAAAAGCGAGGCCGAAAACCAGCAATACCAGGATAAGCGCGAAGAGCACAAGCCACCATCCGAAGTTGTCACTCACCCAATTGAGCCCAGCATCGAGGATTGAACCGAAGGGCTTTTGATTTGCGATTCCGAGCACGATCACCGCAATGCCAATCAGGTAGCTCGGCCAGAAAACACCTTTAGCTAGTTCGGTTTTTTTCTTGAAAACTGTCATGTTGTTACCCGTTTAGTTGTCCCATATTATGGGATTAAATTCCGCGTATTAGATATAAAACTGTATAAGTACTGAGTGGGGATAGAGCTCCTCACGGGCCAGTGTTTGGATCCGGCCGGCGTCGATGAATTGAGGGTTGAAAGGACAGCGTGGTCAGTTGAGCTCAGGCATTGGCGCGGGCTTATGGTCTCGCAAAGAGCGCCAGCGTTCGGCTTCACCGCTTGCGCGCCAGCGTTCAAACCTGTCAGTCTGCCCAAAGATATAGCTCGAGTAGCGCACGATGTACCAAAGGTAAAGCATCACGACGAAAGCCATCGGCAGCCCTATCAGAGTGAAGAGACTGCGGATCGCATCCTGTCCTCCAGAAATAATGAGCACATAGGAAATCATGGCGATCACAATGCCCCAGAGAGCCTTGATCAGCACCGGCGGTTCCTCGCCCACACTCGCATTTTTCGTTGAAAGCACGGCCATGGTGCCTGTGATCGCGTCGGCAAGCGTTGCGAAGGAGAAGAAGACTGCAAAAAGAAAAAAGGCACTCAGCATTCTGCCCTGTGGAAGCGTAGAGAGCAGCGCGAAGATCGTACTTTCCATGCCGCTTGCCTGAACATGCGCCCAGATATCGAAAGTTCCGCTCCATTGACACCATACTGCCATGCTCGCCCATGCACCTATCCAAAGGATGCAAAAAACAGAGGGCGCAAAGATATTCATCCAAACGAATTCACGAATGGTCCTACCCTTCCCAAGGCGCGCAAGGAACAGCCCAAGAATGGGAGCATAAACAAAGAAGGAGGCAGTGAACTGTACATCCCAATCACGCGACCAAGTTTCACCTGGCGCTAGCGTCGGCAGGATAAGCGAATGTTCAACAAAGTTGTTGAGATAGTCACCGAAAGCTGTGACTGAGAGATTCATGATGAACTGCGTAGGACCGACCGCCACAGCATAGATCATCAGAGAGGCGAAAATCGCCGTACAGATCTTTGAGAGTATATTGAGGCCGCGCTTGATACCAAGAAGCGCTGAAATGGTGTAGACAAAAGCTAGCATCGACACGATCACGAACCAAACCATCGGTGAGGGATCGATGATGTTGAGGAATCCGAGACCCGAACTGATCTGCATAATGCCCACTCCCATCGAGCAGGAGACGGCACCGGCAATGCAGCAAATGCAGGCGGTATGGGTAAAGTCCTTGATGATGAGGTACACGCGCGGACTCACAAACTCCTCAAGGAATGTAGTAATGCCTAGCGCACGGTGGAAGTTCCAAGCAAGGATGCCGACCACCACAGCGCAGAACGTGTAAAGCCCATATTGAACCAATGTCCAATGTGTAAAGGTTTGAGCCACGGCAAATATCGCAGCTTCACGCGTAAAAGGTTCAGCGCCGGCTGCGGCAGGAGGTTTCGCCATGTGAAAGATCGGCTCGCCCATGGCCCAGAAGAGAATCCCCGTGCCGATGCAGCCGTTGAGTGCGATCGCAAACCAAGTACTGTAGGAAAAGTCAGGTTTTGCGTTCGTTCCGCCGAGGCGGAGATCGCCCACGCGAGTGAAGGTGAGGCCAATAACGATGAAGAGAATGCTGAGCCCGAAAAGCAGCAGGAACGCACCAAAGTTGTCCGAAAGAAAGGCGAGCAGCCACTCAAGACTGCTGGCGAGGCGCTCCGTCATCGCTGCGCCAACAATGATGAAGCCGAGCGTAAAGGTGAGCGCCGGCAAAAGCGTACGAAGATTAATTTGCTTGGGGGAGAGAACTAAGGGCATCAGCATTACTCATCTGTACCGCATTGCGGAATGTAATTCTAAATATTTAGAGTTTAGATATTTAGTTCTAGTCTCGTACCTTAGGAATAACCCGCATTCCTTTGTACGCTAAAGCACTCATTGGACATGAAAAGCCGAATTTGCCCCACCAAGAGAGCGAAGCTTCACAAGGCGTCCGAAACAACCCCCGTCAAGGTAAGGCGCATCGCCTTAAATAAATGCTGTGACGGAAAGCTCCATTGTTGCGCCTGCAGGCAGTGCCTTGACAAAGTATGTAAAGCGTGCAGGTTTATGTGTGCCAAAGAAGTGTGCGTATTCATTATTGAAAACGGACATGTCAACAGCATCTGTGAGTGCAATGTCAACGCGAGCTATGCTTTCAAGGTCACCCCCGCCTGCACGCACAATGGCAAGGAGATTAGCGAGAACCTGACGCGTCGAGGCGCAGGTTTCCTTCTCAAGCACTCCGGTCTTCGGATCGAGCGCGATCTGGCCCGAGGTGAGGATCATGCTGCCCGACTTGATGCCGTGCGAATACGAACCGAGTGCTTTGGGCGCATCAGGAGCATTGATAGTAGTGAATGACATGGTAAGAATTCCTTTCAATGACCGAAGAAGGTTTCAGACGCATAGCGCTCAGTCCCGCTTCGGGATAATTGATAAAACTTTTCGCCCAACGGTCTTGGAGATCGTGCGGGCAAATTCAAGAACGCCCCACCGAGGGACTTTTAAGACAACTCTCCGCACACGCAGGCATTGTCGACACGCTCCACGGTGTAAGTAAGATCCTGCCGTTTCAGGAACGCATGCAGTTAACCGCTTCGTTAAGGTTTGCCGGCTGCGCTTTTACGTCCCTAACAACAAATCCCTTGCCGATAAACCTGAAAGGTATGTCATCAACTGCGGCAGTCTCGACAAACGGCCAAAATTCGTGCTTGAGGAACCAAGGAGCAATCTGTCAATGAATGCGGAGCTTAGAGCTCCCATCAGTCATCTTGCCCCTGGTGGGGATTGCTTCGAGTTTGACTTCTTCAAACCTCACCCTGAGCGTTGAAGCCTTCGTAGATCAATCGCACTGTGGCACCGAGCGTACAGATCGGTTCGGGCGGCAGCCATGAAGGTTTTTCATCATTTTGCATGTAGGACAGCTCCTCGCTTTCGATGCCGTTAGCCCATTCAGCGAGAAAGTGACCCATGGTGTAGACCTTGGCGATGCCTGCTCCCTCGCCGACACCAGCAAAGAAGACATTGCCGCGGCGACCGAAAACAGGCTTGGAATTCATCGTGAGATGAATCATGCCGCCCCAGACGTATTCGAAGTTAACGTGCGAATGATCAGGGAAGCGGTTATCAAAGGCCTTACGCAGCAATTTCTGCGAGTGTCGGATCTGCTCAGGTGAACACGTATAGTAAGTGCCGTAAAGCAAGCCGTTGCGGACGAAGAGACGGTTGTCTTTGGTGAAGCGAACCGTAGTACCCGCAGAGTTGGCAGCAGTAACTCCCCAGGGTTCGATGCCGCGGAAGTCCTCCATCTCTTCTGCCGACAGCTGGCGCGAAAGCGCACCGTACGAAATGATCGGACAGAAGCGGTGATCCGAGAGGCCAAGTTCCTGCAGAAAAGGACCGGTAGTGACAATCGCAGCGCGGCAGCGCACCTTCTTGCCGTTGAGCAAGATCACGACAGGGTTCGTCTCGCTACCGGCAATCTGCATCACCGGAGTTTTTTCAAAGATATGCACATTGGGCCCGAGCGTCGTAAAAAGGGCACGCACGACTTCAGCCGGATTGATGAGAACTGAACCAGGATTGAAGATCGCTCGGCTATAGTAGCCTGTGCCGAGCCGCTCGGCAAGCTGCCTGCGGTCAAAGTCGTCGTACTTCATGTTCATACGGTCGAGGATCTCTCGGTCATGGTCGAGAATCTTCCAAAAGCGCTTTTCGCGGGCAGCTAAATACTTGCCGTGTTCACTCCAGTCGACGTCGAGCTTGTTTGCCTTCACTGCCTCACGCATCTTGTTGATCGCGAAGACATTAAGGCGTACCGTCCATTTCTCGTCCTCGGGCGTAAGGACGTCATCACCGAACTTATGAGGCACATCGATCAGGAATCCAGCGTTTTTACTAGAATCATTCGATCCGATGCGGAGCGCCTCAAAAACAGCTATTTTCGCATTCGGATAGAGTTCCTTGAGCCGTGTTGCAGCTCCAAGACCACCATATCCGGCCCCCACAACAACGTAGTCGTACTCGTCAAGGATTTCGTCCTCGTGGTTGAACTGGTGGTTTTTATAGGTTGAGGTTTCTAGCCAGCCGCTCACGCCGAGTTCGGCGGGATAGATTTTCACGGATTGCATAACTATTTAATTCCGCATTATGGTATTAAATACCGTTTATTTTCGATAAAAAATAGAAGAGATCGTTCGACTGTCCTATACCGCCGCACTCCCTCCATTTTTCGAAGTGCAGACTTGATACGGATGTACATATTCTTTTCTCCGATACCAGGAGAGAAAATTATGTATCGACGCTCTTCAATAGTGGAAGAAACCGGCTCGGGCAGACAGGAGAACAGGATTGCAACCCGACCGTGATCCTCCCGAAGCATCTTTCAGAGGGGAAGATACTCGGGATTTGAGCCCTAATAAACCTCCCCTGCCAGAATTCAGGCTGTTCAATCAGGCCCAAAGATCACCGATTGTGTAGCCTTCAGTGAGCGGGTCCGTCGGGTCAAGCACTAGATTGCTATAACCATAGATCCAGGACTGACCGCCGACTGTGGGAACAACTGCGTCGTATTCACCAACCTTCACCTTTTCGACGAGTTCGCCCGTATAGACGATGCCAAGCAGTCCTTCATGGCGGAACTTCTCGTTCAGTTTCAGTTCGCCCTTGGCATAAAGCGTGGCCATCTTTGCACATGTACCCGTGCCGCAGGGGCAGCGGTCAAGTGCACCGATCCAAGTAGAAGGATTATCAAAATCGACGTTCCCAGAAGCAACCGTTACTGCGTTCTTCCAGTCCGCATTTGGATTTGTCGTCGGTCCGGAAAGCTGCGAGATCGTGATTCCTACATCTGGATAGTCCGGATGATGAACAGGAAGCTGGTCCTGAGCAGCTCGCAGGATAAGAGAGGAAACACGGGTTATTTCACGTCCCATTTCGGGCTTGAGTTCAAGCCCCTTGAACTGACGCACATCGGCAATCACGTACCACATGCCACCCCAAGCCACATCTACTTTCACTTTACCGAGATGCGGAACATCTATTTCTTTATCTACATAAGCAGCAAAAGCCGGAACATTCTTAAAAGTGACCTGAGTCACCTTGCCATTGTGGCACTCGGCCTTAATTCCGATCAGGCCGGCTGGTGCTTCGAGAATGAATTCCGTAACAGGTTCGACCATCGGAATAATGCCGGTCTCAAGGAGCACAGTTGCAACGGAGATCGTATTGCCGCCCGACATGAGCGGATACTCAACCTGCTCCATGATGATGTAGCCGGCAGCGGCTTTTGGATCTTTCGGCGGAACAAGAATATTGCAACAAAGGGGCGGGTAACCGCGCGGTTCGCGAAGAAGAAACTTGCGCAGAGCATCGTCGTGTTCACGCAGATAGACCATCTGCTCATAAACGCTGTTGCCCTTAAGGGGAGCCACGCCGCCCGTGACGACACGCATCGGCTCTCCCGAATGTGTCTCCACACAGTTGATGACACGCTTGAAGCTCATGAAATTCTCCTTGTAGCTGGAAGCTGTTTGTTTATGAATTCCGAATTACGGGACGTTGTTCCGCAATTCGTTAAATGAATAATACTTCCTCTACATCATTTTGTTTAACCGGATAAACTCCTACTCATAAAGAGTTAGTTTTAGCACTGTTCAACAACCGAGCGACATGCATGGTTAAGGCGATGCCAGCAGCCTTCTGCAGACTGCATCGAGATAATTCTTGCGTTATATGGAGGATCTAGACTCTGCATGTGCCCATGAAAACCAAACCACTTCACCAGCTCCAAGTAGCGAAAACCCCCGCAGACCGAAATCTGCAGGGGTTCGTATAGGGAGCCTGGCGATGACCTACTTTCACTGGAAATACAACCAACTATCATCCTCCGGTCCTCTCGTACTAGGAGCAGCCCCCGTCAATCTTCCAACGCCCACGGCAGATAGGGACAAAACTGTCTCACGACGTTTTAAACCCAGCTCACGTACCTCTTTAAATGGCGAACAGCCATACCCTTGGGACCGGCTACAGCCCCAGGATGAGATGAGCCGACATCGAGGTGCCAAACACCGCCGTCGATATGAACTCTTGGGCGGTATCAGCCTGTTATCCCCAGAGTACCTTTTATCCGTTGAGCGATGGCCCTTCCATGCAGAGCCACCGGATCACTATGACCTACTTTCGTATCTGCTCGACTTGTCGGTCTCGCAGTCAAGCACGCTTTTGCCATTGCACTATCAGCACGATTTCCGACCGTACCTAGCGTACCTTCGCACTCCTCCGTTACCCTTTAGGAGGAGACCGCCCCAGTCAAACTGCCTGCCATGCACGGTCCCCGAAGCGGATTACGCTCCTAGGTTAGAACCTCAAACAAATCAGGGTGGTATTTCAAGGTTGGCTCCGCTAAGACTGGCGTCCTAGCTTCACTGCCTCCCACCTATCCTACACAGATCGGTTCAAAGTCCAATGCAAAGCTGCAGTAAAGGTTCATGGGGTCTTTCCGTCTAGCCGCGGGGAGATTGCATCATCACAAACATTTCAACTTCACTGAGTCTCAGGAGGAGACAGTGTGGCCATCATTATGCCATTCGTGCAGGTCGGAACTTGCCCGACAAGGAATTTCGCTACCTTAGGACCGTTATAGTTACGGCCGCCGTTTACTGGGACTTCGATCAGGAGCTTGCACCCCATCAATTAATCTTCCAGCACCGGGCAGGCATCACACCCTATACGTCGACTTTCATCTTTGCAGAGTGCTGTGTTTTTAGTAAACAGTTGCAGCCACCGATTCTCTGAGGCCTCTTCATGCTCGGGGTGTTTCTCCCTTCACACTACAAAGGCACACCTTATCCCGAAGTTACGGTGTCAATTTGCCGAGTTCCTTCTCCTGAGTTCTCTCAAGCGCCTGAGCATATTCAGCTCGCCCACCAGTGTCGGTTTGCGGTACGGTCAATTCCAAGCTGATGCTTAGAGGCTTTTCCTGGAAGCCCATTCAGTCACTTCAGTTGATCTCTCAACCTCGATCCTTCGCCTTGGAGATCCGTTGACGGATTTGCCTGTCAACCTCCTACGCTCGTAAACCGGGATGTCCAACACCCGGATGACCTTCAGGACTCCGTCCCCCCTTCGCACTTGAAATCGGTGCTGGAATATTAACCAGCTTCCCATCAGCTACGCTTCTCAGCCTGACCTTAGGGGCCGACTCACCCTGCTCCGATGAACGTAGAGCAGGAAACCTTGGGCTTGCGGCGAGCGGGCTTTTCACCCGCTTTAACGTTACTCATGTCAGCATTCGCACTTCTGATACCTCCAGCGGTCCTCACGGATCCGCCTTCGCAGGCTTACAGAACGCTCCCCTACCACTCGCATTGCTGCGAATCCGCGGCTTCGGTTATTGACTTAGCCCCGTTACATCTTCCGCGCAGGAAGACTCGATCAGTGAGCTATTACGCTTTCTTTGAAGGATGGCTGCTTCTAAGCCAACTTCCTGACTGTCTTAGCCTTCCCACTTCGTTTTCCACTTAGTCAATATTAGGGACCTTAGCCGGCGGTCTGGGTTGTTTCCCTTTTGAGTCCGGACGTTAGCACCCGGTGCTCTGTCTCCCGTGCTCAGACTTCCAAGTATTCGGAGTTTGCCATGGTTTGGTAAGACGCCATGTCCCCCTAGCCATAACAGTGCTCTACCCCCTGGAGCCATACACGAGGCACTACCTCAATAGTTTTCGGGGAGAACCAGCTATCTCCAGATTTGTTTAGCCTTTCACCCCTATCCACAGCTCATCCGCTAATTTTGCAACACTAGTCGGTTCGGCCCTCCAGTGTGTGTTACCACACCTTCAGCCTGGCCATGGATAGATCATCTGGTTTCGGGTCTACGCCCAACGACTCATGTCGCCCTGTTCGGACTCGCTTTCGCTGCGCCTCCCCTACTCGGTTAAGCTTGCCATTGAACGTAAGTCGCTGACCCATTATGCAAAAGGTACGCAGTCACCCTTGCGGGCTCCTACTGTTTGTATGTATGCGGTTTCAGGATCTATTTCACTCCCCTCCCGGGGTTCTTTTCGCCTTTCCTTCACAGTACTGGTTCGCTATCGGTCGATTACGAGTATTTAGCCTTGGAGGATGGTCCCCCCATCTTCGAGCAGGATTTCACGTGTCCCGCTCTACTTCTCGCAAGCTCAGTACCTTGAACCCAATTTCCCGTACGGGGCTGTCACCCTCTGTAGCCGGACTTTCCAGACCGTTCCAGTATCGAATTCAATATCACTTGCAGGCTCTTCCAATTTCGCTCGCCGCTACTTTCAGAATCTCGGTTGATTTCTTTTCCTGCAGCTACTTAGATGTTTCAGTTCGCTGCGTTCGCCTCTTGAAGCTATGTATTCACTTCAAGATACCCTTGCGGGTGAGTTCCCTCATTCGGACATCCGTGGATCAGTGCTCGCTTGCCAGCTCCCCACGGCTTTTCGCAGGCTGCGACGTCCTTCATCGCCTGTAATCGCCAAGGCATCCACCACATACACTTAGTCGCTTGATCCTATAACTCTGAAGCCTTTTGTCTTCAAAGTACAAGACGACCTATAACGCTGTATTCTCTTGAATCATGTCGGTTCTTGAAGAACTTCAATGAATCGGTTCGTGAATGCAATCACAACCCTGAAGCTGCCTTTTTGCTTCCGGTACGGCTACCTTGTTACGACTTCACCCCAGTCATGAAGCCCACCGTGGACGCCGCCTTCCTTTCGGTTGGGCAAACGTCTTCTGGT
>PPYE01759266.1_pt1 | contig 14035 bp, 10 predicted proteins | sample 1559881 | NCBI WGS metagenome assembly PPYE01 (sample SAMN08240022, study PRJNA423297) | Human gut metagenome, whole genome shotgun sequencing project.
GCATACATCCAGGTAATTTGTTCTTCGTAAGAGAGGGGTATCCGTGTCTTTTTAAAAGTATCCCATTTCCAAAAAATAATAAATTTACATTTCCACCTACTTGAGAAAATAATTGAGAAAGAGCTTTTTGTTTTAATGCTATAGTATTTCCGTTTTTTATATCTTGTGCATAATGTTGAGTTGCATCAAGAGTATTTGATATATAAAGTCGGTTATCTTCAGAAAGAGAAAAATAAATGCTATCACCGTCCAGAAAATAATTTAATAAGTTAGAATTTGTAAGTATAGATGGAATTTGAGGAATACTGTCTTTTATATATAAAGTGATAACTTTGTCCGTTTGAAGTGTTGAGTCTGCTACGATGTTCCATGCAATATTGAAGCTTCTGCTACCAGTTCTCATCAGGATACTATCAGTTGACGTTAAGTTTTTGCCATTAGAGAATTGTTTCCAAAAGGATTTCAGTTCTTTTATTCCGTAACGGATACCGAAATAAGTTCGGGAACTAAATATATATGGATCGGGTTCGCATCCATTTGTTGTTTTATTTATTAGTGTTTCTAATGGTTGTTCGGGTATTATCATTCCTGTAATCCAAGTTTTATTTTTGTCAAAGCTGAGTTCTTGGGCAATCCATTGTTTGTTTTTCGATTGATTGTTGGTATTGGTATAGAGTCCGTAATCAACGGTATTGGTATTGTAAAGTATAGTATGTACAGATTTTCCGATAGTTGCTGAAGCTTGTTGAAACGAGAGATTACTTTCAATAGATTTATCGCTAGAAAAAGAATGGATGGATTGTCGTAGTATATGATAATCCTGAGTTAAACATATGGTCCCATTATGAAAGAACCCGAAAAAAAATTGTCCGTTGGGTAAAGAATATTGGAAAATCTTGAAATCATTCAATTCCTGTACTACAGGTTTAAAGGAGGTCTCGAACTTTTTTTGTAAAAAGAGTAAGATTTTTTTGAAATTATTGTTCCCGACGTAGTGCCATAAAGTAGCTGAAGGAGAATGATTCATTCTTTTATGCAAACAAATAAAAATATTTTCTTTATTCGGTAAATCGACCTGAAATATTTCTTTCAATTGTATGGATATTGTTAGCAGTGTATCGTAAATGGTTCGGTTTTCAGAAATGCAATTTCCGAAGTTGTTTTGACTAAGTTCATATAACCCCTCTTTATCTTTTACTCCGATAAGCAAAGTCATAGTGGTGTCGGGAATGTAATGAGCTAAAGAATATTTTTGATAATCTTTTTTGCATTTAAGGTTCGGTAAAAAGCTTATAATAATGAATGTTGTTATGATGAATAAAATAGAAATTATAGAATATTTGAAAGTTTGTCTGAAGTTCATAGAAATAAATAATTTATCTGCTACAAATGTAACGAATAAATTGAAATACGGAATAATAAAATGGGGTGATGTTGGATTAAGGCTTTTGTATTGAGATGAAAAGAATATACTTTTTTAGTTGGGATTTTTGTGTATAATTGTCTCTATTTTTCTGAAAAATGATTACATTTGTTCCTCAATATACCTATGACATTTTGGATGATTCGAATGTTCATAGAATATGAAATACGAAAGAAAATATAAAAAATAGAGACCTATGAAATTTATTGTTTCCAGTACTGCATTATTATCTCATTTGCAAGCTATCAGTAGAGTTATTAATTCCAAAAATTCGATGGCTATACTTGATAATTTCCTGTTTCGGTTGGAAGGTAATACCCTTACGATGACAGCATCGGATCAGGAAACTACAATGACTACTGAAATAGAAGTTTTAGAAGCTGAAGGACAAGGACTCTTTGCTGTTTCAGCAAAGATATTGCTTGAACCTTTGAAAGAGCTGCCGGATCAACCGTTAACATTTGAGATAAACGATGAGAATTTAGAGATTTTTCTATATTTTCAGAACGGTAAGTACAATTTTATAGGGGTTAACGGCGATGAATATCCCCAGAAATCTCCATTAAGTGCTGATGCTAAGACATTACAAATGCCAGCACAGGTATTACTTAATGGAATTAATCGTACTCTTTTTGCAACGGGTGATGATGAATTGCGCCCTATAATGAATGGTATCTATATCGATATTCATCCAGAAGATATTATTTTTGTGGCATCTGATAGTCATAAATTAGTGCGTTGTAAGAATGATTCGATACAATCAGGATTAACTTCTTCATTTATTTTACCTAAAAAGCCTGCAACTTTATTGAAGAATATCTTACCGAAAGAGTCAGGTGATGTATCGATTACTTTTGATGATAAGAATGCTGTATTTGCTTTATCGAATTTTGTATTGAATTGCCGTTTGATCGAAGGACGTTATCCTAATTATGCATCAGTGATTCCGCAGAATAATCCAAATCGTATTATTGTGGACAGGGCAGTGTTTGTGAATGTTTTACGGCGAGTATCTGTATTTTCGGACCAAGCGAGTAATTTGGTGAAATTACAGTTGAGGGATAATCAAATAAAAGTTTCGGCCCAGGATATAGATTTTTCTACTTCTGCAGAGGAAAATGTATCATGCAATTATACGGGTGATCCTATGGGGATTGGTTTCAAGTCGACCTTTCTTATTGAGATATTGAGTAATATCTCGTCTCAAGAGGTGACAATAGAACTATCTGATCCATCTCGTGCCGGGCTTATATTGCCTGTAGAGAATCAACCGAACGAAGATCTGTTGATGTTGTTGATGCCTATGATGTTGACTGATTTTTAAAGAATTTAGATACAAATAACGGAGGAGAAATGCAGTTAAATCTTAGAAATCCGATTGTCTTTTTCGATTTGGAGACTACCGGTGTTAATATTGCAACAGACCATATAGTTGAGATAAGTTATTTAAAAGTTTATCCGAATGGGAAAGAAGAATGTAAAACATTACGAATAAACCCTGGGGTGCCCATTCCTGCAGAGGCAACAGCTGTTCATGGTATTTCAGATGCAGATGTAGCTAATTGTCCGACATTTAAGGAAGTCGCTAAGAATATAGCTAAAGATATCGAAGGTTGTGATTTAGCTGGATTTAATTCAAATCGGTTCGATATTCCCTTGTTAGTAGAGGAACTTTTGAGGGCAGGAGTCGATATCGATCTGTCTAAGCGTAAAATGATTGACGTACAAACTATTTTCCATAAAATGGAGCAACGTACATTGTCTGCAGCGTATAAGTTTTATTGTGATAAAGATTTGGATAATGCACATACGGCGGAGGCTGATACGCGTGCTACTTATGAGGTATTGAAGTCTCAGCTTGACCGTTACCCTGATCTTCAGAATGATATGGCTGCTCTTGCTGAGTTTTCTACTCATACTAAAAATGTAGATTTTGCTGGTCGTATTGTATATAATGAGGATGGAGTAGAAGTGTTTAATTTTGGTAAATATAAAGGGCGGTCAGTTTCTGAGGTTTTCAAAACAGATATAGGTTATTATGGCTGGATGATGCAGGGAGATTTTACTCTTAATACAAAAAATGTGATAACTAATATCAAATTGCGAGAACTCAAGCGATGAGGGTTTTATAAGAAGAGACGTTAAAGGACATTTCAAAAGGAGTAATACTAATAAGTGTTTAGCCATAAGTGGGGTTAAGATTTAGTATAAAGAGAGCTTTTGAAATGTCCTTTTGAGTTATGTCAATATTAATTCTTTGGAATTATGTTAAAAGGGAAAAATATTGTATTAGGAATAACTGGTAGTATTGCAGCATATAAAGCAGCGTATCTTATCAGGGCTTTGGTGAAGAAAGGGGCAGAGGTGCAAGTGGTTATTACTCCTGCAGGAAAAGAATTTATTACACCAGTCACTTTGTCAGCATTAACAGGGAAACCGGTGATAAGCGAATTTTTTACGGCAAATGATGGTTCATGGCATAGTCATGTTGATTTAGGATTGTGGGCAGATGCAATGGTTATTGCTCCGGCAAGTGCAAGTACAATTGCTAAAATGGCTAATGGTGTTGCAGATAATATGCTTATTACTACATATTTGTCTAGTAAAGCAAAGGTTTTCATCGCTCCGGCTATGGATCTTGATATGTTTGCTCACCCTACAACTCGTCGTAATCTGGATTTGTTGCGTTCGTATGGAAATTTTATAATAGAGCCAACAACTGGGGAGTTAGCTAGTCATTTGCATGGAAAAGGGCGTATGGAGGAGCCTGATAAGATTGTGGAAATTTTGGAGGCTTATTTTCAGGGAAAAGAGATATTGTCTGGTAAAAAAATCTTAATAACAGCAGGTCCGACATATGAAAAGATTGATCCTGTACGTTTTATAGGTAATTATTCGTCTGGTAAGATGGGATTTGCATTGGCAGAGGTTTGTGCTGAACGAGGTGCTGATGTGACATTGATTGCTGGTCCAGTGTCTCTACAAGCACTACATCCTAATATCAAGCGAATTGATGTTGAGTCGGCAGAGGAAATGTATAATGTAGTTGTGGATAAGTTTCCTAATATGTCTGCTGCGATTATGTGTGCTGCGGTAGCTGATTATGCTCCAGAGATCCGGAACGAAGCGAAAATAAAACGAACAGGGGATGATTTGTTGTTACGTTTGAAGCCGAATAAAGATATTGCAGCAGCTTTGGGACGAATGAAAAAAACGGGCCAAGTATTAGTTGGTTTTGCGTTAGAAACAAATGATGAAGAAGAAAATGCCTGGATAAAGCTGAATCGGAAAAATCTTGATTTTATTGTGTTGAATTCATTGCAAGATAAGGGTGCGGGATTTAAATGTGATACAAATAAAATTACGATAATCGAGAAAAGTGGGAATAAATTGGTATTCGAAACTAAAGCTAAAAAGGAAGTGGCTGCTGATATTGTCGATGTTTTGAATATGTATTTTTAATTATTGGGAATGATGAAAAAATCGTTGTTAATATTAGTAATATTATGTAGTTCTTGTTTATCTTTTGCACAAGAATTGAATTGCCGTGTGCAAGTTAACAGCGATAAAATACAGGGGACTAATAAATCAGTATTTACTACATTGGAACAGGCTTTGACCGAATATGTTAATAATAGAAAATGGAGTGAAGCCCAGATTTCCATATCGGAAAAGATTGATTGTAGTTTAGTAATTACTGTTAATGAGGTTACAGATAATCGTTTTAAATGTGATTTGCAAGTACAGTCTCGCCGTCCAGTCTATAATGCTTCGTATGCTACAACATTATTTAATTTCAAAGATAAAAGCTTTGAATTTACTTATCAAGAATATGAGCCTTTAGTGTATAATGAAAACACTATTGAAAGTAATTTGACTGCAGTGGTTGATTTTTATGCTTATATGATATTAGGACTTGATTTTGATAGTTTTTCATTGAAAGGAGGGACACCTTTTTTTCAACGAGCCGAACAAATTGTAAATATGGGACAGTCATCGATGGAAGTAGGTTGGAAGGCTTTCGAAGATACGCGTAACCGGCATGCTTTAGTGACAGCGTTTACTGACCAGCGTACAGAGATGTTCCGGACATTGTGGTATAATTATCATCGTAAAGGCCTTGATGAAATGGCACTGAGCATGGATAAAGGCCGAGCTGCGGTGACCGATGCTGTTAAAATGATAGAAGAAGTATATAAGGCGGCATCTACTTCGGTACTGTTGCCTCTTTTTAGTGATTCTAAATTAGATGAGCTTGTAAATATTTATTCGTTGGCTCCGCAGACAGAAAAGGATGAGATTTACAAATTGTTGATTGGAATCTATCCTACGGAAAATACTCGGTTACAGGAAATTCGTAAAGAAAATCGTTGATATTGATATGCTCAAAAAATTATCGATTCGGAACTATGCTTTAATTGATGCTTTGGATATAGATTTTTATTCCGGGTTCTCCTCTATTACAGGAGAGACTGGGGCTGGAAAATCTATTATATTAGGAGCATTATCTCTTATTTTAGGGCAGAGAGCAGACTTTCGTGTCATCAAGGATGAAAGTCGAAAAGCTATTATTGAAGGTTTTTTTGATATTTCAGACTATCATTTGAGGTCTTTTTTTGAAGAACAGGATTTAGAGTATGAAGATGGTGCTTGTATTCTTCGAAGAGAGATTCTGTCTTCCGGCAAGTCCAGGGCTTTTATAAATGATACACCGGTTTCATTAGCCCAGTTGAAGGATTTAGGGGAAAGGTTGATAGATATACATTCTCAATATCAGAATTTATTACTTGGAAATGACAAATTCCAATTACATGTAATTGATGTATGGGGACATAATAATGATTTGTTGTTACAATATAAATCTGATTTTCAGAATTATAAATTGGCAAAAAAGAAGTTACTGAAGTTACAGGAGGAAAGGGTCGAGTGGAAAAAAGAGGAAGATTATCTCAGATTTCAGCTCTCTCAACTTGTAGATGCCCAGTTAAAAGAAGGAGAACAGGAAATTCTTGAACAAGAGCAAAAGATATTGAGCCATGCTGAAGAGATAAAAGGTGAGCTATACACTATATCTCAGTTAGCATCGGGTGATGAGGGAGGAATCCTACCAATTTTGAAAACTTTGATTAGTCGTGCTCAAGGTTTATTACGGATTTATCCTGATTTGGGAGAATTAACAGGACGTTTGCAGTCACTTTATATTGAATTGAAAGATATTTCAGCAGAAATATCGGGGAAGGAAGATAGTATTTGTATAGATTCAGAACGTTTAGTCCAAGTCCAGGACCGTTTAGATATGATATATCGTTTGCAACAAAAACATCAGGTGCAGACGATAGAAGAATTACTTGAGGTGCAAAGTCAATTGGAAAGTAAATTGGAAAGAATAGATACATCGGACGAAGAAATATATGCCTTAGAAAAAGAGATTGCAGACAGATACATTTTGTTATTAGAAATATCTGTAAAACTTACAGAATCGAGAAAATTAGCTGCTGCGGAATTTTCAAGGTTATTGGAAGAAAAAGCTCGTTTGTTGGGAATGCCTAATCTTCGTTTTGAGGTGGAGTTGGTACCACGACCAGAAATAGATGAAATGGGAGCTGAACAGATATGTTTCCTTTTTTCTGCAAATAAAAACCAGTCTATGCAACCTGTTGCAGAAGTTGCGTCTGGTGGAGAAATTTCACGATTGATGCTTTGTTTAAAAGCCCTTATTGCCCATGTGACGGTTTTACCGACAATTATTTTTGATGAGGTGGATACGGGAGTATCAGGAGAAGTTGCAGACAAAATGGGAGACATTATGCAGGAGATGTCTCAGTATATGCAAGTAATAAGTATAACTCATTTACCTCAAGTTGCATCAAAAGGCAGACATCATTATCGAGTATATAAACAGGATACGGAGATAAGTACGCAAACTCATATTGAAGAACTGAAAGATAGAAAGCGTATAGAGGAAATTGCCCGTATGTTGAGTGGCGCAAAGTTGACAGATGAAGCTATGAATAATGCGCGGGTTTTATTGGGGAAAAATATTTAGTATTTAGGTTTTAATTTAGACGACAATATTTTGTTATGAAAAAGAATGAAATGATTTTTGGCATTCGTGCGGTAATAGAGGCAGTAGAGGCTGGGAAAGATATAGATAAAATATTAATTAAGAAAGACTTACAGGGTGAATTAGTGCAAGAACTGTTTGCTTCTGTTAAAGGGCAGAATATTGTTGTACAGCGAGTTCCTATAGAAAAAATAAACCGTATTACTCGAAAAAATCATCAAGGAGTGGTTGCTTTTATTTCTGCGGTTACTTATCAAAAGCTTGAGAATATTATTCCTTCGTTGTACGAGGAAGGGAAAATACCATTTATTGTAGTTCTTGACGGGGTAACTGATGTACGTAATTTTGGGGCTATAGCTAGGACTTGTGAGTGTGCAGGAGCCGATGCTATTGTGATTCCTGAACGGAATAGTGTTTCTGTAAATGCTGATGCTATAAAAACCTCGGCAGGAGCTTTACATCATATACCGGTATGCCGAGAATATTCTGTGTTTGAAGCTATACGATTTTTGCAGAATAGTGGGCTTAGGATTGTAGCAGCAACGGAAAAAGCTTCGTGTAATTATACATCTATTGATTATTGTGGTCCTGTAGCTATTGTTATGGGAGCAGAAGATACAGGGGTTTCTGCAGATGTATTGAAAATTTGTGACCATAGAGCGGCTTTACCATTAATGGGTACGATAAGCTCTCTTAATGTGTCGGTAGCTGCTGGTATTATGATGTATGAAGTGGTAAGGCAACGGATGGGAACCAGAGAATAAGAAATTAAGTATTTATTGTTTCGAAATGTATTATATTCATTGTTATCTATGTTTATGATTGAAGTTTATTAGAAGGTAACTCGGCATACGTTTCTTTGATGAAAGATACGCATATGGCTCCTATGAGTAAAAATATTCCTGCTAAAACTAACATGTTTATCTGTAGACCTCCTAACATGTGGAGAATGCTTCCTCCACCAAGTGCGGCTATGATTTGCGGGATACATATTGTACCATTGAATAACCCAAGATAAGTTCCCATATTTTTCCCTGATATGGAATTGGTAAGTATAGTAAATGGCATTGCTAACATAGCAGCCCATGCAAATCCTATTAAAAAGAATGGTAAAAATAAAAGATGTTGCTCGTGTACAAAAAGCGTAGATATGAAACCTATTCCACCCAAAGCCAGACTTAAAGAGTAAGCTATTTTCCTGGATTTGAACAATGGTAGTATGATAGCCCAACAAACGGAACCGATAGCTTGTATTGCAAATACGACTCCGACCCAGTTGCCAGCTTCTTGATATGCGGCTGAAGAAGTATCAATGACTCCCCATACATTTGCAGCTATGGCTCCATTGGTGTAAGTCCACATGTACATGAATGCTGCCCATGAGAAAAACTGGACTAATCCTATTGTCCAAAATACTTTTGGGGCGTTTTTCAAAAGTGATATAAAATCACTTTTTTCTTTTTTTTGTGTGGTTGAGATTCTGTGAAATTCTTCGAATTTTTTAGGAGGCATTTCTTTTACCTTTATACTTGTATAAAGAGAACATAATATAAGAATAGCTGCTCCGATATAAAATGAATAAATGACTGAGTCTGGAATGAGACCTTTTTCTGCTGTATTATTGATACCGATGAAAGTGAAAATAAAAGGGAAAAGATATCCGACTAGACTTCCGGCATTGGAAAGAAAACTCTGAATAGAATAGGCTAGGCCTTTTTGCTTTTCATTGACCATATCCCCTACTAACATTTTGAAGGGTTGCATTGCCATATTAATTGAAGTATCGAGAAACATCAGTGCAACAAGGCTGAAAAACATAACATTTATGATATGGGCAAAGTGTCCGGCGTTAGGTAATAAACACATTACCAATACAGCGATTGCAGATCCGATAAAGAGATAAGGAATGCGTCGTCCCCAGCGGGTCCACGTTCGGTCACTGGCATATCCTACGATAGGTTGTACTATGATTCCTGCTAAAGGGGGTAATATCCAAAAGTAACTTAATTCATGAGGATCTGCTCCTAAAGTTGCAAATATTCTACTGATATTTGCACTTTGCAGGGCATATGCAATTTGTACTCCAAAAAATCCGAAACTGATGTTCCAAAGTGCCCAAAAACTTAAATCGGGTTTTGTTTTCATTTGTATATTTTTTTAAGATAACTATACAATCTGATAAACAATCGGTCCGTTTAAAAGTTCTGTTTGATTACTACATCTGTTGATAATCTTTGGCTAGCCCTCCTTCTCCAGTTTCTTTGTAAAGAGAAGGCAGATCGTGTCCTGTCTGTTTCATGACGTCTACAACCTTATCAAAGGAAACTCGATGTATTCCATCGCTAAAAGATGCGTAAATATTTGCGTCTAAAGCCCGAGCTGCAGCATAAGCATTTCGTTCTATACAAGGAATTTGTACCATACCGCATACTGGGTCACAAGTCATACCTAAGTGATGTTCCAACCCCATTTCTGCTGCGTACTCTATTTGAGCTGGGCTGCCTCCGAATAGTTGGTTAGCGGCAGCGGAAGCCATGGCACAAGCAACGCCGACCTCTCCTTGACAACCGACTTCTGCCCCGGAAATAGATGCATTTGTTTTTACAATATTACCGATTAGTCCTGCAGTAGCAAGAGCCCTGAATATGCGTATGTCACTAAATGATCTACTTTCTTGTAAATGATATAAAACTGCTGGCAGTACTCCACATGAACCACAGGTCGGAGCTGTTACTATTTTTCCTCCGGATGCATTTTCTTCACTAGCTGCCAGTGCATATGCGAAGACTAATCCCCGGGATTGTAAAGGTTGTTTATATCCAGATGCTCTTATAAAATAGGTTGAGGCTTTTCTTCTTAAATGTAGTGGTCCAGGTAATACTCCTTCTTCATCAAGACCTCTTTTTATACTTTCTCTCATGGCTTTCCATATTTCGGATAGATAATCCCAAATATCTGATTCTTCACAATCTTTTACATATTCCCAGTAATTCTTACCATTGATTTCACACCAATTGAGGATTTCATTCATATGGTGCATGTTGTAAATTGGATTTGAACTCTCCATAGGTTTGTTTTCTTCAGCTAATGCCCCACCACCTATACTATAAACAGTCCATTTATCAATAATATTTTTATGAGAATCTAAGGCTTTGAATACCATTCCATTAGGGTGGAAAGGAAGGAAAATCTTAGGTTGCCACTCAATCTCAACTTCTCCTGCAGTTTGTAAAACGTTAAGTATGGCTCATCTGTCATATGACCTTTTCCTGTTGCAGCTAGACTTCCAAATAAAGTGACATGAAAAGATTTGCAATCTGGATGTTTTTTAAGAAAAAGTTCTGCCGCTTTTTGTGGTCCCATGGTATGACTACTGGAAGGACCGTTGCCTATTTTATATATTTCTTTTATAGAATACATCATAAGGATAATGTTTATTATTGGCAAAAATACGTATTTCATTTTCAGATAAGAGAATAAAATAATAATTTTTGTCTGTATAAATAAAAATACCAGAGTAAATAAATGATACTCTGGTATTTTTATTTTTTGGGATTATTTTATAAAGTGACACCTGTTTTGAATATGGCTATCTCTCGATAATTTTTCTTTTCATTCTGGGTATATTTTCCACTGGCTATTTCGATAATGAAATTAATAAATCGATTGGCTAGAGATTCCATATTTTCGTTTTCGAGTAGGGTACCTGCATCGAAGTCTATCCAACCGGGCTTATGTTTGTAAAGAGGTGTATTTGTTGATATCTTTACTGTTGGGACGAATGTTCCAAAAGGTGTACCTCGTCCTGTCGTGAATAGTACCATTTGGCAACTACTGGCTGCGAGGGCAGTGGCTGCAACAAGATCGTTGCCTGGTGCACTTAGTAGATTTAGCCCATGAGTTTGTATTTTTTCCCCATATCTTAAGACATCTCTTACGGGGGATTTGCCACATTTCTGAGTACAGCCAAGAGATTTTTCTTCAAGTGTGGAAATTCCTCCGGCTTTATTCCCGGGAGAAGGGTTTTCGTATACAGGTTGATGATTGTCTATAAAATATTTTTTGAAATTATTGATAAGCTGTACTGTTTTGTTGAAAATTTCGCGATTTTCGCAACGATTCATTAAAATGGTTTCGGCTCCAAACATTTCCGGGACTTCTGTTAATACAGCTGTGCCTCCTTGTGAGATAAGAAAGTCTGAGAATACCCCCAATAAAGGATTGGCTGTAATGCCGGAAAAGCCATCTGAACCACCACATTTAAGGCCTATACGGAGTTTATTTATAGGCATTTCGATACGCCTATCTTTTGAGGCTATTTTATATAGCTCTCTTAGGAGTTTCATTCCTTCCTCAAATTCATCGTCGACCTTCTGACATTCCATGAAACGTACCCGTTCTGTATCGTATTCACCAAGAAATTCTTTAAATGAGTTTAGTTGATTATTTTCGCAACCGAGTCCGACGAGCAGAACTCCTCCAGCGTTCGGGTGTAATACCATATCTCGTAAAATTTTACGAGTATTTTCATGGTCGTCACCTAATTGGGAGCAACCGTAGTTATGAGTATAAGCGACAATAGAATCAATATGAGAATCTTTTGCTTCTTGTCGCAAAGATTGTGCTAATTGATTGACAATACCGTTTACGCATCCTACTGTAGGTATAATCCAAATTTCATTACGTATTCCTGCCTCCCCATTTTTGCGTCTATAACCTTTGAAAGTAAGGCTCTTGTTCTGAATATCAATATGAGTCAGAGCTGGAGTGTATTCGTAATTGAGAATACCTTTGAGATTTGTCCTTATATTTTTCTCATTTATCCAAGACCCTTGAGATATAGGTGTTATGGTATGACCTATTGGATATCCGTATTTAATGATATTTTCATCTACGTTAAAATCTTTTAGGGCAATTTTATGGCCTGCAGGAATATCTTCTTGTATGGTTATTATATTTTTATTGTTTACTGTAATATTTTCTCCTTTTTTTAAAGGATGAATGGCTACAGCCACATTGTCATCTGGATTGATTTTTATGAAATTAACGGTAGACATATTATAGAATTGATTTGACGGTTTCTTCCATTCCTTTGTCTTGAATCATTTGTAAGTAGCCACATAATTTTTTAGATAATCCGGGTATGAGATTTAAATCTTCTTCCCAGATAAATGTAGCACCAAGGACTCCTTTAGCGAGATTTTCCATATTATTTTCAGCCCATAATTTTGAAAGCAATTCAATGATTGCTGGGTCATCATTAGGTATTATTTCGTCATTTCCTCTTTTTCCTCCTTTATAATAGACAATAATGCCTGCTAATCCAAGTACTAAGCCTGAAGGCAATTCTCCTTTTCTTTCCAAATATTTTTTAAGTCCCGGTAGGTCTCTGGTTTTAAATTTAGGAAAAGAATTGAGCATAATACTTGTGACGAAATGTTTTACAAATGGATTCCGAAAACGTTCCATTACTGCATCTGCAAATTGTATTAGTTCTTCTTGAGGCAGGTCGAGAGTCTGGAGTAGTTCGTCATACATTACTTTTTTTACATATCTGCCGATGACTGGTGATTCGCAACATTCTTTTACTGTATTTAAGCCGGAAAGATATCCGATTGGAGATAAAACAGTGTGAGGTCCGTTCAGAAGAGTTACTTTACGATCATGATACGGTTTCTCGCTGGGTACAAATAATACATTTAGTCCAGCTTTATCTGCCGGGAACTCTTTAGATACAGATTGAGGTGCTTCGATAACCCATAAATGGAAGATTTCTCCTTTTACGACTAATTTGTCTTCTAATTGTATATGTTCTAATATTTCGTTTATCGAGTCTTTGGGATAGCCGGGGACAATGCGGTCTACTAAAGTACAATATATGCTACATGCTGTATCGAACCATTTTTTGAATTCGTGTCCGAGATTCCAAAGTTCGATATATTGTTCGATACATTTTTTAAGTTCATGACCATTGTTAAAAATGAGCTCACAAGGAAAAATAATGAAGCCCTTATCTGGAGCTCCGTTGAAGGTCTTGAAACGATGATACAATAGTTGTGTTAATTTTCCTGGATATGATTTGGCCGGAATATCTTCCAACTTACATTGTGGATCAAAAGTTATTCCTGCTTCTGTTGTATTTGAAATAATAAATCGTGTTTCAGGATTTTCAGCGAGCTTGATATATTCGTTGTATTGAGTATAAGGGTTTATGCCTCGGCTGATTACATCAATAAGTTGTATATTGTCAACAGCTTTCCCATTTTCCAACCCCTGAAGGTTGACGTGATATAATCCGTCTTGTTCATTTAATACATTTATCATACCTTTTTCGAGTGGTTGTACGACAACGACGCTACTATTGAAATTGGCTTTTTGATTCATATTGTAGATAATCCAGTCTACGAATGCTCGTAAAAAATTACCTTCACCGAATTGAATGATACGTTCAGGATATCTGTTTGTTTTAATAGTGTTTCTGTTTAATGTCTTCATTATTTGATATTTTAAAAGATGATTTATTGTAATAATTGATTCTGTATTAGTTG
>PPYE01598502.1_pt1 | contig 14032 bp, 16 predicted proteins | sample 1559881 | NCBI WGS metagenome assembly PPYE01 (sample SAMN08240022, study PRJNA423297) | Human gut metagenome, whole genome shotgun sequencing project.
AAGTCAAAGTTTTTAGTTTGCTAGTGCTTATTAGTACTGTCAAAATCAGTTTAAATACTCATTTTTCTGTCAATAATATTCCCATAATAAAACATATTTATGCTATAATAAAGAGTGATTTTATCAAGGAGAATAATAACTAATGGATTTAATTCACGAAAAAGTATTTGTTAACCGTTACCACTATGATGTTCGTAACCATGAGTGGGAAAAAGAGAATGGTGTTCCTAAAACAAATGTTGAAGTAACGTTTCAGTTGCACCATAAAGATAAAGAAGCTAACAATACGTCGGTTGTAGCTGTTTTGCAATTTATGATTGTTCGTGATGAGTTTGTTATCTCAGGGATTATTTCTCAAATGAACCATATTCAAAACCGTATCGTCAATAACCCAAAAGATTTCTCACAAGAAGAAGCTGAGTATTTAGCAGCACCGCTATTGGATACACTTCAGCGTTTGACTTATGAAGTGACTGAAATCGCCTTGGATCGTCCAGGAATTAACTTGGAGTTCTAAGATGTCTTTAGCAGTTATTACGGATTCATCGGTTAATCTACCTACTGAAATTCAGGGGCATGCTGATGTTTATATTTTAGATATTCCGGTTATCGTTGAGGAACAGCCTTTTGTTGAAGGAAAGAACTTGGATGTGAATCAGTTTTATGAGAAAATGGCAAACTCTGAGGAACTGCTTAAGACATCACAACCTAATCTAGCCGACTTGGATAACCTTCTCATGGAGTTGGGGGAGCAAGGATATACCCATGTCATTGGGCTTTTCCTTTCTTCGGGGATTTCTGGTTTTTGGGCTAATAGTCAGTTTTTGATTGAAGATCATGCCAAGTTGAAGGTTGCTTTTCACGAGACTAAAATCACGGCAGCTCCTATGGGCTATGGGTGCTATGGTTAGAAACGTTTTGCATTGGTCAGAGCAAGGAATGTCATTCGAGAATATTTTGAAGAAGCTCGAGAAGCAAGTAGAAAACACGACGGCTTATATTCTTGTGGATGATCTTAATCACCTTGTTAAGGGTGGCCCCCTGTCGAATGGCTCAGCTATTTTGGGGAATATCTTATCTATCAAACCCATTTTACATTTTAATGCTGAAGGCAAAATCGTTGTTTTTGAAAAGGTACGTACAGAGAAGAAAGCTATGAAACGCTTGGTTGCCCTAGCCGAAGACAATCGTGAAATGGAGCTTAGCATCCTTCATACCAATGCTTCTGAAAAGGCTGAGGCTTTTAAAAGTCAGCTGGAAGCTCAAGGGATTACTGTTTCATCGGTGGTATCCTTATGTGCTGTGATTGCGACGCACTTGGTCGAGGGAGCGCTAGTGCTAGGTTTAACACCTAAATTTACCAAATAAGTACGTTCCATCTGGAATCAGGCTTGCCTATGAGCGAAATCAATAGAGAGGAAAAATAATATGTCTATTAAAGTTATTGTTGCCGGATTTAAAGGAAGAATGGGTTCAACTGCGGTTGAAATGGTTAAGGGAGATGATGAATTGACCTTGGCTGCCTTGCTTGACCCGTTTGCGGCAGAAAAGGAAGTGGATGGTGTTCCTGTCTTCACGGATAAAGCTGATTTGGTTGGTTTCGATGCAGATGTTTGGGTAGATTTCACCATTCCTGCTGTTGCCTATGAAAATACCCATTTTGCCTTGGAAAATGGCTTTGCACCGGTTGTAGGAACAACAGGCTTTACTGAAGCACAAATTCAGAAATTGACAGATCTTTCTAAAGACAAGTCTATAGGTGGATTGATTGCTCCTAATTTTGCTATCGGTGCTATCCTTCTTATGAAGTTTGCAGCAGAAGCTAGTAAATATTTCCCAGATCTTGAAATCATTGAGCTTCACCACGATAAAAAGAAAGATGCGCCATCAGGTACAGCAGTGAAAACAGCTGAACTTATTCGTGAGGTTCGCGAGAGCAAACGTCAGGGAGCTGAGGATGAAATGGAAACACTTGCTGGAGCACGTGGTGCAGAGTTTGATGGTTTCCGTATTCACAGTGTTCGTTTGCCAGGTCTTGTGGCTCACCAAGAGGTTATCTTTGGTGCCCAAGGAGAAGGATTGACCTTACGTCACGATTCTTATGACCGTATTTCTTTTATGAGCGGGGTCAATCTTGGTATTAAAGAAGTGGTTAAACGTGATCAGCTTGTTTATGGTTTGGAACATTTACTATGAAATTAAGTTATTTGCCTTCTGAATTTCAGAAGGCTTTACCAGTATTAGAGAAAATTAAGGCTGCAGGGTTTGAGGCTTACTTTGTTGGTGGTTCAGTCCGCGATGCCCTTCTCAACCGTCCTATTCACGATGTTGACATTGCTTCGTCTTCTTATCCTGAGGAGACCAAACAGATTTTTGAGCGTACGGTAGATATCGGTATTGAGCATGGGACTGTTTTGGTTTTAGAAAATGGCGGTGAGTATGAGGTGACAACTTTCCGAACAGAAGATGTCTATGTGGATTACCGTCGTCCGTCTAGCGTGTCCTTTGTACGTTCATTGGAAGAGGATCTTAAGCGTCGTGATTTTACAGTCAATGCTTTTGCTCTTAATGAAAATGCTGAGGTTATTGATAAGTTCAATGGTCTTGCTGATTTGGACAACCGTGTCTTAAGGGCTGTTGGTAAGGCTGAGGAACGCTTTAACGAAGATGCCCTTCGCATCATGCGTGGGCTACGTTTTGCAGCGAGCTTAGACTTCGATATTGAAGAAAAGACTTTTGAGGCTATGACTAGTCATGCTTTTCTTTTGGAAAAGATTTCGATTGAGCGAAGTTTCATCGAGTTTGATAAGTTGCTCTTGGCACCACATTGGAAAAAAGGGATTAAGGCTCTTCTAGCGACTAAGGCATATCAGTATCTGCCAGATTTTCAAGAGACAGCAGAGGAATGGCAGTCTTTTGTAGCAGATTATGCTGAAGACTTTAGATTTACGAGTTCTGAGCAGGCCTGGGCGGCAACTCTTCTGGCTCTCAAGCACGATAATCCACGCTCTTTTCTTAAAAAATGGAAGACATCTGTCAATTTTCAGAAGACCGTTCAGTCTTTGATTGAGATTTTTAGATTCCGAATGGAGAGGGAAGTGACCAAACAAGATGTTTATCATTATGGTAAGGACCTCTTAAAGGAAGCTGAAACCTTGAGACAGGCTCAGAGATTGGATGTGGATTATGAGCGTATTGCCGAGTTGGATGGTCAGTTGCTCATTCATGATAAGCACGAGATCGTTGTTAATGGTGGCAAGCTGATGAAGGAGCTGGGATTCAAACCTGGTCCAGATCTTGGTCGTACTCTCAAAGCTATCGAAAATGCTATCGTTGATGGTAAATTAGCTAATGATGAGGAATCCATCATGGCCTTTGTTCAAGCTATGAAACAAGTCTAAAGACGTAATAAAAATGACACACCGCTACAGAACATGCGTAGGATCCGTAGCGGTGTTATTTGTAAAAAGGAAGTAAGATGTCAGATTTTATTGTTGAAAAATTGACCAAGTCCGTTGGGGACAAGACGGTTTTTAAAGAGATTTCATTTATTATCCATGATCTGGATCGTATTGGGATTATTGGTGTCAATGGGACTGGTAAGACAACCTTGTTAGATGTTGTATCAGAGCGTATTGGTTTTGATGGTGACGTGTCACCTTTTACCAAGGCTAATGGTTATAAGATTGCTTATTTAACTCAGGAGCCTGAATTTGATGATGGCAAGACAGTGCTTGATACGGTCTTGTCATCAGACCTTCGTGAGATGGCCTTGATTCGTGAATATGAGACCCTCGTGGCGGATTATTTTGAGGATAATCAATCTCGTTTAGAGAAGGTTATGGCTGAGATGGATAGTCTTGATGCTTGGTCCATTGAGAGCGAGGTTAAGACGGTTTTATCTAAGCTAGGTTTGTCAGACCTCTCTCAAAAGGTTGGAGACCTCTCAGGTGGTCTCAGACGCCGTGTGCAGTTGGCTCAGGTTCTCTTGAATGATGCTGATCTTTTACTTTTGGACGAACCAACCAACCATTTGGATATTGATACCATTGCTTGGTTGACTAATTTTCTCAAGTCTTCCAAAAAAACGGTCCTCTTTATTACCCACGACCGTTATTTCTTGGATAGTGTGGCAACACGCATCTTTGAGCTAGACCAGGCAAATCTGATTGAGTACCAAGGGAATTATCAAGATTACGTGCGACTCAAGGCTGAACAAGATGAGCGTGATGCTGCAGCTCTTCATAAGAAAAAGCAACTCTATAAGCAGGAGTTGGCATGGATGCGAACGCAACCACAGGCACGTGCGACTAAGCAACAGGCTCGCATCAATCGTTTTAAGGAGCTTAAGGGTGAGTACGTATTGGCTATTTCTCACAGCAAATTAAAGATATGGATGAGAGCAAGCGTGTCATTAACTACTTACAAGAAGTCGCAGATGAAGTCAAAACAACTGTTGGGACCACCAGCATCACAGAGCTCTTAGAGCAATTCCTCTTTTCTCGTTCTACCCATGGAACACAGATTGCCAAGCTATCTGGTGGAGAAAAGAAACGTCTTTATCTACTCAAGATTCTGATTGAAAAGCCTAATGTTCTGCTTTTGGATGAGCCGACAAATGATTTGGATATTGCGACTTTGACTGTTTTGGAGAACTTCCTCAATGGTTTTGGTGGCCCTGTTGTAACCGTCAGTCACGACCGCTATTTTTTGGACAAGGTGGCTAACAAGATTCTAGCTTTTGAGGAGGGTGGGGTGCGTGAGTTCTTTGGCAACTATACTGACTACCTTGATGAAAAAGCCTTCTTACAAGAGCAATCAGCCCTTCTAGAGAAAGAAAAAGAGCAAGCTAGAGTTAAGGTTGAGAAAGTCAAAGAAGATAAAAGACGCATGAGCTATTTTGAAAAACAAGAGTGGGCGATTATCGAGGATGAAATTACCGACCTCGAAGCTAAAATCGAAGAGATTGAAGCAGCCATGCTTGAAAATGCTAGTGATTATGGACAGCTAGCAAGTCTTCAACGTGATTTAGACACCACTAATGAAACCTTACTTGAAAAATACGAACGTTATGAGTATTTGAGTGGGCTAGAGGGATAAACTCTTTAACATTCAAAGCATGCTAAAAGCCCTGCATATGCAAGGCTTTTTTATAAATCGAAATGACGCTTTGAAGTAATTGGAAGAAGGAACGGTTCTCGTTATCACGTTTGAAATAAACCATGAGACTTGAACCCCCAGAAATGAGCATCATTAGAGCAAAAATCCAACCAACAATGGCAAGAAGGCTTGTAGGATTAGCGAAGAAAAAGACACCTAAAAGAATAATGAGAATCCCGCTAATTAATGTAAAACTTTTCATATGCTACCTCTTATTAATTTTTCTTAATACTACTACGTAAGGTAAAAATTGTCAAACAAAACCTACTTTAGATTGGTTAGGTCTGATAAGTGTAGGTAGCGGCTTTTTTAGTTCTGGTAGCTACTTGGCGTCCTGTTTTTTGGAAAAGATGTTTAAAGCGACGTAAGAAATTTGTGGAATCCATTTTAAGGTATGTTTCATTAAAGGTCCCAAACAGCTGATGGTAGGCGGTCAAGGTATTTTCCTCTGGCATAATGTTGAGAATAGTTGGGCAGTATTCGAGTCTTCCCTTAATACGTTCCATAGCAATCAAAAGGATTTCCCAGTGGTCAAAGGCGAGGTCATCATGATAAAGCGTCTTGTCACCATCAGTAAGCTGCAACTTGCCATTGACCATAGCGATATCTAACCAATGCGTAGACGCTGCATCATCGGCAGCCTTATCCATTTGAATATCATTAAAAGCCATGAAACAGAGGTAAGCTATTGTAATGGTCCACATACGAGGATCTCGATAAGGTGTTCCTACTGTAACGAGTTGCTCGATGTGATCAGTGTTCAGTTGAACTGATGTCTCCTCACGTACTTCACGACAGACAGCCGTATTGAGGTCTTCTTGCTCTTGAACGAAGCCACTACTAAGAGCATATTTTCCCATGTAGGGATGATTTTTTCGTTTGATAAGCAAGGTTTGGACTCTTTCTTCAAAATAGCGGAAGATGACTGAGTCTACAGTTACTGAGGGTTTGGCATACTTATCCAATTCTTCATTACTGTAGATTTTCAGGAAGTCTTTTTCGCTACCAGAATTTTCAAAGGTTTTAGACATATTTTTAGCCTCCTAGTCTATATTGTTAATTTTAAATGAAAATGCTTTTGCTGAAGCAATCCATTAGATTTCGATATGCAGACGTTCTTTAATTGTCTTCTTGGCGTAATGGTAGTTGTCAGCAAAAAAAACTGTCACTATCACAGTTTTCTCCTAAAATAACGATTTTATCCTTGAATGGTGATAGTAGGTCCAAGAGATGTTTGGTAAACCAATCCCGTGTTCGGTTATCAGCCATAGTCATGTCACGGGAACCATCATCTACATAGTTTGATTTTGGTAGTATCACAAAAATCAAATCCCACTTTTCACGAGCTTGGGTTACCTGATAGAGTCGATCTAATAGATCAAACTCTTCTTGTGAGATGTTTTCTTTCAAATAGTAGTCGATATATACCTTAGTGACCGTTGAGTTGGTGTCTGCAAAAATAAGCCATGAGTGTTGCCCGTTGTCAATAATTTCAGCTGTCTGGGCATATTGATCGGTTAAGAGGTGAATATAATCATTGGTATCCAACTCGTCATCTCGAACATTATACTTCTCTTGATATTCTCTGGCATATTCAAGTGAGCAAGGGGCGTTGTAAGTACGAGCTAAATCCTTAACAAGGGTTGTTTTTCCTCCACTGGCAGATCCGACAACTAGGACCTTACGAGTAAAGTGGCGACGGAAAGGTTTGGTGATAAATCGCCAATTTTCTATAGGATTATCGCGAATCTCAGTAGCAGAGATATTGATAACAGAACGCTCGATGAGTTCTACCTGAGCTTGAGGGTAGTAGCGATTGAGCTCGATCACGTACTCTGACTCTCCAACATAGAAGGTAATTTTTTCGGGACCATCCGTATTCTTAGTGATAAGGTCTTTGACGCAGTTAACCCATGGCACCCAACCTTCTGGATAGGGAGGCATATCGGCTTCGTCTAGTTTATCCACAACGATTAGTTCATCATCGTAGAAAACTTCACGGACATTACGAAAGCGTCGGTTGAGCGACAGGCCTGTGCGTGTCCCACGATCTTTTTGTGTGTTACTGCCACTTACGATGACAAGGACGTTGTCGTTAGCGCGTTTTTCCTTTGTGATGAGGTCGACATGTCCTACATGCATTGGTGCAAATGTTCCAAAAACAATACCAATACTCTTTCCTGATAGATGTTTTCTTTTCATAGGGTTATCCTTTTTAAATATAGTAAATTTACTAAATTAATGGTGGTATAGTTTCGAGGTAATGTAAATAGATGAAATAGTAAAATAACTAAATTGTTTTTTCAAACAAATTCATCTTCAAGTCTTTAAATAAGGAGAAAATTTTTGAAAGAATAACCCAAAAATAAAACGCTTAGATTATTGACGTGATAGGTTTTTACAAAAGAGGAAGAATTAGCTATGTCATAAATTCTAACATGCAAATCAAAAAAATGACAAAAAACACTTGACAATAAGATTCTGAAAATTTATACTATTCATGTGATTAAATTACTAAGGTAATTATTTGAAAGGAAACATTGATATGACAACAGGTAAAGAATACGTTGCTAGCGTTTTTGAAAAAGTGAAAGCTCAAAACAGCCACGAGGCTGAGTTCCTTCAAGCAGTTGAAGAAGTCTTCAATTCACTTGTCCCTGTCTTCGATAAATATCCTAAATATATCGAAGAAAACCTTTTGGAACGTTTGGTTGAACCAGAACGTATCGTTTCATTCCGTGTACCATGGGTTGATGATAAAGGTCAAGTACAGGTAAACCGTGGTTTCCGTGTACAATTCTCATCAGCTATTGGTCCTTATAAAGGTGGTCTTCGTTTCCACCCATCAGTAAACCAATCAATCATTAAATTCCTTGGTTTCGAACAAATCTTTAAAAACTCATTGACTGGTCAACCAATCGGTGGTGGTAAAGGTGGATCAAACTTCGATCCTAAAGGTAAATCAGACAACGAAATCATGCGTTTTTGCCAAAGCTTCATGACTGAGTTGAGCAAACACATCGGTGCAGATACAGACGTGCCTGCTGGTGATATCGGTGTTGGTGGACGCGAAATTGGTTACCTCTATGGTCAATACAAACGTATTCGTAACGAATACACTGGTGTTCTTACTGGTAAAGGTTTGAACTGGGGTGGATCACTTGCTCGTACAGAAGCAACTGGTTACGGTGCTGTTTACTTTGCAGAACAAATGCTTAATGCACGTGGTGAAAACTTTAACGGTAAAACAGCAGTTGTTTCAGGTGCAGGTAACGTTGCGATTTACGCTATTGAAAAATTGCAAAGTCTAGGTGCTAAAGCTGTGACATGTTCTGATTCATCTGGTTTTGTTTATGATCCAGATGGAATCGACGTTGATTTGTTGAAAGAAATCAAAGAAGTTAAACGTGAACGTATCGTGAAATATGCAGAAGCTCGTCCAAATGCAACTTTCACACCTGCTGGTGGTGAAAAGACAGTTTGGTCTATCAAAGCTGACTTGGCTTTCCCATGTGCAACACAAAACGAATTGGATGAAACGGATGCAGAAACACTTGTAGCAAATGGCGTTCTTGCTGTTTCAGAAGGTGCTAACATGCCTTCAACTTTGGGAGCTATTGATGTCTTCCTTAAAGCTGGTGTATCATTCGGTCCTGCCAAAGCTGCTAACGCTGGTGGTGTTGCTGTATCAGCTCTTGAAATGGCACAAAATAGCGGACGTACATCATGGACATTCGATGAAGTTGATGCTAAACTCTACGATATCATGAAGGGTATCTATGAAAATGCTGCAGCTGCTGCTAAAGAGTTTGGTCAAGAAGGTAACCTTGTTGTGGGTGCAAACATTGCTGGATTCCTTAAAGTTGCAGATGCAATGTCAGCTCAAGGTATTGTTTAATTAATAGGCCTGACCTGGTTAATAAGCCTCTCTATAAAATAAGAAAAGAAGCCTGCGGGTTTCTTTTTTTAGCTGTTTTCCTAGAAGTCAGCTATTTTTGATATAATAAGTTGAGGAAATTATATATGTAATTGAAATCCCTTGGTTCAGAGATAAGGAATGGGGTGGCTATTTTTTCATGTCTTTGGATATGAAGCTGATAAATAAAGGACATATGATTTCATAGTTTAGATAAGAAACAATATGGGAGTAAATAGATGATAAAAACTATCGTAAAAGATGTCTTTTTTCTAGGACAAAAATCGACAGAGGCGACTAAAGAAGACCTCTATTTGGCAAAGGATTTACGTGATACGCTGGAGTTTCATAAGGATGCCTGTGTAGGTATGGCAGCCAATATGATCGGAGTCAAAAAGCGTGTTATTATCGTCAATATCGGTTTTGTCAATCTGGTTATGTTTAATCCTGTTTTGGTAAGCAAGTCTTCATCTTTTCAAACGGAGGAGTCTTGTTTGTCTTTAGAAGGAAGTCGCCCAACCAGACGTTATGAATCGATTGAGGTTGCTTATTTAGATGAACGATGGATGCCAAAACAGTTGAGTTTTTCTGGTATGCCATCCCAAATTATTCAGCATGAATTGGATCATTTGGAGGGTGTTATTATATAGCTAGCATGGTTTAGGAAGTGCTTAATATTAGATTTTGAAACATCGATTAGGATAGTTATGGGAGTGAGAGTAGGAACTAAAAATTTCTACCTCACTCTTTTTTAGTTCTCATAGGAACTTCTTTCTTGACAATAGTTCTTATAAGAACTAAAATAGTTCTCATGAGAATTATTTAAGGAGGAGCTTGCGATGCATGGAAAAGATCCTTTTAGTGACTTCAGAGAATTCATCAATACTATGGAGTCTCGCGTGCAAGAGTTAGGTAAAGCGTATGGCGTTGAGCATTTAGCTGGTCCACAAGGGTTTGCCGTTAGGTACTTGTTTGAGAACCAAGATAAAGAAATATTTATCAAAGATATTGAGAAAAAACTATCTATTTCCAAGTCAGTGGCTAGTAATTTGGTCAAACGTATGGAGAAAAATGGTTTTGTTGAATTGGTGACATCTGACAAGGACAAACGCTACAAGTATGTTCATCTGACAGACTTAGGCAAAAAGAAGGCTCAAGACGTCGGACATTTCCGAGAGGCTATCCATGGACAGTTATTAGATGGTATTTCGAAAGAAGATGCTGAAACAGCATTTCGAGTCTTTCACCAAATTCGTAAGAATTTAGAGAAAAATAAGGAGTAACTTATGTTTAAAATTTTTAAACGTTTGACGGCAAAAGAGTTAAGTATGATTGTCTTAGCTGTGATATTTGTTTGTTTGAACGTCTATCTAAACTTGAAAATTCCAGACTATATGTCTGACATTATAACCCTCTTATCAACCAAGGGGACTAAGGCATCGGATATTTTTGCTTGGAATACGGATGCCCCAGGGATGCGAATGCTTTTAATGTCTTTTGCGGGCTTTATGGCCTCTGTAGTGGTTAGTTTTCTAGCTGCCAGAACAGCATCTAGTTTTACCACTCGTCTTCGTGATGATATCTTCCATCAGGTTTTAGATTTTTCGGATGCCGAGATTAAGAAATTCTCTATTCCTAGTCTTTTGACCCGTACGACAAACGATATTACACAATTACAGATGGCACTGACCATGGGGTTACAGGTTATTACACAGGGACCTATTATGGCAATCTGGGCTATTACAAAGATTGCTGATAAAAATGGGAATTGGCTTCTTGCCTTGCTTGTGGCTGTGGCAGTAATTGCCATTCTTATGCTCTTCCTCTTGATTATGGTCATGCCTAAGCAACGTTTGATTCAGACTCTGACAGATAAACTCAATAGTGTGACGCGTGAATCTCTTACTGGGATTCGTGTGGTGCGTGCCTATAACGCCGAGAGTTATCAAGAGGATAAGTTTGAAAAGGCCAATACTGATCTAACCCAAAACAATCTTTTCATCGGTCGTTCTTTTGCCTTGCTGACACCGGTAATGACTGCTGTATCTAGTGGTTTGACGCTAGCTATTTATTGGATTGGTGCGCATCTGATTGAAGATGTTAAGATTCCAACAGATCCAACTAAGATTGCTGTTGCTCTTATTGGTTCGACTGGATCTGGTAAATCAACTCTTGTCAACCTTATCCCACGTTTTTACGATGCAACGCAAGGAACTATAAAGGTCGATGGTGTAGATGTGAGATATTACGATCACGAAACCTTGCACAATATTGTTGGTTATATCCCACAAAAGGCAGTACTTTTCTCAGGGGACATCACGTCAAATATGACGATGGGAACCAGCAATAACAGCCCTCTTGATGACGCTAAAATTTGGGAAGCTCTCGAATTGGCTCAAGGAAAAGACTTTGTTGAAAATAAAGAAGGTCAACTTAAGGCAGAAGTGGCTCAAGCTGGGTCTAACTTCTCAGGTGGTCAGAAACAACGTCTGGCTATTGCGCGTGCACTTGCCCGTAAGCCTGAAATCTTGATCTTTGACGATTCCTTCTCAGCTTTGGACTATAAGACCGATCGCAAGTTGCGTCAAGAATTGGCTGAAAAAACACAAGATATGACCAAGTTGATTGTTGCGCAACGCATCTCTACTATTATGGATGCTGACCAAATCTTAGTTCTTGATAAAGGTAAGGTCGTTGGTCAAGGAACCCACGAGGAACTCTTGGCTAATAATGAGGTTTACCAAGAAATTGCCTATTCACAATTGTCTAAGGAGGAGTTAGACCTTGGCTGTTTTATATGCCATTTCAGCCATTGTTGGTTACTTACAAAGTTTTACCGTTGTAACAATTACGCAACGATTTTCACAACGTTTCCGTACAGCAATCCAAAAGAAAATCAACACCGTACCTCTTAATTATTTTGATAGTCATTCTCAAGGAGACATACTCTCTCGTGTGACTAATGACGTTGACCTTTTGGGACAATCGCTTAGTCAGGGTCTGGGTACTCTAATTACTTCAAGCATTCTCTTGGTAGCAGCCATTATTATGATGTTCTACTCAAATGTTACTATGGCTTTCACTGCGATTGGTTCTGTCTTGATAGGATTTGTTCTAGTAGCCTTTATCATGGGCTTCTCGCAACCACTTTTTAAACGCCAACAAGAAAATTTGGCTAACATTAATGGGTACATTGAAGAAATCTACACAGGTCAAGCAGTTGTAACGAGCTACAATGCATCTAAAGAAAGCAGTCAAGATTTCAAGGGGCTTAATGATAAGCTCTATAATTCAATGTGGCAATCTCAGTTTATTTCTGGTATTATGATGCCACTTATGATTTTCATCGGTAACTTTGGTTACGTCATGGTCTGCTTGGTAGGTGCTGTTAAGGTAATTGACGGAAGCCTGACCATCGGTGATGTGGTAGCCTTCATGACCTATGTTCGTATCTTTTCACAACCTCTTTCTCAAATTGCACAAGGGATTACACAACTCCAATCAGCAACTGCAGCTATTGGTAGTATCTTTGAATTTTTGGAAGAAAAAGATATGGACGACGAGTCAGTCAAGACAGCTGAGTTGACAGATACCAAGGGTCAAGTAGTCTTTGACCATGTTTCCTTTGGTTATACTCCTGAAAAGACTATCATTCATGATTTTTCAGCTCTTGCCAAGCCAGGGCAAAAGATTGCTATTGTTGGTCCGACGGGTGCTGGTAAGACAACCATTGTTAACCTGCTTATGAAATTCTATAATATCGATAAAGGCCGTATCACCATTGACGGTGTGGATACGAACGACATGAAGCGTGAGACCGTCCATGATCAATTTTCTATGGTACTTCAAGACACTTGGCTCTTTGAAGGAACGATTCGAGATAATTTGATTTACAACCAAGAAAATATCTCTGACGAGCAAGTTATTGCTACAGCCAAGGCCGTGGGTGTTCATCACTTCATCACCACACTTCCAAAAGGTTATGATACCTATTTGGATGATTCTGTTACTTTATCAGTTGGTCAGAAACAACTTTTGACCATTGCGCGTGCACTTCTTAAGGATGCCCCTCTTCTTATCTTGGACGAGGCAACATCATCAGTTGACACACGAACAGAAGAATTGATTCAGAAGGCTATGGACAAGCTTATGGAGGGTCGTACATCCTTTGTCATTGCCCACCGCTTATCAACCATTCGAAATGCGGACCTCATCCTTGTGATGAAAGATGGTAACATTATTGAACAGGGAAATCATGATGAGCTCATGGCAGCAAATGGATTCTATGCTGATCTTTATAATAGTCAGTTTACGGAAGAAGTGGCCTAGGATATTCTTATAAAATTATAAGATTTAACAAAATTCCATAAAACGTATGATTGTAAGTCATGCGTTTTGTGTTATACTGAGAAGAAACAGACAGATTATGAGATAAGATGCAATATTGCAAAGCAAGACAAGATGAAGTTTAAAAAGTGACATGAGTGTGCGCAGATGCTTTTGAAGATTATCCCTGCCTCTCGATGAATGCTAGTAATTTAAAGAATCCTGAACAGTATGATGAGTTTGTCTTAGCTTTGCAGAAAATATTGATCCGTTTTGCTATAAAAATGGACTCTTGTTTGGTGGCTGAAGAGGATGGTCACATTGTTGCAGCAGCTATTTTACAGCATCAGACGGTATCTATGCTTGACAATCTTCAAAACGGGGCGATCAAGCTTTTCCGTTTTATAAGCATTATTAGATTGTTCAAGTATTTTAACTTCGTTGAAGAGTCTGAAAGAAATCTAGAAGATTCTGTAGAGTACGACTGGTACCTGATGATGTTGTCAGTGACTCCGGATTATCAAAGATAAGGGATAGGAAGTTGCTTCTCGCTTGAACCCTTTGGTGGGAATCATCAACACTGTGAGGTCTTTTCAGATGGAGCAGGAAATTACCAAGGTTCTCAACACA
>PPYE01414514.1_pt1 | contig 14030 bp, 9 predicted proteins | sample 1559881 | NCBI WGS metagenome assembly PPYE01 (sample SAMN08240022, study PRJNA423297) | Human gut metagenome, whole genome shotgun sequencing project.
GTCTTTATTTGTCATATAAACATTGCAATTAGCAGGATTTAACTTTTAAAAGGTCATGTGGAGACTTATTCTCAAACCGGACTTGTCTATTCCGGGTGAATCACGGTAGGTAAGCCTCCAGACGTAATCCAAGCGTAATACCTTAAATATGTTTTCGATACCTACGCCCACTTCCACGTAAGGCGTTTTCCCCATGGCACGGGTATCCGCTATCGGAAAAGCAAACAATCCGTCGCTCAATTCCGGATTATTCTTATCGCTCAAATGACCATACAATCCCCGGCATGAAACGATTTCACGCCATTTCAGTTTTTTCAACAACGGGATACGGTTGAACAGCCAGCCGTTGAGGAAATAAGTGACGTCCCAAGAGAAATATTCATCATTCATAAACTCCATGGCATTCATCAATGAATAGGATTCGGGCTGAATGGTATAGGAAAGGTTGGCATTAGGCATTATCAGCAACGGGAAAGGCACTTTGTCCCATACTTTTCCTGCTTTCAGTATGACGTCCGTATAGCCGAAGGCGGAGAACCAGAAACGCTTCTGCACTCCCGCTTCGGTATGGTTGTAGGTGTAATCGCTTCCCAGCACTCCCTTTCCGGCAATGGTATGGGAGAGCGTGAACACCGGAGCATCCAGCGACACGGGGAAACGGTTCCACTGCGTCTGGAAGAACTTCTCATTCGGAGCATAGCGCAGTTTCAATTCGGCTGCACTGGTGGAGTATTCTTTGACCGGAGTCAGCACATCACCTTCTTTCCGAAGAAAGGGAATCAGGTAGGAGGACTCGTCTGTCCGACGACGTGCCGTCAGTTGGAAGGAGAAACCTGAGTAGAACTCGTTGGTATAGGTCAACTCGGCTTGCCGGAAATAACCGATGCGATCGTCTTTCTCGCGTTTCAGGGCAAGGAATACGTTATCTTTACTTGTGTAGAGATAGTTCTGCCCATATTGATTGACGTCTGACTCGTAACGTAGTTTTAACGAGTGGATAGGAAATTCGTTGGCGTACTCTTTCTTTTTCTTGAAAGAGTATTCCAGTTCCGCCAGTCCTTTCACCCGTTCGTCCTTGAAGCCGTAGGCGATGTAACCTTTACCGAAAAGGTGCGGATTGAGCCATGCGGTAGTCATTCCTCCGGCACGGAGACGGGGACCTTCGAGCGTGTTACCGCTAATGGTGGCATTCATCGGGCCGATATAGAAAAGAGGGGCTTCTTTGGAAGTAGGAATGTATCCGGTAAAGAGGATAGAGAGAATCTTCTCCGTCCAGTAGTAAACCGGATAACCGCGCAGTTGCGTCATCAGCTTGTCCACGGAGTTCTCCTGTTCGGAGATAGCGGCTTGCGGACGGTTCTCCGCCCAGAAGGTTGCGGGACGGGACAGGGCTTCCGTTTCTTCAATGATACGCTCCGGCTTGGCGAAGGCTTTGTCCGCTTCGGCAGTGGGAGTAAATGTGTAGTTCGTATAATCCGCTACGCGACGGGCAAAGATACCGTCCTGTCCTTCGGTCAGCTTGAATTCTACGGTAATACTTTCGTGGTCGAGCAGGCGCGTACCGTCTTCGGCACGTTTAAATTCCTGTTCGAGCAACATATAATCGACAAAGTTCAGGTTTATCTTTTTCGGGAAATTGAATACGGCACGCTTCACGAAATAGGTGGAGTCGAGCGTCACATACAGGTGTCCGTTAAAGCCGAAAGATTCTGAGTTAAAGGGAGTAAAGGCAAGGTCTACGCATTGTTCACCTGCTATCTGCAAGGTGTCCATTAGGTAATATTTATAGAATCCTGTACCGATGCGCGACAGGGGACTGACAAATTTGTTGGTGAACAAGGAGATGTTATTCTCGTAAATATCAACGTCTTTGAACACCTCGTTGATAGCTGCCTGCATTCCTTGTTTGGAAAGAAACTCGTCGACACCTGCCTGTTTGCGGCCTTTCACCCATTGTTTCTCGGCATGAGGGGATTTACGGTAATAATCCGTAGCGAGCAATTCACGGGCGGATACGGTAAGGATCGGCTTTCCGGTCACGGCGGAGGTATCTACATATTCCGTGAGGAAATCGAACTTGCGGTAGAGCCATTTTTTCTGTTTTTCTTCATCAAAGTTGTTCAGTGCGAAGGTAGTTTTCTCGTAGCGTTCACGTTGCCAGAAATCTTTTTCGTCAGGCGAATGGTCGTCACGATGCTCTATCATGTGACGGACAAATTCTACAGCAGGATTGTCTTTCTTACGGTAGTGTTCGCGTTTGGGCTTTACTACGACTTCATTGAGGGAATACGAAGTGGGTGAAAGGGCGATTTTATAAGATGCATTCCGGGCAGGACGAATCTGCCGGCTGTAATCATTATAGCCTATCACTGAAACTACCAGCACTGCTTCGGAACGGCTGGTCTTGAAGTAGAAACGTCCGTCGCTTCCGGTGGTCGTTCCTTCGGTCGTGTCTTTCAGACGTACAGATGCATAAGGTAAAGGTTCCTTTGTCAGAGAATCAGTCACCACGCCTTGCAGTATATACTGCGCGCTTAACGGAATACTGATAGTCAAGAAAAGAAAGAGCGTTAGTACACCTTTTACCATTAGTCTCATACCTTAAATTCTATTGAATTGAGCGGGGCAAAGGTAAGGGTATTTGGGGACAATTAATAGTTCTGTTTGACGGAAGAACTGTTCTCATTTATCACATTTAAGGAAAAAGAATACGAAATTTGGTTAATCCGTCGGAATAAGTACGCAGAGAGAAAGTACATCCGTGACGCATCAGGACTTCACGGATAAAGATAAGCCCGATCCCCTGACCGTTCGGTTTCGTTGAAAAGAAGGGGCTGAACAGTTTGGCTTCTGTCTCTTTACTGATCCCTCTGCCGTTGTCTATCACCTCGATCGTAGCAGGAGACAGGGTACGGATAATGATTTCTCCTTTGGGTTCCGGACTTTCGTCTTCAGGCACAATGCTTTTCCCCTCCGGTGCGATACTCTCCGCCGCATTCTTAATGATATTGACAAGCACTTGTTCAAACAGGGAGCTGTCCAGTTTTACGTCCGGCAGACTTTCGTCTATCTCCATGCGGAGAGTGATGTGGCGGTCGTTGCACATTCCTTCCATGAAACGTTTACAAGCAAAGACTAGGTCGTTGAGATTGACAAGAGAATACGTCGGTTCGGGAATCTTCACTACATCGGCAAAGCGAGTGATGAAGCGGCTCATGGAGAAACAGCGTTCAATGCAGACACGCATCACATCGCAGATGTCTTCCATACCTTCTTCCGTGGTAAGCGCTTGCTCTACGGTGTCCAACGTAGAGGTAATTCCCGCAGTGGTATTGTTCACTTCGTGGGCTATCATACGGATTACTTTCTCATAGGCTTTCTTCTCAGCTTTCATCACTTCATCCGTAAGGCTTTCGATCAGAAAGAAAGGATGTTGGAATCCACGGTCGATAAAGGAGGAATGGGTGCATCGGTAAATGTTCGAGTCATTCAGGCGGACGGTTACTGTCTCACCTCTCGGCAGACTGGCAAGTTCCCCGGCTAACGGGGAGTCAACGTCTTTCATCTTTTTCCCCTGAACATCTTCGAAGCGGACACCGAGCATTTTCAACGCCATAGGGTTAAGTTCCGAAAGTTCGTCGTCAAGGGAGGTGATGATAACTCCCATAGGAGAAGCCTTAATCATCAAATCGAGAAAATGATTCTGTTCGCGCAGACGGAGGCGTTCGTTCTTGAGTTGTTCCATCATGCGGTTGAAAATATTCACGATACGGTCGGCTTCGTACTGCCCCACCCGGCTCAGTCGACTACTGAAATCCTGCTCGCGTAACAATTCCATACCGCTTCCAATCGTGTTCAAAGGTTTCACTATCTTACGATAAAAGAAAACCAGATAGACCAAGATGAACAGGATCAGCCCCTCTCCTACATAAAAGAAAGCCGGACGTAACTGGCCGGAAAGGCAAAGCAAGCCAATTCCCAAAATCAGCAACAAGATGACGAATATGTAAAAGAAGCCTTTGATTCGCACGGACAAATAGTTTTAAGTTATATGATTCACTGGTAATTATCTGTCTGCATCATCAGACAGAGCTACAATATACAAGCTATTATAACGTATAATTTATATTATGCTTTTCAAGCCTCCGGTAAAGGGCGGCACGACTGATACCTAATGCCATAGCTACCTGACTCAGGTTACCTTTATGCCGTTCTAAAGCCTGAAGTATGGTCTGACGCTCTATTTCGTCCAAAGTCATGCCGATAAAAGAAGTACTTTCGGCTGCTTTCTGATCGTTATGGCGGATATACTGGGCGTCGAAATCGGATGCGTCGAGAGTAGGCTTGCCACTGACAAGTATCGTACGTTCCACCAAGTTCTTCAATTCGCGGATATTTCCCGGATAAGGCAGGCGGCTCAAAAATTGCATGGCATCAGCGGAAAATTCCGTGCGAGGCAATCCGTTCGTCTCTGCCTGACGGTCAGCGAAGTGACGCACCAGCAAAGGGATGTCCTCACGGCGTTCGCGCAAAGCGGGTAGTTTAACGGTTATCAGATTGACACGATAGAACAAGTCTTCACGGAAAGTACGTTCATTCACCATTTTGCGCAAATCGGCATTGGTGGCGGAAACTACACGGATGTCCGTTTTGCGGGGACGACTGTCGCCGAGCACTTCGAAGGTCTGATCCTGCAATACACGCAGAAGCTTCACCTGACAGGAAAGGTCGAGGTCGCCTATTTCATCAAGGAAGATCGTTCCCTTGTCTGCCATTTCGAAACGTCCGGTACGGTCGGCGGAAGCGTCGGTAAAAGCTCCTTTCTTGTGCCCGAACATTTCACTTTCAAACAGGCTTTGGGAAATTCCTCCGAGGTTTACTTTTACAAAAGGATGCTTAGCACGCTGGCTGTTAATATGGATCGCTTCGGCTATCAGTTCCTTACCTGTACCGCTTTCGCCTGTTATTAATACGGAGGCGTTGGTCTTTGCAATGCGGGCAATGGTATTCAATACGTCCGTCAAGCCTTGGCTACGACCGATAATATGATTACGATTGAATGCGTCGTTCTGTTCCTGCGTTGTTTCTTTAGGAGCAGTGGAAAGTTCCAAGGCCGTCTCGATACGTTGCAGCAGGGCAGCGTTGTTCCACGGTTTGGGAATAAAGTCAAAAGCTCCTGCCTGCATTCCCTGCACGGCAAGTTGGATACTCCCCCAAGCTGTCATCAGTATCACCGGAGTGTCGGGACGGAACACTTTCACTTGTTTGAGCAGAGTCAAACCTTCTTCACCTGTCGTTGAGAGAGTGAAGTTCATATCCATAAGTATCAAATCCGGAGCTACCGTACGCACTACTTCGATAGCTTCCCAGGGACCGGGAACTACCTGTGCTTCGTATCCCGCACGCTTCAACATAAAACTAAGCGAAGAACGTACCGCGCTATCATCGTCAATTATCAGAATCATAGTTCGTATTCCTTATTCTATATTCTATCAGAGCTTCCTTTTCTATTACTGTGATGATGCAAATCTACAAAAAAATACTGTCTTTATGGACCTTTCCTTTTTTATTGTCGCACTATTTCATCAAAATCGGCTTCCAGTTCGGTATTGGTACGGAAATCCCAAAGCGTCAGGCTACGAATCTGATAAAAATAATACCAATAATAATAGAGCTCGGAAATGTGCTTCTGACGCGCCGCATCTTTGGAACTTTGAGCGTCGTTCAGGTCCAGCGTATTAATCTTGCCAATCAGAAAGGTTTCAATACTGGTCTTGTAACGTTGCTGCGCTATGAGATCAGCTTCCTTTGCAATAGCTAACTGCTGCGCCTGATTATTGAAATTCTCCACTAACAGGAAAATGTTCTGATTGAAGTTTATCTGTTCCTGACGGATTCTGGAAAGCACCACTTCACGGTTGCTCTTGGCAACCCGAACTTTACCCCGGCGTTTTCCCCAGTCCAGAATAGGAATCTTAACACCGACCTGCACAATTTGGTTATCCTGCAAATTCTTGTAAACAGCAGGGAAATCACGATTCTCTCCGGTATACCCCACACTTGCAAACAGATCGATGCTACGCAGGTTACCGCGTGCCGTGGCCACTTCATAATCAGCTTCCAACTGTCGGCGACGAATGTTCTGAGCAAATGAGTTACGTTCCAAAGCTTTGCTCAACACTTGATTGTATTCCATTTTCGTTCCGTCCACAGTTTCGGGAATGACGGGACGCAGATTTTCATCCTCTCCCACTCCCAAAAAGGCACGAAGCTGGAACATCTTGGCATTGAGGTCACTTTCGGCCTCCGTCAAAGAAGCTTTTGCATTCAAGGCGGAAAGTTTCAGTTGCAAGAGTTCGTTTTCGGAGATCTGCCCCATTTCACGTTTAGCAAGTGCTACTTTGTAGAGGTGGTCGGCATTGGAGAGGTTTTGCCTGGCTGTCCCCAAGTTTTCTTCGGCCAGCAGGAGATTAAAATAATAGGTGATTGCCCGCATGGTTACTTCTTCGGTAGCGGTGATAAAAGCAGCTTTTGCTTCCGCATAACGTACCGGTTCAATGCGCCTGTTCCATTTCACGTTGTTTACGCCAAGAATCGGTTGCGTGAGTTTCAGCGTAATGGGAACAGACATGAAGTGACGGTCGCCTCCGGAGCCCAACTGCTTCATATAGTCGAGCGAAGACACCAATGAAAGTTTACCGCCGGTAAGCCAGATGTTCTGGTCAATGGAAAGGTCGCCGGAAAGTCCCAAAGCACTGTTACGGACAAAGCTGTATGAACCGTCTGCATTCTGATAGGAGCCATAAGACTTGTTGTAATTAGGCAATGTACCGGTCAGGTTGACTTCCGGCAAAAGATCGGCACGGAAGGTACGATATTCCCAATAGGCAGTTTTCAATTCATTCAGGGCAACGGCGGCATCTACGGATTGCACGCGTGCCATAGCAATAGCTTCATTCAAGGTTATCTTCCTTTCCTGCTGTGCCGATAATACCACAGGCAGGCAAACAGCAGCAAGAGCAAACAATATACTTTTCTTTTTCATTACGCACTATATTTTTCACCTAAGGAGGTTCAAACGATGTGCCAAAAGAATAAGGTATTTATTTTCAATCAATTAAAGAATAAGAACAGTGTTCATTTTCGGACACTATGCTCAAAAATGAACGTTCGATTATGTATGCAGCCGTTTTAGTATTGTTTGTAGCGGGTACGGGTGTCTATTCGCAGTAGTTAGGAAGACGTACCGTAAAGCAGGTGCCTTTACCTACTTCGGAAGTGACACTGATAGTTCCTTTCAGACGTTCGACAATAGTCTGGCAAATACTCAATCCCAAACCTGCCCCCTGCGTAAAGTTATCGACCTTATAGAACCGCTCGAAGATATGGCGGATACCTTCTTCCGAAATGCCGACTCCCGTATCTTCTACGAAAATCCGGGTATAACCCGGTTCTTTATCTTCTTCATAACCGAAAGTGATAAAGCCGCTACCGGTGAACTTGGCAGCGTTATTAATAAGGTTATTGACTACCTGTTGCAGGCGGACATTATCTGTCGTAAGATATTTCTTGTCGCCCGCAGGCATACGCAGTACCAGTTCTACGCCCGCAGGCATATTCAGGCGCTGCGAATCATGGACAGTTTTGAGCAATAAAGGCAGGTTATGTTCCGCAAACATAAATTCCATTGTTCCCGATTCGATGCGCGACAAATCGAGAATATCGTTAATCAAAGCCAGTAACAATCCGCAGTTCTTGTTGATTGTGGCAATAAACTGCGTCACCTCTTCTGCGGTAAAGTTACTCGTATCACTCAACAAATCGGAGAAACCGACGATAGCATTCAGCGGAGTGCGGATTTCGTGGCTCATATTGGCAAGGAAGGCCGACTTCAATTTATCCGCCTGAAGCGCCTTATCACGTGCCTCCCGCATCTCTTGCTCAGCAGTCTTATACCGCTGGATACTCTGACATACACCTAATATATTATAGAGAGAATCCTGCGTCAAGCCGGTAACAATAGAAGAACGGTACTCCCACCACTCATATTCGCCTTTCACATTACGCTGGCGGAAGTTCAAACGTGTGCTTTCTTCTTCACCCGACAAGGCCTTGTCAAAAAGAACACGTATTTCTTTTATATCATCCGGATGAATCGTACGATCCATTTCTTTGCGAGAAATGGTAGTAACAGCTTCATCATAACCGAGCCTCACCAGAAAGCCTTGCGGAAAAATAAAGCAATTTGTTTCCATATCAAACTGCCACGGATAAATAGCGCTCTCGTCCACTGCCATGTCGAAGAAACGCTTCTGCATCTCTTCATCCGATATATTACGTGCAGAAAGAGCCATACCGGTAATTTCTTCCCTTGAAAAAATAGGCACGATTTCTCCCGATACGGGAAAATATTTGTCACTATGTACTTCTTTCATAAAGGCACCTTGCGGTATCATAACACTCTTTCCGGTCTTTGCTACTTCCTTCAACATTTTATGGAGGATATCCTGACCATTATGATAAACCTTGAAAATGCTTCCCGCCATCATTCCTTCATACACACGTCCGCCTATATCGAACGGCAAATGTAGCATTTGCAACAGGGAACGATTGGTGAAATGGATATGTAAATCGGTATCATACGTAATGACACCGTCGCGAATGGAATGGAAGATATTATCAAACTCATTGCGTTGCTCTACCATTTTATTTTGTACCAACAAACGGGTCTGTACCTGTACCCTCCGCTTAGCCTCGCGACGATTGACGCGAATCAACCATACGATAGATGCAATCAACAATGCCAGAATAGACGGATAAAGAAGGATAAACAAGAGTTTATATTTCTCCCAATAGGGTTCATTGACAACAGTTCCTTTCGAGCCTATCTTGTCAGGATTGACATGAAAAAATTCCAGCTGCTTGTAGTCATATATAAACCCTTGCGGAATCTCAGTAACCCCGACGTCTTTGGGAGATGTTCCTTTTAACACGGAAGAAGCTCTCTGTGCGGCCTGCATTGCCGAAGTATAGGCATCGCAATCATAAGCACCGAACACTCCGTTGGTATGTCATAATCGGGATTATCTTTCTGAAAGACTTCCCATTCCTCCTGAAAATCCTCCAGTCCCTTGTTACTCAGAAAACTATTATCAATCACACAAATAACCTCTTTGCGTTTGGGAAACAGTCGCTGTGCCTCCCGCAAAATAATATCAAAATCAGGATTGACCGTATATCCGCAGACATTGGGATGAGCGGCAAACAGCTTCTCATCCGGATACTTAATACCAAAAAATACAACCGGTATTTGCAAGGGCAACGAGTCTCCACACGCAAAGAGCGTATAGAAAGCCTCATCACTGGATGTCACAATCAAATCGGTCTCCCTGTCACGAGCACGCTCACAGAAACGACGCATAATGACTTTCTCAGATCTGAATGCCCAAAAATCCGCATCCAGATATTCAGTCGTTATATTCACTTTCAATCCATTATCTTTAAAGCCTTTCACCAAACCTTGGTTCAAATCGCGATGCCAAGGAGTCTGCGAAGTATACGATTGGATAAAAAGCACATTGTATGTACGCTCCGATGCTGCCGCTTGACAAAGAACGGCAATAAACAGAACTACAAACACACAGAAATATCGTTGTTTCATAAGCAAAAGATCTGCACCTCTTTCAATATTGTTCGCACAAAGATAAGTTATTATATTGAAAACAATGCAAATAGCCTTAACTTTTTACTGCACTTGATGCCCGTCAAAGAAACGAACTGTCCGCGAAGTCTGTTTTGCCTGTTCTTCATTATGCGTCACCATAACAATCGTCCGTCCGTCTTCCTTATTCAACCGGTGAAGCAGTTCCATAACTTCCGCTCCCATTCTGGAGTCCAGGTTACCGGTCGGCTCGTCAGCAAGGATAATCTCCGGATTGCCGATAATCGCACGGGCAACAGCAACACGCTGGCACTGACCACCGGAGAGCTGAGACGGGAAATGACGCATCCGGTGACTTAACCCCACCTTTGCCAAAACGTCCTGTGCCAACCGCTTGCGTTCACTGCTACTCATACGACGATAAAGTAAAGGCAACTCAACATTATCCAGCACATTGAGCGAATTTATCAGGTGGAAGGACTGAAACACAAATCCCAGTTTCTTATTACGGAAAGCGGCAAGTTCCTTATCTTTCATGCTTTCAATTCTTGTTCCGGCTACTTCTATACTTCCACCGGTTGGTGTATCCAATAGCCCCATAATGTTCAATAAAGTGGATTTACCACAACCTGACGGCCCCATAATGCTCAGGAACTCTCCTTTATTCACTGTAAGGTTTACATCCTCCAACGCTACCGTCTCAATCTCATTGGTGCGATAAATCTTATTAATGTCAACTAATTTAATCACAGTCGTAAGTATTAAAATCGTTATTATTATAATCTGTCTTTCTCTTTTTCCGGTCGTATCTTTCATCATTTATTCATCACGCAAGGCTTCGGTGGGAGGAATCCTGCTTATCTTGTAAGCCGGAATAAAGACTCCGAGCAACACCACAACGATAATAATGATATAAACTATAAGTGACACTACTATATAATGCAGCCAGAAATTGTTAATCCAAAGTGAAGGCACGACATAGCCCTGTTCATACCAGTTGCCTTCTGCCAGTCCATACTGCAAATAAATCAGACACCCCACCAACCAGGCAAACGAAGCCAATATAGCAGCTTCTCCCATTAATAGCCTGCATATATTACCCGGTGCTGCCCCATAGCTCAACATAATTCCCACTTCTTCACGGCGGCTACGGGTTTGGAGCCAGAAAGCACCGGTGACTCCTAACGCCAGATTAATAAGAAAGAAAACCGCTAATATTATATTCATCTGGTATTTATTGGTAACACCGGAGCCATATTCCAAGTAATCCAATTGTTCCTTGTAAGTAGAGACCTCCCGTATATAAAGATTACCGGCTTTCAGATTACTGTATGCCCAAGTACGGAAGTCATGCAGAAAACGTTGCTCGGACACATCCGGTTGCAGACGAATCAAAAAAGATCCCCCGTTCCATACTTCTTTCGAACGAACATTCAATTGCGGTTCAAAGAAAGAATACATACCTTGTTCATAATTACGGGAACGCACTTTCTCCACGACTCCTTTTATTGAGAAAAAAGTTGTATCCTTCTCATCGTCATCGCTATTATAAAACAGTCGTTTTCCGGTCAATCGGCCGACCTTCGGAAGGATCTGCAACAAATCAGCAGATACAACAAGATCATTTCTCTGATAATCCATATTGTCCAATTCTCCCAATGTCTTTCCTTCAAAGGTTTTGAAACCAAAAGTCTCAAAGAATCCGGTATGGGGTATAAAGTAGGATATGGACGCCGGTATTGCCAATGTATCGTATGCATAAGTATTATACGAACTCCCTCCCGAACCCGGAAAAGCAAAAGTCACCAAAGGAGCAGCATTCTGTACACCGGGATAATCACGCAACTTACGTAACATACGATGCATATTTTCCATTGTATGAAGAGAATCCGCTTCTTCCTTATTATAATCAGGAGCAGTGGAAGGCAAACTGCGGATAGGAGCAATCAGCAACCCGTCCGGTTCGTATCCTAAAGGCAACGTCTGATTATAACTTAACACAAAGAGAGGATCAGTGATATACCAGGTCAGAACAGTGACCAGTATCAGTTCGGCAAGCAACCACGCATTCCGGACTCGCCGTGCCCAAAGATTTTTCAATATCAGTTTCAACATAATGATCTAATTCTATTATATATAAGGTGATAACCCTATTTCTGCTCATTCAAAGATTCAACTATCGGATGGCGTAATGCATTCCATGCGGGTATTAACGCTGATATCAGATTCAGTAATAAACAGAACAGAGCCGCTGCCACAAAGATTAACGGAGCAAAAAACATATCAATTCCCATTCCCAAATTCACTCCTTTAGGAGGAAACTTAGGAAAGACTTCGAATAAACTGAATATCTCATATCCCGACAAAGCAAGTACAATCCAAGCTATTACCAATCCGAGAAGAGTTCCCAAGCCTGTAAGGAGTAGATTTTCCCAGATAATCTGTACCAATAACCGCCTGCGGGAAGCACCAAACGCCTTACGTATACCCAAATCCGGTAACTGGCGTTCCATACGGGCAGAAATCATGCCGCTCAAATTGAAAGCGGGAACAAAAAGTAATACCATAAAGATACCTACAAACATCCATATCACCCTGCCCCAGTCGACAGCGACATTACTCCAGAGGCGGAAAGTGCTATGCCAATAAAGTTCGGGTTGTCCCACTAAATCCAGCTTCCACCCGTCACCCATATCCGATACATTAAATTTACGGACAAGTTCCAGTACTTCATCTTGTACATCTGTGACACTTTTCGATTCCTTCATCAAAATGTAGACACGATAACCTCCCAACGCCCAATGGCTTCCTTCATCATCATAGCCATCGCGACAACTATAAGGAAGATAAACTTGGGCATACGAGTCCGGTGTAAGAAAACTGCCACTTTTCACAACACCCACCACTTTTACATTGGTATAATCCATTAAGAAGTTTTTACCGACCACTCCCTTAGTTGTTCCGAAAAGCTGCTGTGCATAACTATCTGTCAGTACTACATTATGAATACCGCTACGGCGATCGGCCTCAGTAAATGGCTTCCCCTCCAGAAAGACCAAAGGAAAGACACGGAAAAAGTTCTCGTCCGTATACCTTGCATAAGTCGGAATTTCTTCTTTGTCGTTTGTCACCCGGGCATAACTTGTACCAGACACTCCGGTACTTACTTCCGCACTTTCCAACGAGTAGAACCAGTCTTTCAACATTGCATAACTGATATTGGAAGAATGAGTACTCTCATCGTTTGTCATTTTAGCGGATTTCACCACCAATGTACGCATCCTGTTCGTCTCCGGATAAACAGGAGCCAACCGCACATAATACACAATAGCTATTACCATTGTCATAACGATAGAAATCCCTGTTCCTACAATATAGAGCGTGCTGAAAAGCGGATTCTGCTTCATTAAGTTCCACGCTTGTTTCAAATATACCCTGACAACCATATCTTCTACCTTATTTTAGTTTCAGTTTATTCTTGTTTTTATAGGAGTTCATATCGCTCACCACTACCCTGTCGCCCGGTCTCAACCCGCTCAGCACTTCTACATATTCAAAGTTGGAATCGCCCAACTGTACTTTACGTTTGACCAGTTCGCTATCCGAATCGCAGACAAACAGTTCATATTCACCGCGTCCCACATAGAAAGAGCAATTGGCAATACGCATCACATCTTCTTTCACGGCATTCATCACATAGACATCCGTCTTCAATCCGGAACGCAGACGGCGGTGGTTATCCTCCTTCAACTGTACGCTGAAAGAGATCACCCCATTCTTGGAAAGCGGTGTCACACTGCTGACAGTTCCTTCCAATTTATCACTGCCGATTTTCACAATCGCTTTTCCCCCTGCCGACACACGGTCGCCGTACGTATCGGCAATCTCGCCTTCCACTTTGAAATGACTCAAATCGGAGATGACTGCCACTTGTTCGCCCTGCGAAATCTGTGCACCAATCTGATTATTAATAAAGGTAAGGATAGCTTTTCGGGGAGAACGTATTTGCGCATCCTCAAACGTACGCTTCATCTCCGCCAGACTCTTACGGAAGATATTGAAATCAAGTTCCTGCACCTTCAACTCTGCGGCGGCCACTTCCTGTTCATTTTTAAACTGCTGTTGAAGTTGTTCGTATTCGAGCTGGGCAACATTATAGCTTAGTTCCGCCTGACGGACTTTATCCGTTGTTCCTGCCCCGAGACTGTCCAGATAATGTTCGTTCCGCAGTTCCACCTTCATCCGGCTAAGTTTCATGGCTGAAACCTTGATCTGCATCGCCATATCGGAAAGTTTGGTCTGGCTGTTGACACGAAGCTGGTCAAGTTTATAACGACGCATTTGTTCTTCATCCAACAGTTTCTGGTAT
>PPYE01759267.1_pt1 | contig 14028 bp, 13 predicted proteins | sample 1559881 | NCBI WGS metagenome assembly PPYE01 (sample SAMN08240022, study PRJNA423297) | Human gut metagenome, whole genome shotgun sequencing project.
ATCAAAAACAATAATAGGAAGGTGGTTTTCCTTACACATAGTTGTCGCAGTAAGGTCCATAACCTTTAATCCTCGATTGTAAATTTCGTCATAACTTATTTTATCGAATTTTACAGCCGATTTATCCTTTTCTGGATCGGCCGTATATATGCCGTCGACTCGGGTACCTTTCAACATAACCTCTGCTTCTATCTCTATTCCACGTAATGCAGAGCCGGTATCAGTAGTAAAGAATGGATTGCCTGTACCTCCTGAAATAATGGCAATTTCTCCCTGTTGCATAGCTTCTATGGCTTTCCATTTACTATAATATTCACCGATGGGATACATGTTGATAGCTGTAAATACCCGTGCTTTTTGACCGGCAGAATTGAGGGCGGAGCTTAGAGCCAGGCTGTTTATTACGGTTGCCAGCATTCCCATTTGGTCTCCTTTTACACGGTCAAAACCTTGGGTGGTGCCGCTGAGTCCTCGAAATATATTACCGCCACCGATGACGATTCCTATTTCTATACCCATATCAGCTATTTCTTTTATCTGCCCGGCATATTCTGCCAGTTTTTTTTCATCAATACCATATTGCTTTTCTCCCATGAGTGATTCTCCACTCAGTTTTAATAAAATGCGTTTGTATTTTGTATTCATATCCCAATTTTATGGTTTATAATTTATGTCTCGTTATTTTTTGTCAAAAATAACTATTTTGAGTGATTCTTCTCTGCTCTGGTAAAAAAATGTAATGTGATATGTCGCTTTTTTAGTACATTTGTCGTAGTGATTCAGATAAATTGAAATATGGAAAAATGGATTTCTATATCGTTGTGCGTCTTTTTTACAGTAATGTCTTGTGCCGCTGGTATTACAAATGAAAAACTATACCGTAAAGCCGAAACCCATTTCAATAATAGGGAGTGGAATGAGGCTATGATGATGTATGATGTATTATTAACAGAAAATCCGACTTACCTTCCTCTATATGTATCGTCTATTATTGCGTCGTCAAAGATTGGAGCTTCTCAGTCGGTAATGCATTATATCGAATTGTCAGAAAAAAACGGAGTTTCTCTTGATTCTCTGTTCATAGGTGTAGAACGTCTGGCTCGGAATATGCAAGATACTCCGATATATGAGAATATGTTGATATTGATGAAGGGAGAACAACCTTGGTTGAAAAAAATAATAAATGGATATTTGCTTCGTTATTATCGATTTAGAAATAATTATGAGGAAATTGTGACTATTGCCGATGAGCTGTTACTGACTGTTCCTGATAATATTGCGATATTGAAAGTAAAAGGAGAAGCTCTTTTTATGACAGGAAAGGAGGCGGAATCGGTGGGTATTTATAAAAAGATATTGGAGCTTGATTCTCAAAATACTGATGCTTCTTTATTTCTTGGGAATTATTATTATTGGAAAGGTTCGGAAGCATTAAAAGCATTGGACCGTAATTTTAATGATTTGACTTCTCCAAACCGTATGCAGTACGCTGTTTATAAAAAAGAGAAGGACAGTATATTGGACAGTGACTTCGCTTCTGCGGCTTACTATTTGGAGAAAGTATCGGCTAAAGGTATGACTCCTTATGTAAAACAAGTTTTGTATGATATATATGTACAGCGTTCGGAAGTTTCTAAAGCTGAAGCATTGAAACCTAAAGTACGTAAGAGACTTCTTTAAATGCGAACTTTCGTTCTTCCCCATTTTCGGTTTCGAGTATCAGGTGACCATCATTTTCGATACCTTTTATAGAAGCTTTAAATAGTTCATTTTCGGTTTTGAAAAAATATGTGCCGTTGTTTCTGAAAAGGAATTTCATATAGCTGTCATTTAATGTTTTATCATTGTTTTCTTCGTAATGATAATAGCGTTTCATTATGGCATTTAAGATATCGGACAGTAAGGTGTATCGGTCGATATCTTTACCTGTAATTTGTTTAAGGGAGATAGGATTTGGGGCTGTGGATAAAAAAAGTTCTTGGTTGACATTGATACCGATGCCTACGATGGCCGTATTGAATGTATGCCCGGTGAGCTCATTTTCGATAAGTATTCCTACCAATTTTTTTTCGTTCCAGTAAATATCATTAGGCCATTTGATAGAAAAACCGGGACCAAATTTTTGTAAAATATCGATAATCCCCAGAGAAATTATTTGTGATAAAGCGAATTGTCGAGATGCCGGAATATGATGAGGATATAAGACTATGCTGAAGGTCAAGTTTTTGCCCGGTTCAGATTCCCAACTATTACCTCTTTGACCTCGTCCGGAAGTTTGTTTTTCAGCAATGACAACCGAACATTCCTCGATTTCCTGTTTTGATAGGAGTTGTTTGAGATAATTATTGGTAGAGTCGGTCTCTTCTAATTGTAGTAACATAAAATAAGGGTTTATTTTTTATTATCCATTTCCTCGAATTGATGCAGGATTTTTTCTTGTTGAATCCGGGGTAATTTTTTTATTACTTCGAGATAAGAATGTCGTATCCATTCTTTAAAAAGACTGTCTTTAACTCGGCTATATTGTATTGTATTCCAATATTTTTTATTTGCATGATAGCCGGGTAATACGGTTGGATATTTTTCTCGTAGTTCTATTGCCAGCTCCGGGTCACATTTTACATTAGCCCATGTTTCGGTACTGTTACTGATGTCGGTATATAAGAACATTTTTCCTGCTACTTTAAATACTAAAGTAGTTTCGTCGAAAGGAAAGCATTCGGATGTTTGTGGGAAGCTAAGGCAGTATTCCCGTAAAGATTCAATATCCATATTTTTTACTTTGTATAGGTGGATAAAATGCGTCTTGAATATGTTCTATTTCGTAAGAGTTTTCTTTGCATATGATAGAGACTATATCAAATCGTATGTCAAACGGTAAGTCGGTTTGTTTGATGTAGGAGTCAGCGGCATCTATCAGGTGTCTGATTTTTTTGTCGTTTATGGCATCTTCGGGTAAGCCGAATATATCGGATTGGCGAGTCTTTACTTCGACAATGACCAGATATTTACCTTGGGTAGCAACGATATCTATTTCATATCGGCCGTTTCGCCAATTTATATCACGTATGTCATATCCCTGCTTAACTAAATATTCTGCTGCAATTTTTTCTCCATTTTTCCCTAGAATATTGTGTTTTGCCATATTATCGGAATTTGAGATTTTAAATACAAAGATAGTCAATATAAATAATAGTTTATGAAAGATTTGTACGAATTAAAGATTGGAGGAATTCTAAAAGAATTATTATAGAAAGAAACTTGCTACGGTGATGACGGGTATATTTCTATATTTTTTGAAGTAAAAATATAAGAAAACAATGTCTTTTTTAGATAAAAAAATGGGATATTTGCAATGATTTTTGAGATAAAAATAAGTTTGATATGCAGATGAAAAAAATTTTGGAGAAGTATTTGGTATTTGTCGTTGGATTGTATTTTTTAGCCGTAGGTATTGTATTGATTGTGCGTTCAGCATTGGGAACTACTCCTATATCCAGTGTGAATTATGTGCTGAGCCTTAATACGCCTTTAACATTAGGAACTTGGACATTTATCGTAAATATATTGTTAATTATAGGACAGTTGTGGCTTGTAAGGAAGGTTGGTTGCAGGCAGGATGTTATAGAAATTCTTCTACAAATTCCATTTTCATTTATATTTTCGGCATTTATCGATTTCAATATGATAATAACGACGGGTTTGCATCCTAATGATTATTTGATGTCTTTAGCTTTATTGATTATAGGATGTGTCATACAATCGATAGGTGTCGTACTTGAGATAAAGCCTCGGGTGGCGATGATGAGTGCTGAAGGTTTTGTAAAATATGCTTCACGTTATTGTAATAAAGAGTTCGGAAAATTCAAGGTATATTTTGATATCACGTTGGTTTCATTGGCTGTTGTTATTTCCTTAATGTTTACCCGGCGAATTGAAGGTATTCGTGAAGGATCATTTATTGCAGCATGTATAACAGGTTATATAGTGACTTTCTTAAATCAGAAGATCATGACGAGAAAGATGCTTCACAGATTATTTCCAGTTTTGAGATAGCCTTTGAGGACTACGGATATTTGTGGGGCATGAAGTATATTCTTCTCTTATATTGCTAAAAAAGAAAAATAGTGTCTGGGATATATTGAAATATTGGATTTTGTTTCCTATATTTGTATAAGACGCTTGGAAGTTTCATAACGAGATAAACGGTGGTTATTAATTAAAATAATACGAAGATGGGAAAAAGTCAGATGATTGTTGTTGCCGTTATCATTGCCATTGGACTGTATTTGTCCGGATGGGCATTGGGGCATGCCATTATCGAGGTAAAGAATAAAGACCGGGTGGTAAGTGTGAAAGGCTTAGCAGAAAAAGAGGTTTCGGCTGATATGGTTATATGGCCACTGACATATAAAGAGATAGGGAACGATTTGGTTTCAATTTATACCACGGTAAATCAAAAGAACTCGACGATAATAAATTTTCTCAAGAAAAATGGGATTACCGATAATGAGATTACTACTTCTGCCCCTCAGATTATAGACATGGAAGCGGACCGGTATTCAAATAATAGAGTCCCTTATCGTTATAATGTAACTTCTGTTGTTACGGTTACGTCAACCCAGGTAGATAAGGTGAGGGAACTGATGTATCGGCAAACCGATTTGTTGAAACAGGACATTGCTATTTCTGTGGGAGATTATCAATATCGTCCGCAGTTTATGTTTACTAAACTTAATGATATAAAGCCTGAAATGATAGAGCAGGCAACAAAGAATGCACGAAATGCTGCTGTCAAGTTTGCAAAAGATTCTGAAAGTGAATTAGGTAAGATAAAAACAGCATATCAAGGCCAATTTTCTATTGATGACCGAGATGCAAATACGCCTTACATTAAGAAAGTGAGAGTCGTGACGACAGTCGATTATTATCTAAAAGATTGATGGTAAATTCTCACGAATATTACATGAAGTTTGCGCTTCGTGAGGCGGAAGCCGCTCGTGACCGTAATGAAATTCCGGTAGGAGCGGTTGTCGTATGTAATGGCCGTATTATCGCTCGAGCACATAATTTGACGGAAACATTGACTGATGTAACAGCTCATGCTGAGATGCAGGTAATAACGGCAGCGGCGAATGTCTTAGGGGGGAAATATCTCACAGGATGTACATTGTATGTCACAGTAGAACCTTGTGTAATGTGTGCCGGTGCCTTAGGTTGGTCTCAGGTAGGGGCAGTTGTATATGGGGCGTCAGATGATAAACGTGGTTTCCGTAAATTTGCTCCGGAAGCATTACATCCGAAAACTGTGGTGACAGGTGGTGTTATGAAAGAAGAATGTGCTGCATTGATGAAAGAATTTTTTAAGAAAAAGCGCTGATAATTATTATATTTATACTTGAAAAACCATATGAAAAAGATATGTTTCATTGTCGCTATGGCTGCTGAAGCCAAGCCTCTTATACAACATTTTGGATTGATGCATCAGGGAGGCCGTTTTGGGCAAGCTCCGAGCCAAGTATATCAAGGCAATTATAAAAATATAGAGATTACATTAGTAACTAATGGAAAAGATGCCGATACAGGTTTTGATTATATTGGATGTGAAGCCGCAACTTTGAGTACACACTTGGCCATTGCATATTATCATCCCGATATTATTATTAATGCGGGGACGGCAGGGGGCTTTGCGTCTAAAGGTGCAAAAATAGGAGATGTATATTTGAGTCATAAATATATAGTATTCCATGACCGGAGGGTCGATATTCCCGGATGGAACAGGATGGGGCAAGGGTATTTCCCTTGTATAGACTCAGATGAGATAGCTCGTTTGGGAGGATTTAAACAGGGAATTTGTACAACTGGCAGTTCTTTGGATATGACTGAAGATGATGCTGAGCAAATGCGCCAGACTGGAGGAGAAGTGAAAGATATGGAAGCTGCTGCGGTAGCTTGGGTAGCACAGTTGTATAAGACACCGATATTATGTGTGAAAGCTATAACAGATTTGGTCGGTGCAGATAGACCTACGCCACAACAATTTGATGATAATTTGAGCATGGCGACGCAAAAGCTTAGAGATGCTTGTTTCAAAATTGTAGATGAGCATTTGTTGAGAAAGAAAAAATGAGTATTTGTATCGTGTTGTAATGTCTTAAAAACTTCTCTTTTTCCAAATCGTCTAAAAAAGAGAAGTTTAATTTTTGTAAATAAGAAAACATTATTTACCTTTGTACCCGATTTTGAAAGACCATATAATGTCTAATTTATTAATGAAAATCAACTAATTAATTAAATGGAAGAATTAAAAAATTCTCCAGTCGAAAATTTTGACTGGGATGCCTATGAGAAAGGCGAAGTGTATGGTGATAAGAGCCGAGAAGAATTGGTAAATACTTATGACCAGTCTTTAAACACAGTTAAAGACAAAGAAGTAATCGAAGGTACAGTAATCTCTATGAACAAAAGAGAAGTCGTTGTAAATATCGGTTACAAATCGGATGGTGTCATTTCGATGAACGAATTCCGTTACAATCCTGATTTGAAAGTAGGTGATACTGTAGAAGTATATATTGAAAGTCAGGAAGATAAAAAAGGACAATTAGTATTGTCTCACAAGAAAGCTCGCGCTACTCGTTCTTGGGATCGCGTTAATTCAGCTCTTGAAAATGATGAAATCATTAAAGGGTTTATCAAGTGTCGTACGAAAGGCGGTATGATTGTTGATGTGTTCGGTATTGAAGCATTTTTGCCGGGCTCTCAAATTGATGTTAAGCCTATTCGTGATTATGATGTGTTCGTTGGAAAAACGATGGAATTCAAAGTGGTTAAAATCAACCAGGAATTCAAAAATGTGGTTGTGTCCCATAAAGCTCTTATTGAAGCTGAGCTGGAACAACAGAAAAAAGACATTATTGCAAAACTCGAAAAAGGTCAGGTACTTGAAGGTACCGTTAAGAATATCACCTCTTACGGTGTATTTATTGACTTGGGTGGCGTAGATGGATTGATTCATATTACAGACCTTTCTTGGGGTCGCGTAAGTCATCCGGAAGAAGTTGTTTCTTTAGATCAGAAATTGAATGTTGTAATTCTTGACTTCGATGATGAGAAGAAACGTATTGCTTTAGGTTTGAAGCAGTTGATGCCTCATCCTTGGGATGCGCTCAGTGCAGATCTTAAAGTTGGCGATAAGGTTAAAGGTAAAGTGGTTGTTATGGCCGATTACGGAGCATTTATCGAAATTGCCCCGGGTGTTGAAGGCCTTATACATGTATCAGAAATGTCTTGGTCACAACATCTGCGTAGTGCTCAAGACTTTATGAAAGTAGGAGATGAAGTTGAAGCCGTTATTTTGACTTTGGATCGTGAAGAACGTAAGATGTCTTTAGGTATCAAACAATTGAAACCAGATCCTTGGGAAGATATCGAAACCAAATATGCCGTAGGTTCTCGTCATATGGCTAAAGTACGTAATTTCACTAACTTTGGCGTATTTGTAGAAATCGAAGAGGGTGTAGATGGATTGATTCATATTTCAGATCTTTCTTGGACAAAGAAAATCAAACACCCATCTGAATTTACTCAGATTGGAGCTGAAATCGAAGTTCAGGTTCTTGAAATTGATAAGGAAAATCGTCGCTTAAGTTTAGGCCATAAGCAATTGGAAGAAAATCCTTGGGATGTATTCGAAACTATTTTTACAGTAGATTCGGTACATGAGGGTACTATTATCGAGATGTTAGATAAAGGTGCTGTAATTGCATTGCCTTATGGAGTAGAAGGATTTGCAACTCCTAAACATTTGGTAAAAGAAGACGGAACTCAAGCTCAAGTAGATGAAAAACTCCAATTTAAAGTAATCGAGTTTAACAAAGATGCAAAGCGTATTATCCTTTCTCACAGTCGTATTTTTGAAGATGAAGCTAAAGCTGAAGCAAAGAAAGAAGCCGCTGCTAAGAAAGCATCTAAGAAGGCCGCTAAGGCAGATGAAAATGTAGCTATTAACAATAATGTAGAAAAAACTACATTAGGCGACATTGAGGAACTTGCTGCTTTGAAAGAAAAACTTGAATCAGAAAAGAAATAATCTGATTGACCAATTTTATAGGCTATTAGAATACGGGAGCTACAGTTCAGTGTAGTTCCCGTATTTTCTTTTTATATTTATAACTTGAAATTGTTATATAATTTGGATTATAAGATATGGAAAAGAAAGTCCGTTTTGGAATAGTAGGAACAAATACGATTAGTGACTGGTTTATTGCTGGTGCACGACAAGATTCTCGTTTCGAATTGGCAGCTGTTTGCTCACGCTCACAAGAACGAGCCGAGGCATTTGCTGCTAAGCATCATATTCCATATACTTTTTCTTCGTTGGAGAATATGGCGAAAAGTTCGAAAATTGATGCGGTCTACATTGCTACACCTAATTATGTACATGCATCTCAGAGTATACTGTGTATGAGTTACGGTAAACATGTATTGTGTGAAAAACCGTTTGCATCGAATGCATTGGAAGTACAGGAAATGATAAAAGCGTCTCATAAGTATCGCGTAACGTTAATGGAAGCCATGATTTCAACATTGAATCCTAATTTTCTTATTGTCAGAGATTATATGAAGAAGTTGGGAACTATTCGTCGTTATTTTGCGAGTTATTGCCAGTATTCTTCCAGATATGATAAGTTTAAAGAAGGGGTTGTAATGAACGCCTTTAATCCGGCATTGTCGAATGGTGCGATTATGGATATAGGGATTTATACTATTTATCCGATGGTAGTCCTTTTGGGAAAACCTTCTAAAATAGATGCGGCAGGTGTTGTGCTCTCTTCCGGAGCTGATGGCCAAGGGGTTGTTAATTTTCAGTATGAAGGTTTAAACGCGACTGTGTTGTATTCTAAAATAGCTAATTCTTATCTTCCTTCCGAGATAGAAGGAGAGGAAGGAAATCTCCTTTTGGACGGAATTCATATTATACGGGATGTTACTTACCTGCCTCGTCCTCTTGCAATGTCGGGGAGGGGTCCTCGGGCTCATCATGAATCGATAGGGGTTGAGTTGAGCAAAAGTGAGTACTATTATGAGGTTGCTGAATTCATTAACTTAATTGAACAAGGATTATTGGAATCGAAGATTAATAGTCACCAAAATTCTTTGGTTACGTTAGAAATTATAGATGAAATACGTAAGCAAATAGGTGTAGTCTATCCTGCAGATAGGTAAAATGATTTGTCATGTGATTGATATTTCGATATTATTGAGGTTTGGTATAGTAATATCAAGACGAGATTAAGAACATATCCAAATGTATCTTTCAAATTCTGGATACCGAAGAGTAACCGATAGTATGGGAATATTTTTAGGCCCGATAATGTAGATATAATATCTGATATCTGTCATTATTGAGATAGGATATTTGTTATATATTACCTGTAAAATGAATACTTTTTTATTGGATTATTGATTTGGATAAATTATATTTGTTATACCACTTATAGAGATGGAAATTTTAGATAATGGCAAATATTGAATTGAATATTTTGGGATGTGGCTCGGCATTACCGACTACTCGTCATTTACCTAGTTCACAGGTGTTGAATGTGAGGGAGAAATTGTTTATGATTGATTGTGGTGAAGGTGCCCAGTTACAATTTCGTCGTCAGAAATTGAAATTTTCCCGATTGCAGCATCTATTTATTTCGCATTTACATGGGGACCATTGTTTTGGATTGCCAGGGTTGATTTCAACTTTAGCGTTATTGGGCTATACCGGAGAGTTAGTGATTCATGTACATTCTGAAGCGGAAAAACCTTTTAGAGCTATGCTTGATTACTTTTGTCGAGATTTGCCTTTTTCGTTAAGATTCAATCCGATTGTTCCTGGAGAAAATATATATGAAGATCGTTCTTTGATTGTGCGGACATTGCCTTTAAAGCATCGTATACCTACTTGTGGATTCCTTTTTGAGGAAAAGCAAAAAGCTCGGCATCTGTTGGGGGATATGGTAAGGTTTTATAATATTCCGGTGAAGTTGTTAGCGGATATAAAAATGGGGGCAGATTACGTAACACCTGATGGCCGGGTTATCTTGAACGAACGATTGACCCGCCCGGCAGATCGGTCGATACGCTATGCATATTGTTCCGATACAGCTTATACTGAAAAATTGCTTCCTTATATTGAAGGAGTAGACTTGTTATACCATGAGTCTACATTTGCTGAAGATAATGTTTTGAGAGCAAAAGAAACTTTCCATTCGACAGCCAAGCAAGCGGCTACTATGGCATTAAAAGCTCATGTAGGCCAATTGCTACTGGGGCATTATTCGGCTCGTTATTTGAATGATTCTATTTTTTTGGATGAGGCCCGGACGGTTTTTCCGAATACAATATTGGCCAATGAAGGTCTTGTGGTTCCGATAAATGGAAAATAATAAAATTTTTAAGAGGAGCTTCTTGGTATTAATACCATTGTAAACGGTCGTAAGAGTTTCCACTCTTATCGTATTTCAAGTCACTTAATAGAGATGATTTTACACTGATGTGAAAATTGTAAGACTTGTATGGTCCTACAGGTATAAAGTTTGCACTCATACTCCAACAGTGTAAATCACGAGTAATACCGCAATTCATATAAGCTATTTTTTTCCGGTCAAAATCATAACTGGCAGAAAAATTGAATGACCAGTTTTTGGTCGGGCTTATATTCCCGGAAAAACTCAGATTTTGAGTGATTTTACCGTTATATTCCATTTTCTTATAATTGAAATCACCATAGCCATAGTTTATAGAATAATTTATCGAAAGACTCCAAGGTACTTTCCAGATCATATAACCGTCTTTCCCAAATTCCATATCGGTATTATTCTCTTCTTCTTGTTTATTTTCTTCATTTTCATATTTCAAAGCACTCTGGCTATTATCTATTTGGGTAGAGGCAGGACCAGTATCATCGTTGTTTTTTTTATCATCGTTGTTTTTTTTCTTAAAGGTATCGTTATTGAAGGTATAAGAAAATGATGTACCGGTGCTTGATAGGCGACCGAGGCCTTTGCCTGCTTTCCATCGGGGGATGTTTACTCGTACCGGTTGCCCTGCAGAATTGAGTTTATATGTATAAGTATCCCATGTGGCACTCATTTGAAGGTTAAACCCTTTGGTTAGTTTTATCAGTATAGATGAGTTGATGTTACTCCATTTCATGGAATCAGCAGCCATGTTATAACTGATACCTGCTGATAAGTTTTCAATAAGAGAAATTTTCCTGACACCTGTAGTATCTCGGTCAGATTTAACTTTCATTTCGAGATTGTTGCTCATATTGAAGGATACTACTCCCTGTTTTCCGCGAGAAACAGTCCCGAACATACCTTCTGAGAAGGGTGAGTATTCTACATCTTGTCGTCGTCCATTTGCATCTATTTTGGTATAAGTTTGCCAGAATCCATATCGAGAGCTTCCGAAATCTGGTGCGCCACTAAAGCTGACACTTGGAGTGAACACATGGCGTATCATTTCAATTTTATCTCCTAAAAAGGGGAGAGGTTTATAAAAACCGTAAAGTTTGGTCTGTGCGCTTACGCCAAAACTATAATTAAATACGTTATAAAACCCGTAAGTAGTATCTCGTACTTCTTGAGAGGCTTTGGGGTCCCATTGCCGCATGATTTTGTTGGTATACATACGGTCGGTGAAAGAAAAAGATGGAGATATATTTATATATTTCAACATATTAAATGTGGCCGAAATGGGAATAGTATGCTGCATCCCGTTTTGCCAATCTCTAATCAGATTAGATTTGAAAAATAGATTTTGTTTGGTTTCGATAGAGTTGCGAAATATACCAGTATAATTGAGACTGATTTTTTCATACCAGCGTTCTTTTCCTACGGGATTTTTTCTCTTGAATGGATATACACGGCTTAGGTTCAATGTAAAGTCCGGAAATGATACAGATAAGGTCGAATCTTTTGTTCTTTGGTTTATACTGGCTGTTGTTGAAATGCTGAGAGGTGCGTTCGGGAAATTATAAGTCATGTTTACCGTAGAACTTTTGGTATTTTCCGTAAATGTTGCTGAATTATAATAACTATTCAGATTGTTGCGGTCATAACCACTGGTTGTGAAATTTACGTTGGCAGAGAAACTCATATTGGGGTTTGCTTTCGAGTCTTGAGAGTGGTTCCATGTCAATCTGAAATTCTTTTGCTTTTGATAATCGGGCATACCTTTGTCACCTAATATGGTGACCAGATAACCAATATTGAAATTTCCTGAGTATTTGTATCGTTTTATATAATTGGATTGACCATTGAGCCCCCAAGACCCTTTGGTATAAATTTCACCGGTTAAGGCCAAATCTATATAGTCACTAATTGCAAAATAATATCCTCCATCTCTTAAATAGAATCCTCGGGCACTTTCATCTCCGAATGTCGGCATAATAATACCGGAAGAGTATTTGTCTGTAAATGGAAAAAAACCAAATGGTATGGCTAAAGGTAACGGTACGTCAGCGAGTACCATATAAGCAGGACCTGTAACGATATTCTTTTTGGGGCGTACTTTGGCTTTGGTAAGTTGTAGATAAAAATGGGGATGCTCATGATCGTCACATGTAGTGTATTTGCCATCTACCATGTAGAACTCATCGTTGTCCATTTTTTTTGTACGTCCTCCTGTCAAATATCCTTCACCTTGCTGGGTAATGATATTTGTTATGTATCCTTTTTTCGATTTAAAATTGTATTGCATGGTTTTGGATTCGTATTCTCCGCTTTTATCTTTATAAATCGGATTTCCGACTATTTCACCAGCTGTATCTGGACGTCCTACGGCATATACCATACTGCTATCCATATTCATTCGTATCTCATCGGCATCAAGTTCTATATCTTGATAGTTGACGACCCCTTGCCCGTACATATAGGCCATATTATTACCCAAAAATACGATAGAGTCATTTGCCTTATATTCTACCACATCATCTAATCCTGCTTTTTTAGATTTCTTTGTAGAATCACTTGGAAGGGAATCATTTTTTAATGAGTCTATTGCAACAGGGGGAATAGAATCGTTCTTTTTTTGATGAAGAGAATCGATAAGATTGAGAATGGCAGCCAAGGAGTCTTTTACTGTACTGTCAGGTATAACATTGGCTGTTACCGGACGGAGTGCAGGGGTTGAAATACGCTTAGTTTGCGCACTCAGGCCGAGCATCAACAATGTGCAGAAAACAGCTAAGATGGATATATAAATTTTATTTTTTGGCGACATTCGCAAACCTATAGGTTACCGGACTGCAAAAATACATAATTTACCCCAACTTATAAGGGATTGGGCGGGATTTAATATATTTTAGAGAAGAAACAATTTACACCAACTTTCAAAACGGTGAACAGATGCTTCTCCATACTTGGCCATACTTTTACGTATTTTATCGAGACTTTTTTCTTTTAAAGGGTCTGATTTGGAATAAAATTTGTCTGAAAAACAGATAATTTGTTCTTCAATACTTATGGGTAACATGTCTCGATGTGGGATAGGTAGATTTTGGGCTATAATTTCATCAAGAGAGAGTCCTGCACCCGTATGCCGTTCGCAGACAAGGGCATGTCGGGGTAATCCTTCTTTTTTTAAAAGCTCACTACCTAAAGTTCCGTGGCAGATATATGGTCTTGCTCCATGGCATTCAATATCTGGAGCATCAGTTAGAAAAATTCCAATATCGTGTAACATGGCAGCTTCGGCAATAAATTGCTTATCTGCATTAAATTCAGGGTGGGCATTGGCTATAGCCAATGCTTTTTCTGTTACTAATTGACTATGGTCTACAAGTATATCATAAAGTTTAGTACCGGGTGTATAGTATTTTTTTATTATTATTTGCGGGTCCATATCCTCTTTATTTTATGCAATGATACAAAATCTTTTTGAAAAAGAAAGCGTGCAATTTACAAATAAACTTAGAGGCTGTTTAAAATTATCAAAAAATGGGTTATTCTTTATTATTCTGTAATATATTTT
>PPYE01358077.1_pt1 | contig 14027 bp, 9 predicted proteins | sample 1559881 | NCBI WGS metagenome assembly PPYE01 (sample SAMN08240022, study PRJNA423297) | Human gut metagenome, whole genome shotgun sequencing project.
ACAGAAAAATTCAGTAATTTTGTCCTTGGTAATCTCCATAACTATAGTATCCTTTTACTTTATAACTAATTGATTTACAACCATAAAGGTACTAAAAATTATTGAGATTACCAACTTTTATAAAGACTTTCTTATCCCGAACTCAGGTTACTAAGCAAAAACGATGTAGAACAAAAGAAATCGGTCATTAGAAACTGAGCTGTAGCCCAATTTCTAATGACCGATTTTTAGTATAAATGTGTTGTTTACAATTTCTTGAACACGCCCTGCATCTGCTCGCCGAGTCCGATGGTGTAGCCCTGCGATACAAATACTACGCGGTTGAAAGTGTCGGCGATGATGAACATCGGCATCTGCTTCTCGTTCATCAGCTTCATCTCACGTGCTATCTGCTTGCGTACCGATCCGTCCTTGTCGAGGGCGAACTGCACGGTAGACGGCAGACCCGGGAACTCGTCGTGGTTGAACTTGGCTGCGTCGGCTTCGCTCTCGAAGAGCAGCACTACCGGACGGCCCCATGCCTCGAACGCTTCCTTCATCTTCTCGATGTCGTGCAGAGCGTGGTTGGTTGGTTCTTGACCTACGCCGAGGATGCCTACAACGTAATAGCCGCGACCGGTCTGTGAGAGCAGACTTACTTCCTTGCCGTCCTTTGTAACGAGGCTCTCTGAGTTGAACGAACCGATTACTGTCACTTCGTTGGTGTTTTGGCGAATCTCAAGAGGCAGGGTTGTTGTCTGACCCTTTACAATCTCAAAGATACGGTTTGATGCGAGTACGCTGCCGTTTGCAAGACGTGTACCCGTGGTGAGCATGTATGTGCCGGCGTCGAGCTTGTAGCCGTTCTTGAACGTGTTGCTCCATGTAGTGCCGTTTCCCATGTCAGCCTGACCCTCATCGAAGTTGAGCAGCTGAGCCGTGCCGTTCTCTATGCGGCTGATTGTGAAGTGGCTGTAATACTTCGGGTTGTCAAGCAGCTTTGTAGGCTCGTATGTCAGCTTGATTGTACCGAGAGCTGCTGCGGTAGATGTCTTGTCGGCTGTGTTGTCGAACTTCACATCCTGCCATTCGCCGTTCTTCTTGTACTGTATCTTGCCCGTCACAGCGTCCTTCTGCGCTTCGATGCCGAGGCTGCGAGCCACGTCGACGAAGAAGATGTCGCGCGAACGCTCGTCGGTAATCTTCGACTTCATAACGCCAACCGGAGTCTGTGCGATGCGCAGAGCCTTCTTGTCGGGGTTGAGGCGGATGTTCTTCTTTATCCATTCTACGAGCTTCATCGGGTCGGCGCGGAAAGCGTCGGCTGTCTTCTTGCTGAACGCCTTCTCGAAGTACTGCTTGAACGGAATTGTAATCAGCTCGTCCTCAACACGCGGCGAGAGCTGGTCGGTTGTTGCGTTGTAGCTGTCTTCGAGAATCTCGGTTGTGATGTCGCGCAAGTCTTTGTCGCTGAGTGTGGCGAGTATGCCTATCACGCGGTCTTCGTTGTCGCTGTGGCGGTTGATGAAGTCGACGATGGTCTGATTGTTGCCGCGCGATTTGAAAATGTACTCGGCGCCGCGCTCATTGATGCGCTTTGCCTCCTCCATAGTGGGGAACGTTGCTGTATATGCCTTGCGGATGCTGTCCTCAAGAGCAAAGCGGCGCTGGTTCTCCTTGTGCATCTCGTCGCTGACGTATGGCAGCTGCGGGTCTTCCTTCGGCGGAACGAGGTCCAGGTAGGTGCATTTAGGGGATGCACTTGTCTCAAGTGCACCAACAGAACTGGTAGGTGCACCCTCTGGGAGGGTGAGTATAGTTTCTTTGTCCTTGCCGAACGATACCTTCTGGTAGGTGTATTTGCCGTCTTTCGACGCCCAAACAACCAAGTCGCCGATGCCTGCAGAGAGCGAGGTATGACCGTTTGAGTCGGTATATTTTGTTACAGCTGTGAAGAACTCGGCGTAGTTGTAAATCTTGAACTCGACACGGGCGTTCTCTACCGGCTTGCCTTCGCTGTCCTTGACATAGAAGTCGATAGGCGCAACCGGTGCATAGTTGGAGGTGAGGTTGATTTCTGTGAAGTTGCTTGTGCGCAGCATCACCTCCTCAGGTCCGTTATAGTCGCCGAAAGCACGTGTGTGCATGAGCATTGCTCGCGAAGCCGGCGCATTGAACCAACCGAGGTTGAGCACCGGTTCCGGTTCGCAGGCGCCGAGGAAGTACCACTTGCCGTCTGCCCAAGCCTCTACCCAGGCGTGGTTGTCATCGGTGTGAGCCCAACGCGGTGTGTACACCTGGCGTGCAGGTATGCCTACGGCTCTGAGCGCTGCAACGGCAAACGTACTCTCTTCGCCGCAACGTCCGGTTGCGGTCTTGAGCGTTGCGAGAGGCGCCGATGTGCGGGCGTCAGAAGGTTGGTATGTCACCTTCTCGTGGCACCAGTGGTTCACCTCGATGATAGCGTCCATCATCGACATGCCCTTGATGCGGTCCTTCAATTCGTTGTAGAACACCGAGCGTGCATTGTCCAGAGCCTCGTTGTTGACACGGATAGGCACAACGAAGTGGCGGAAAAGCAGTTCGGGAACGTTCTTGCCCCAAGGCATCTCCTTGCGAGCCTTGAATGACATGCGCACGTTGTCGGCGAAGAACGAGGTAGGGTAGTCGGTGACGTCGGCAAGCGGCATGTAGGCATAGAGAAACTTTAATGCTTCCTGCTCGTCGGCGGTCAGATTTTCTTTCTGTGTGTTATAGAATGTCTTGCCGACAGTCTTTACGCGCTCCTTGAAGATGTTCTCCACGGTGTTGCGGTAGTTGGTGTCGGAAATGAATTGTCCCTGCGCATTCGCTGTCAGACTCAATGCGAATATAGATGCAGAAATAAGAATTTTCTTCATTGTCGTTTTTAAGTATTATAAAAAAGGAGGCTATGGCGTGTTGTCATAGTCTCCTGTAAGCTTTTCTTGTGTGTCAAAATTTTACAAGTAAACCTTGTAATACGCTTCTAACTTTTACAAGTCAATCTTGTTTACACGCTTCTCATGACGACCGCCCTCGAACGGAGTCTTGAAGAATTCGTCCATGATCTTCTCTGCTGTCTTGTTGTCGATGAAGCGTCCCGGCATAACGAGGATGTTAGCGTCGTTGTGCTGGCGTGTGAGCTGTGCAATCTCAGGATTCCATACCAATGCTGCACGTACGCCCTTGTGCTTGTTGAGAGTCATTGCCATGCCTTCACCGCTACCGCAGATACCGATACCTGGATAAACGTCGCCGTTAGAGATAGCTTCGCCCAACTCGTGTGCAAAGTCAGGATAGTCGCAGCTCATATCGCTGTATGTTCCGTAATCCTTAAAAGGAATGTTGTGGCTCTCAAGGTACTCAACAACAAATTTCTTCAATGCGTAACCTGCGTGGTCGCATGCAATGCCTACTGTCTTAATTTCCATAGTACTGTAGTTTTAGTGGATTATTAATAAAGCAAGCTTATGCAGAAATTTTCATCGAATTGTGAAGTTCTGCATAAGCTGTGCTTGCTTGTTTAATTATTTAGATAAGTAATCTTTCACCTGTTTGTAAACGTTCTCTGCGTTGAAGCCCAATTTCTCGTCGAGCACCTTGTAAGGAGCAGAGAAACCGAACGACTCAAGACCATATACCATACCCTCAACGCCTACGAGGCTCTGAAGTGTAACGGGGAGACCTGCTGTCATACCGAAGATCTTTGCGCCCTTCGGCAGTACAGACTCCTGATACTCCTTGCTCTGTGTACGGAACAGACCCTCAGACGGAACGCTTACGATACGTGTCTTGATGCCGTCAGCGTTGAGCAACTCGGCACCTGCGAGGAGTGTAGACACCTCCGAACCAGAAGCGAGGAGGATAACGTCATAGTTAGGATCATCCTTAACGATGTATGCACCCTTGCGAACCTGAGAGTAGTCGGTGCCTTCGGGCAGAGAGTTCACGTTCTGACGTGAGCAAATCATCGCTGTCGGAGTGTCCATGTTCTCGTTAGCCATCTGCCAGCATACAGTTGTCTCGTCTGCATCAGCCGGACGGAATACGCGTACAGAGTCCTGACCCTTGTGGTTCTTCAGCTTCTCCATAAGGCGAATCTGTGCTTCCTGCTCAACCGGCTCGTGTGTAGGTCCGTCCTCACCAACGCGGAATGCATCGTGTGACCATACGAACTTGATTGGAACGCGCATGAGAGCTGCCATACGGATTGCCGGCTTCATGTAGTCGGAGAATACGAAGAATGTGCCGCAAGCCGGGATAACACCACCGTGGAGATACATACCGATGCAGACGCAAGCCATAGTAAGCTCGCTCACACCTGCCTGGAAGAATGCTCCGGTGAAATCGTCCGGTGCAAGCTCGTGTGTCTTCTTGAGGAAACCGTCGGTCTTGTCAGAGTTGCAAAGGTCGGCTGAAGAGCAAACCATGTTTGGCACCTGCTCTGCCAATACGCCGAGGCAGTTGGCTGAAGCTACACGAGTAGCTACGTCGCGCTTCTGAACGAGAGCACTCCAGTCTACCTTAGGAGCGTCGCCTGAGAACCAAGCCTTCATCTGCTCAGCCTTCTCCGGATTAGCCTTGCGCCATTCCTCTTCGGCATCATGTCTTTCCTTAACGATCTCGCGAAGCTCAGCGTTGCGCTTTTCGTAAAGTTCCTTAACGTCGTCGAATACTACGAACGGGTCGTTAAGGTCGCCGCCAAGGTTCTTCACTGTGTTCTCGTATGCGCCGCCACCGAGCGGTGCGCCGTGAGTCTTCACGCTGCGCTCGTAGCTTGATCCGTCTTCCTTGCGTGCGCCCTTAGCCATTACGGTGTGACCGATGATGAGTGTAGGACGATTCTCTTCCTTGTTAGCGAGGATAAGAGCAGCGCGGATCTCGTCAGGATCGTTACCATTGATTTCAAGAACGTTCCAACCCCATGATTCGTACTTCATGCGTGTGTTCTCGCGCATCACGACATCGCATTCTGTAGAGAGCTGAATCTCGTTAGCATCGTAGAACATGATGAGGTTGTTGAGCTTAAAGAGGCCAGCGATACGGCCTGCGCCCTGTGATATCTCTTCCTGAACTCCACCGTCAGAGATGTAGGCATAAATCTTGTGCTGCATCATGGTGCTGCCAAGACGAGCCTCAAGGAACTTCTCTGCAATAGCAGCACCTACAGCGTAAGTGTGTCCCTGACCGAGCGGTCCAGATGTATTTTCTATTCCATGAATAATGTCACGCTCAGGATGTCCTGGACATACTGTTCCCCACTGACGGAAGGTCTTCAAGTCGTCAATTGTGTACTTGCCCTGCAGAGCGAGAGCTGAGTAGAGCATAGGAGACATGTGACCAGGATCAAGATAGAAGCGGTCGCGGCCTTCCCATGTCGGCTGATCTGGATCGAAAACCAAGAACTCCGAAAAAAGAACGTTGATAAAGTCAGCACCTCCCATAGCACCACCAGGGTGACCAGATTTGGCTTTTTCTACCATCGATACAGCAAGCAGTCGAATGTTGTCTGCCGCATGATTCATTAAATCCTTATTATTCATTTTATTATTTAAAGTTTAACAGTTTCTTTCGTGGATAAAAAGGTCTTTTAGCTTGGAAACCGACTTTTTATGGTCTTTTTCCTTTGTTTCTTTTGCAAAGATAGCGATTATAGTTGATATAACGGCTATATTGTTTGTGGAATTTTAAAAAAATATTCGAATTGTTGTAGACTTTCCTATTACTATCCTTTTACTTTTTGGTTGCTTTTCTTTTACTTTTTGTTGGAGCTTAGCTTCTAATTTTGTTGTAACCTACGAGACGATACGTGCGTTGTCCTATACCTTTATAATATATAAGCATTTGGTAGCTGTTCTCGGTTTGGTAGAAGTTGCCTTCTGTAGAAACGGGGTGGAGCGTGCCGTCATCGTGCATTGTGAGGTATTGGTATGAGTAATAGCCTTGCTTCAATGGTATATACGCTTCGTAGAGCTTCGTCTGTTCGTTGTACGTCATCTCGTATCGTGGTATAAAGCGGTCGTTTGTCCACACGCCGTTGACGAACACTCTGCCGTTCTGTCGTGGAGCCTGAAGACGGAAGTGAACTGTTACGTATTCCGATATGCGGTCGTTCTCAATATTGTCGCTGTTGCGGATATAGAAACTACCATTGGCGTCCTCGTCGTAGACATAACTCGGTCGCGGAAGGTCGGTCCATATCTGTGCGTGATAGTTCTTGCCGTCCCAACCTACGTTCTCAATGCCAAGAGTAGGGTGGGTTACGTCAAGAATTTCAAACTTATGAAATTCGTTGCCTCCGTTGAAGATATAGTCGCGGTTGTGCTCCCAACGCAGTCCGCTGCCGGTTTGGTATTGTGGTGCAGCGTTTATGCGTGCCGTGCTCCAGCGTCCGTTCTGCATCACGACAGTATATAGTTCGGCGTTGGGATTCGTAATGCCAAGAGCCGAATAGTTTATCTCTGCAGCCACCTGCTGATGGGCTTTATTTGTGTCGATATCGGTGTTTGTAGTCACCGCCATGCTCGTTTTAACCAGCGGCTCCACAACCATGAAGCAAGCCGTGAAGACGGTGTCGCCTTCGTTCTCGTCGTATACCGTGAGACGATAGTTGCCGCTCATCTTTATGCGGCAATTCTCGTTCGGAATGGAAAGTCGGTAGTGGGTGTAAAGCGTATTGGTGTTCAGCGATTCCTCGATGTCAGCAATGGTGCTGCCGTCTGCAAATCCTTCACAGTAGTCCGACTCGAAGATACCTTCAGACACACTCCAGTCGGCTTCGCAATGCTGCAGACGATAGACATAGCGATGATACTCGTGCGTGAGGTCGTCGAAACTGATGTTTATCGCTTCGCCGTTTAGTGTAGCTATAGGCATTGAGAGCCAGTTGTTGCCAGCCACAACCTGCAATGACGCAATGTTCTCCGACTTTATTTCGTTATATTGTGCAAAGCTGTTGGTGGCGGCAAGCGCCGACAATGCGATGATTATAGCCAATAGGTGTTTTCTCATAATCTGTTGTTTTAGGAGCGTTTGCCTATTAGAAGTCTACCGACACCTTCACGTTGATTTGTCTGCCCGTAAGGTAGTTAGGAACTGCATACTGCTGTCCAGTCACGTCAGTAATCCAGTAGTAGGAGTTAACGTTGTTTATGCCCAAGAGGTTCAGACACTCGGCGCCCACCCAAAGGTTACGGATAGGGTTGCGCTTGTTGTGTCGGTCGTTATTGTCGATGATGCGATAGTTCAAGCCGATGTCAGCACGCTTGTATGCCGGAGCACGGAACACGTTCGACTCGAGCTCTCTGTGCGGTGCCGAGAACGGCAAACCGTCGGCAAGCGCCAGTTTCAGCGACATCTTCCAGCGTGTGGTGCCGGGGAAGTAGTCGGTGAAGAACATGTTCACGGCATAGCGCTGGTCGGTAGGCAATGGGATAGACTTGCCGTTCAGCTTCATGCTCGTGTTCATTAGCGAGAGCGACACCCACGAGTCTGTGCCCGGTACGAACTCGCCGAAGAGCTTCAGGTCCAAGCCTGCTGCGTGTCCGCTGCACATGTTGTCGCCATAGTATACCACCTTCACGTTGTTCACGCTGTACGGCACAAGATTGCCAAGCGCCTTGTAGTAAGCCTCGGCTGTGAACTTGAACGGACGATTGTTCATCTTGAAGCGATAGTCGAAGCCCGCAATGAAGTGAATAGACCGCTGACTCTTTGCCTTGCGGTTGAGCGAAGCGTATGTTATGCCGTTCACCGTTGTGGTGTCTCTAATCTCCTTGAAGAACGGCGCCTGATAGTAAAGACCGGTGGCGAAGCGCATCGTGATGTTGTCGTTGAAGGCAGGGATGATGCCCAGCGACAGACGCGGACTGAGGATTGTCTCCTTCGTGAAACTCCAGTAGGCGAGACGCACACCGTAGTTCAATGTGTAGAGCGTCTTGCCTGCCGAACCCGTGAAGCGATAAGTGTCCTGCGCATAAGCCTCGATGCGGTTTGCGGTGAGCGTGTTCTTCGCGCGCATACTATATATCATATAGAGGTCTTTGCCGGTATGCGGAATGCTGTACTTGCTCGAGTCGCGCATCTCGTACTCCACCGAGTTCTCGTTGATATGCTCCCATTTGTATGTGAAAGCCGCCTCAATGTCGTGCTTCTTCTGCTTTGTCTTGAACAGCAACTTTGCACTTTCTACGTGCGCCTTAAGATAGTTGCGCGTGTGCTGGAAGTAGGTGCCTACGCCCAGATTCTCGCTTGTCTCGGTCTGTGTGAGCCAGTACTGACCTTGTATGTCGTACTTCTCCTGCTCGCGCGTGTTGAATGCTGAGGCGATGAGCGAAAGACTCGTGTTCTCGCCGAACTTGCGTGTTATGCCCAACGAACCGAAGAATGTGCGGAACACGTCTTTCTCATGTCCGTCGAAGTAGACCTTAAACGCCTTTACGTTCTCCATCGTACCAAAGTTGGTCTCGCGGTCTTCGGGCGTGAAGTTGTAGTGGTTGTCCGATATGTTGCCAAGGAACTTGATGTCCCAACGCTTGTTGGGCGAATACGTAAGATAAGTCTGGTAGTCGATGAACGTAGGCTGATACTCGCCCTTGGTGTCCATCGAACCCAGCAGATACTTCGTCGTCTTGTAGCGCAAACCGTTACTCCACGAGAACTTCTTGTTGCTCATGCCCACGAAAGCGCTTGCACCGAGCATACTTGCCGTGGCAGACGCTTCGAAACGCTTCGGACGGCGGTATTCGATGTTGAGCGCCGACGACATCTTGTCGCCGTAGCGCGCCTCGTAACCGCCCGTAGAGAATCCGATTTTCTCAACCATGTCGGGGTTGATTACTGAGATGCCCTCCTGCTGTCCGCTTCTTACGAGGAACGGGCGGAAGATTTCCACATTATTTATATATACACTATTCTCGTCGAACGAACCGCCGCGCACATTGTATTGCGACGAAAGTTCGCTGTGCGTCGATACTCCCGCCTGACTCTGTATCATTTCCTCCACAGCGTTGCCCGTTGTAGAAGGCATGTTCTTGATATGTTCCTTGCTCAGCTCCTGCGTCTGTCCGGTTTCGATGCGCTTGCCCGTGATTGTAACCTCCGACAAGGCGTTGTCGCTACTGTGCAGCACTACCTGCATGGTCTGCTTGCCACGCGGACGGCGCAGCACGCGCACCTTCGTCTTGTAGCCAATCATCGAGAATCTAATCTCTACCGAATCAGCCGACTGCAACTGAAGACTATAGGTGCCGTTGAGTGCAGTCATAGTCATCTTGCCCTGCTTTGCGCACGACACAGACGCAAACTCAACCGGGTCGTTGTTTTCGTCAATGACCTTACCAGTAAGCGTAAACGACTGCGCACTTGCTGATGCGTAGGCGCACAGACACAGTATTTGAAGTATAAATAATTTCAGTTTCATACCTAAAATAACGCCTGCCAGCCCGATTTATTGTATTTTTAGGCTCTAAAACCGCCTGTTTTTATAAAAAAGAATTAAAGAATGTAATTTTTACAATTATTATTTTGTAATTATTATAAAATAGTATATCTTTGCAAACGTAATAAACAAAGCAATTAGATAATGAAACACAGCGACGCGGTAACCCGACTTGTAGAACACGGCATAAAGCCCTCTGTTCAGCGCATTGAGATTATGCATTACCTGATGACACACTTCACCCATCCAACGGTGGAGGAGGTCTACAAGGCATTGCTTCCCAAGATTCCGACACTCAGCCGCACCACGGTATACAATACGCTCAGAATGTTCTCGGAGCACAACGCTGCCCAGATGATAACAATCAACGAGCACCGAGTTTGCTACGATGGCGACGTCAGCCTTCACGCTCACTTTATCTGCAAGTGCTGCCGCAAGGTGTACGACATCTTCGACGAAGTTTCGGATGTTGTCAACCGTAAGGAACTGGCAGGTCATCAGATTGACGACGTACAGCTATATTATAAAGGTGTATGCAAGGAGTGTCGCGAGAAACAGCTTGAGGCTGCCGCCGGCTAATCAAAAGACAAGGCTTTTTTAACAAAATACTATTAACTCTTAAAACAGAAGAATTATGAAGAAGAAATTTATTTGCACAGTATGTGGTTATATTCATGAAGGTACAGAGGCTCCTGAGAAGTGCCCAGTTTGCAAGGCTCCGGCAAGCAAGTTCAAGGAGTTGAAAGATCCGACAGAAGGTCCGGCGTTCGCTACAGTTCACACTCTCGGCGCTGCTCGCGACGAGGAGGCTACTCCTGAAATGATCAAGGATCTCGAGACTCACTTCAATGGTGAGTGCGGCGAGGTAGGCATGTATCTTGCTATGAGCCGTCAGGCCGACCGTGAGGGTTATCCAGAGATTGCAGAGGCTTTCAAGCGCTACGCATTCGAGGAGGCAGAGCACGCAAGCAAGTTCGCTGAGCTCCTGGGCGACGTTCTGAAGGACACAAAGTCGAACCTCGAGGCTCGTATCGCTGCTGAGCGCGGCGCTTGTGAGGACAAGTTCCGCATCGCAAAGAACGCTAAGGCTGCCGGTATGGACGCTACTCACGACACCGTTCACGAGATGGCTAAGGACGAGGCTCGCCACTGCGCAGGCTTCATGGGCTTGTACAAGCGCTACTTCGAGAAGTAATCACGACATGTAGTCGCACAGTCGGCTAAGATGTAACATAAAGAAGAGGATGTACCGAACGTTCCACGTTTCGGTGCATCCTCTTTTCGTTGTGTAGCGTTCGCCGTCCGATCGGTTTCCGTCCGCCGTCCGATTGGTTTCCGTCCGCCGTCCGATTGGATTCCGTCCGCCGTCCGATTGGATTGCGTTCGCCGCCCGCACCGTTCGCGTTCGGTGCACGATGACTTTTCTTAGTTTTTAGGGCAATAAAAAACGGGTGTGTCCGAACTCCGGTTGAGGAGTTGGGACACACCCGCTATTGTTTTCCGACCAACAGTCTTATGGTCTTGCTCTCATTATCCGCAGAAGAACAGCACGACGAGCTGCGCCGTGAAGATACGCAGGAACATACTCAACGGATAAACCGTAGAATAGCCGATGGCAGGAGCCTCGCGCGAGCAAACAGAGTTGGCGTAAGCGAGGGCTGGTGGGTCGGTGTATGTACCGGCGAGCATACCCATGATTGTGAAGTAGTTGAACTTATACTTCATGCGTGCTATAGTGCCGACAATCAGAATAGGAATGATTGTGATGATGAAACCAGTGAGTACGTAGAGCAGACCGTCGCCTTCTACTACTGTGTTCCAGAAGTTGGCGCCTGCCTTGATGCCCACACTCGCAAGGAACAGCACAAGACCTATCTCTCGAAGCATCATGTTAGCGGATGTCGTGGTGTAGGTGTTGAGCTTCATGCGGTGGCCGAAGCGACCGATAAGGATGGCGATGATAAGCGGACCGCCGGCGATACCGAGCTTCAAAGGAACCGGCATTCCTGGGATAGCAAACGGGATGCTACCGAAGATGATACCGATGAAGATACCGATGAAGATGGTGGCTATGTTAGGCGCATCAAGACGCTTCACAGAGTTGCCCATGAGCTCGGCGATGCGGTTCACGTTGTCCTCCGGACCTACTACGAGAATCTTGTCGCCCACCTGGAAACGGTAGTTGCGGCTTGCGAAGAGGTCCATGCCCTGACGCGAAAGACGTGTAACGGTTACGCCGTATACAGACGAGAAGTGCATCTTGCCGAGTGTCTTACCGTTCATTGACGGGTTGGTAACGACGATGCGGCGCGAAACAAGCGGCTGCTTGCTCTCATTCTCCTCCCACTCTGTCTCCAACTCCGGACCGATGAATGCCTGAATAGCCGGAGCGTCAGCCTCGGCACATGCTACGAGCACCTCGTCGCCCATGTCGAAGACGGTGCGGCTGGTCGGGATGCTGTACTCGCCGTTCTTGAACAGACGCGAGAACACGACATCGCGGTTGAGGAAGTCGCTGATTTCTGCCACTGTGCGACCAGAAAGGTAAGCGTTGTTCACTTTGAGGTGCATCTGGTGCGGCTTAGCCTGCGGGTTCTCTGCCTCTTCGGCTTCGAGCTTCTGCTCCTCCTCCTCAAGCTTTGTGCGGGTGAGGAAGCGGATGGCGATAGTAGCACCGATGATGCCTACCACGCCGAGCGGGTAAGCGCAAGCGTAACCTGATGCAATCTGCGGCAATTCGCCGAAGCCGCTCTGCCATACAGAGTTGAGAGCCTCGTTGGCTGCACCAAGACCCGGTGTGTTGGTAACGGCTCCGTAGAGCGTGCCCACCATCATCGGGAGGTTTGTCTTGTCGTTAGTGTCGAAGAAGAGGTAGTAGCAAGCGAACATCACGCCCACGTTCAGCAGGATAGCTGTTGTAGAGAGCAAGTTGAGTGTTACGCCGCCCTTCTTGAAACTCTCGAAGAAGCCGGGACCTACCTGCAGACCGATGCAGAACACGAACAAAATAAGTCCGAAGTCCTGAACGAAGGTCATTGTGTCCTTGGGGGCTGTGAAACCGATGTGGCCTGCTAAGATACCAGCAAAGAGCACCCAAGTGACGCCGAGCGAAATGCCACCAATCTTGATCTTACCCAGCAGGATGCCGACTGCGATGACGGTGGCATAGAGCAGGGCGATATGGGCAATCGACTCAGTGTTGGTGAATAGGTTGATTATCCAATCCATTTTTTAGTGTTTTAATAGTTTTAATATATAGTTCTAATAGTTTCTATACTATGTTGGGCTTTCGTTTGAAATAGCAATTCTGATAGATAACTAAAAATGATAATTCAAGATTGCCGACAACGTAATCGGCAAACCTGAATTATCAAACTCTATATGCTTAGTAGCTGCGAGCGATAATTACGCGCTGTGTAGCCGGCTTGCCAGAAACCATGTCTACACCCGGAGTCTGCTCGAACATGAACGGCACGCAACGGATGGTAGCCTGAGTCTCTTCCTTAATCTTTGCCTCGGTCTCGGCTGTGCCGTCCCAGTGGCAGAGGAAGAAGCCGCCGTTCTTGATGCGCTCCTTGAACTCATCGTAGTTGTCGCACTCGTAGATGTGAGCGTTGCGAAAGTCGAGAGCCTTCTTGTAGATGTTAGCCTGGATGTCCTCAAGCAACTGCTCTACGTATTCAACGATGCCGTCGAACGAGCGTGTCTCCTTCTCGAGAGTATCGCGACGCATGATCTCGATAGTGTTCTCCTCGAGGTCGCGACCGCCCATAACGAGACGTACCGGCACACCCTTCAGCTCGTAGTCGGCGAACTTGAAGCCCGGACGCTTGTTGTCTGCGTCGTCGTACTTCACGCTGATGCCTGCTGCGCGCAACTGGCTGATAACCGGAGCGAGCTTCTCAGAGATAGCCTGCAGCTGCTCTGCGTTCTTTGTGATAGGCACGATGACAACCTGGATAGGAGCGAGCTTCGGAGGAAGCACGAGACCGTTGTCGTCAGAGTGGGTCATGATGAGCGCGCCGATGAGACGTGTAGATACGCCCCATGATGTAGCCCATACGTACTCTGGCTTATTCTCCTTGTTGAGGAATGTAACGTCGAAAGCCTTTGCGAAGTTCTGTCCGAGGAAGTGCGATGTGCCGCTCTGCAGAGCCTTGCCGTCCTGCATCATTGCCTCGATTGTGTATGTGTTCAACGCACCTGCGAAGCGCTCTGTCTCGCTCTTTACGCCCTGAACGACCGGTACAGCCATCCACTTCTCTGCGAAGTCGGCGTAAACGTGCAGCATCTTCTTTGCTTCCTCTTCAGCCTCCTCCTTTGTAGCGTGAGCTGTGTGGCCCTCCTGCCAGAGGAACTCTGATGTACGGAGGAACGGACGTGTACGCATCTCCCAGCGCATTACGTTACACCACTGGTTGCACATCAAAGGAAGGTCGCGGTACGACTGAATCCAGTTCTTGTATGTGTTCCAGATGATGGTCTCCGAGGTAGGACGGATGATGAGCTCTTCCTCGAGCTTAGCAGCCGGGTCTACCTCGATGCCGGTCTTGTCCTCGTTGGTACGAAGACGATAGTGGGTCACCAC
>PPYE01385335.1_pt1 | contig 14025 bp, 5 predicted proteins | sample 1559881 | NCBI WGS metagenome assembly PPYE01 (sample SAMN08240022, study PRJNA423297) | Human gut metagenome, whole genome shotgun sequencing project.
GTCGGATATGTTATAAAGCTTCAACTTGTTGTACAGCGTTTTGCGGTCAATGCCCAACAGTTGTGCAGCGCGGCTCTTGTTGTTTCCCGTCTGCCGCAAGGCTTCGATGATTTGATGCTTCTCTACCTCCTCATTGCGGAGAGGGATACCGATGATGGCCGGTGCGGGTTCTTTCAGTTCATTCAGTTCGTTGATAGTAATGAATTTGCCTTGTGCCAGCAAGGTTGCACGGCGTACCATATTCTTCATTTGGCGTAGATTGCCGGGCCAGGGATATTCCAATAGGGCGCGGGATGCCTTGTCATCAAAGCCGGTCAGTTGCTTGTCCATTTCGCGGTTGGCCTGGTCCAGAAAGAAATTGGCAAAGAGCAGGATGTCTTCACGGCGGTCTTTGAGTTGCGGCATGCGTAGGGTGAATTCATTGATACGGTGATATAAATCTTCACGGAACGCCCCTTTTTCGATGGCTTGCTCCAAATTTTCGTTGGTGGCGGATACCAGACGTATGTCCACGCTTATCTCTTTGTTTGAACCTACCGGACGTATCTTGCGCTCTTGCAAAGCACGCAGCAACTGTATTTGCACTTCATAGCTCAGATTACCTATCTCATCCAGGAAGATGGTACCGCCGTTGGCTTCGACGAAAGCGCCCGTTTTGTCGGTCAGTGCGCCGGTAAAGGCGCCCTTTATGTGCCCGAAGAACTCCGAAGCGGCCAATTCTTTGGGAATAGAACCGCAATCGATGGCTACAAACGGCTGGTCGGCACGCTTGCTGAGCTGGTGGATGCGGTGAGCTACGTATTCTTTGCCCGTTCCGCTGGCACCATTGATGAGTACAGACATATTGGTAGGTGAAACCAGTTTCACATAATTGTAGAGTTGTTTGGCTGCGTCGCTCTCTCCCTCAAGGAAGTCGGAGGAGGACAATGAGCCTTCTGCACCCTTCAGAGGCTGATTTTTCATCTTGTCGGAATGCATCGTCTGTTTGGGTGAAACGGATGGTCTGTTTGGGGTAAACGCATCATCTGTTCGGGACGAATGCATCATCTGTTTCAAAGCGGAGGATGATGCATTCAAGGCTTCGCCTATTTTTTTCAGTAATTCGTCCGGGTTCACAGGCTTGGCAATGTAATCGCAGGCTCCCAGTTTCATGGTTTGGACGGCCGACTGTATGTCAGCGTATCCTGTCATGATGATAAGCGGTATTTGCAGGCCGTGTTCGCCCAGCCATTTCAATAAGTCAATGCCATCCTTGTCGGGCAGGCGCAGGTCAGACAATATCAAGTCTACGGTTTCCGACTCAATATGTTTTTGAGCACGGGCAATGTTGCTGGCAGAGGTTACTTGGAAACCTTTTTTGCCGAGCCATGTTTTTAGCATCATGCCGTAAGTAATATCATCTTCTACAATTAATATGGATGTCATTGCTTTAGCCTTTTATCTCTTTTATGTAGGCAAAGGTAAGTGCTTTTGTCTGATTTTAGTATATTTGCAAACTTAAATTAAATAAAAAACAAAATGAAAAGAAATCTTATTGTATTATTAACTATACTGGTTTGCAGTCTGACTGCTTGCAAGCCGGGACAAAAGAAAGAGGAAGATATGGAAAAAGAAACGAAGCTGAAGATTGAAACAAGTGCGGGTGACATCACCGTGAAACTGTATAATGAAACCCCGAAACATCGTGATAACTTTATCAAGCTGGTGGAAGACGGCACGTATGAAGGTACGCTGTTCCACCGTGTCATCAAGGACTTTATGATACAAGCAGGTGACCCGGAATCGAAGAAGGCTCCGAAAGGCAAGATGCTGGGGGCAGGCGACGTGGGTTATACCGTTCCTGCCGAATTTGTTTATCCGAAGTATTTTCACAAAAAAGGTGCTTTGTCGGCTGCACGCCAGGGTGATGAGGTGAACCCTGACAAGGCATCATCCGGCTGCCAGTTCTACATTGTGACCGGAAAAGTGTATAATGACTCTACCTTGCTGGGGATGGAACAGCAGATGAATCAGATGCGCTTGAACAATGCTTTCAACGCGTTGGCGCAGAAACACATGAAGGAAATCTACAAGATGCGCAAGAATAATGACCAGGACGGTCTGATGGATTTGCAAGATTCCTTGATTGCGCAGGCAGAGGCTCAGGTTGCCAAGGAACCGGAGTTCAAGTTTACCCCCGAGCAGGTGAAGGCTTATACTACCGTGGGCGGTACTCCACATTTGGACGGTGCATATACCGTGTTCGGTGAAGTGCTGGAAGGTATGGATATTGTTGATAAAATACAGAAGGTCAAGACTGACCGTAACGACCGTCCCGAAGAGGATGTGGTTATTAAAAAAGTGACAGTGATAGATTGATGATAGATTCTGTCATTCCATTTTATGAAGATAAACAAAAAGATATTTGACAACGGTCTGCGGTTGGTGCACAATGAGGACACCAGCACGCAGATGGTTGCCTTGAATATTGTTTATGACGTGGGTGCCCGTGACGAACATCCCGAGCATACGGGCTTTGCCCATCTGTTCGAGCATCTGATGTTCGGAGGTTCGGTGCATATTCCTGATTATGACGCTCCTTTGCAATTGGCAGGCGGGGAGAATAATGCATGGACCAATAATGATATAACCAATTACTACCTGACGGTTCCAAAATCGAATGTGGAAATCGGCTTCTGGCTGGAGTCCGACCGCATGCTGGAACTGGCATTCAGTGAGCAACGTTTTGAAGTGCAGCGTGCGGTAGTGATGGAGGAATTTAAACAACGTTGCTTGAACCAGCCGTATGGTGATGTGGGACATCTGCTTCGTCCTTTGGCTTATCAAACGCATCCTTATCGCTGGCCTACTATCGGGAAAGACCTCTCTCACATTGCCAATGCCACGCTGGACGAGGTAAAGGAATTCTTTTTTCGTTTTTATGCACCTAATAATGCAGTGCTGGCCGTTACCGGAAATATTTCGTGGGAAGAAACGGTTAGGCTGACAGAAAAATGGTTTGCTCCCATTCCCCGTAGGAATGTGCCCGTAAGGCAATTACCGCAAGAAGTTGTACAGACGGCAGAACGCCGGCAGACGGTGGAACGGAATGTCCCTCTGGATGCTTTGTTCATGGCTTATCACATGTGCAGCCGTGAGGATGCCGATTATTATGCCTTCGATATTCTGTCGGATATTCTGAGCAATGGACGTTCCAGTCGCTTGACCCGCAGGCTGGTGCAGGAGCAGAAGTTCTTTTCCAGTCTCGATGCCTATATCTCCGGTACACGGGATGCCGGCCTGCTGCATATCAGTGGAAAACCATCTGCAGGCGTATCTTTGGAACAAGCCGAGGCTGCTGTCCGGAAAGAGTTGGAAGAGTTGAAATCCGGGTTTGTTGGAGAACAAGAATTGGAGAAAGTAAAGAACAAGTTTGAGTCTACACAGATATTCGGCAACATCAATTATCTGAATGTTGCCACGAATCTTGCCTGGTTTGAACTGACCGGACAGGCGGAAGACATAGACCGTGAAGTGGACAATTACCGCTCTGTGACGGCAGAACAGCTTCATAGGGTCGCCCAACAGACCTTCCGCGATGAAAACGGGATTGTGCTTTATTACCAAAAAGAAAACCTTTAGTATGAAAAAATTATTTGATACGTATAAGCAGCACTATAAAGCATTGCTTCTCCTGGGGCTACCCATTGTGGTGGGGCAGTTGGGAGTCATTGTGCTTGGTTTTGCCGATACGCTGATGATTGGGCATCACAGCACGGAGGAACTGGGTGCCGCTTCTTTCGTAAACAATCTGTTTACTCTTTGCATTATTTTCAGTACGGGCTTCAGCTACGGGCTGACACCGGTTGTAGGGGGCTTCTACGGTAACCGCCGCTTTGCCGAGGCAGGGCAGGCGTTGCGGTGTAGCCTGGTTGCCAATGTGCTGGTGGCTTTGTTGCTGACTCTTGTCATGGCTGTTCTCTATTTCAATGTGGAGCGGCTGGGACAGCCCGGAGAATTGTTGCCTCTAATCAAGCCTTACTATCTGGTGTTGCTTGCTTCACTGGTCTTTGTCATGCTGTTCAACGGTTTCAAACAGTTTACGGACGGCATCACCGATACCAAGACGGCCATGTGGATTCTGCTCGGAGGGAATGCGCTTAACATCGTAGGAAACTATATACTTATCAATGGAAAGCTGGGCTTTCCGGAGATGGGACTGCTTGGTGCGGGTATCAGCACTTTGTTCTCCCGCATTGTGATGGTGGTGGTCTTTGCGGCGATTGTGCTTCGCGGCCGCCGGTTTATCCGTTACAGGCTCGGCTTCATGCGGCTGGGGTGGTCGATGCCGATGTTCAGGAAGCTCAATGCACTGGGCTGGCCCGTGGGTATGCAGATGGGTATGGAGACCGCTTCCTTCAGTCTGAGCGTCGTCATGGTGGGCTGGCTGGGGACACTTGCCCTAGCATCGCATCAGATAATGCTTACTATCTCTCAGTTCACCTTCATGATGTATTATGGCATGGGCGCTGCGGTTGCCGTGCGTGTCAGCAACTTCAAGGGGCAGGGAGACGGGCAGAATGTGCGCCGCTCGGCGTATGCCGGCCTTCACATCATCCTGTGTATGGAGGTGGTGTTGCTGGGTATCGTCTTTGCGCTTCGCGGTCAGGTAGGGGGATGGTTTACGGACAATGCGGAAGTGTCCGGCATGGTTGCCGCTCTCTTCTTCCCGTTCTTGATTTACCAGTTCGGCGATGGGTTGCAGATTAACTTTGCCAATGCCCTGCGCGGCATCTCGGATGTGAAACCGATGATGATTATTGCATTTATATCCTATTTTATTATATCTTTGCCCGTAGGGTACCTTTGCGGTTTCGTTTTCGGTTGGGGGCTGACGGGAGTCTGGATGGCTTTCCCGTTCGGACTGACCAGTGCGGGAGTGATGCTGTGGTTGAGGTTCCGTAAACAGACCAGGGAAAGGATTTGATAGTATGAATAATGTCTCCAAAGTAAAGATTGCCGTAGGCTACACTTTGTTGCTGGCGGTATTGTTTTTTTCCTTGTTTTTCGTACACCGGGAAATGGAGAACCTTATTCTTACTGATGACCGCGATGTACAATGGACAGACAGCGTGCTTGCTTTGATACGCGAGAAGGATACCAATACGATAAAAATGCTGCGCACGCTGAGTGAGGCGAATGACAGCATGGTATCCACCAGTGACATTGAGCAGATAATTGCCCAGCAGGACTCGGTAGTGACCCAGCAGCGTGTGCAGCACCGTATCATTACACATCGGGATACCGTCGTGACACGCCCTCGGAAGAAGGGGTTTTTCCGTCGTTTGGGTGAAGTGTTTGTCCCCCCAAAGAAAGATACGGCTATCCAGGTAAAGACCTCCCTTGAATTTGCAACGGATACGGTGATTGAACCCTATAATCCGGCCGATTCTTTGCATGAGAAACTGCGTGCCGTGGCCCAGCAGAAAAAAGCTGTAAACACTGTTATACAGCGACGTAAACGCTATCTGCAACGCTTGGACCATATGCTGACCGCTCGTATTGACAGCTTGCTGAAAGATTACGAGACGGAAACTCTGCTGCGTGCACGGACGGAAGCCGAGTATCAACAAGCGGTCCGACGCCGTTCGGCCAAGATTATCAGTGGCATTGCCGTAGGTGCGGTGTTGCTTTCCGCTTTTTTTCTTATTATCATCGGCCGCGACATAACCCGAAGCAACCGTTACCGTCGTGAGTTGGAAGAGGCCCGTCGTCGTGCCGAGGATTTACTCGCTGTCCGTGAAAAACTGATGCTTGCCATTACCCATGATTTCAAAGCCCCGCTCGGTTCTATTATGGGCTATGCCGACTTGCTTTCCCGTCTGACGGTGGATGAGCGTCAGCGGTTCTATCTGGACAATATGAAAACCTCATCGGAACATCTGCTGAAGCTGGTCGTTGATTTGCTCGACTTCCATCGTCTTGATTTGAACAAGGCCGAAATCAACCGGGTCACCTTTCATCCTTCCCGCCTGCTTGAAGAGATACACGTCAGTTTTGAACCACTTACGGCTGCCAAAGGACTGGCGCTTCATTGCGACATTGCCCCGGAGCTGGGCGGTACCTATATTTGCGACCCCTTGCGTCTGCGCCAGATTATCAACAATTTGCTGTCCAATGCCGTGAAGTTTACGGACCAAGGCAGTGTTACCATGACTGCCCGTTACGAGGACCGTCGACTGGTAGTTGCCATTGCTGATACCGGTAAAGGTATGGAACCTGCCGACCGGGAACGTATCTTCCAGGAGTTTACCCGCTTACCGGGTGCTCAGGGTAAAGAGGGGTTTGGACTTGGACTTTCCATTGTCCGTATGCTGGTACAGTTGCTTGAAGGCACGATTGATGTAGACAGTGTGCCAGGCAAGGGAAGCACTTTCACCATATATATTCCTATCTATCCCGTAAGGAGTGAAGGACGGAGAATGAAGGATGAAGAATCGGGATGTGCTGCCACGCCGAATGGCAATTCTTCATTCCCCGTTCCTCATTCTTCACTGAAGAATGTCCTCCTTATCGATGATGACCGTATTCAGCTTACCCTTACTGCCGCCATGCTTCAGCAGAGTGGTATAAATTCTGTCTCTTGTTTACAACTGGATGAACTGCTGGATGCCTTGCGCACTGCAACCTTTGATGTTCTGCTTACTGATGTGCAGATGCCTGCTATTAATGGTTTTGATTTACTGAAACTGCTTCGTGCTTCGAACATACCGCAGGCACAGTCTGTTCCGGTGATTGCTGTCACTGCCCGCAGTGACATGCAGCGTGAGGAATTTACGGTGCATGGATTTGCCGGATGCCTGCATAAGCCGTTTACCGTCAGTGAATTGCTACATGAATTGAATATGGAGGACAAAGGGATGGAGGTTATGGAAGTTTCGGAAACTTCGGCTTGCCCGGGGTATAAATTCTCTTCGCTCACTGCTTTTTCGGTCGATGACCCCGAGGCGGCAAAGTCCATTCTGGAAAGTTTTGTGGCTGAAACCCGCCTCAATGCGGAGCGTTTGCAGAAGGCTGTGGAGAATGAGGATGTGGACGAGATGGCTGCTGTCTCCCACAAAATGATTCCCCTCTTTACTTTAATTGGAGCAGCGGAACTGGTTGCATTGCTGAAACTGTTGGAAACTTCTCATGGAGTGCCTTTTACCGGAGAGTTGAAAGAACACGCCCTTGCCGCCCTCGTTTTGATAGAGGATGTCATTACTCAGGCAACAGCTTTTCCGTAATGGGGGAACAGAGAAGAATACGTGATTTTTCTCTGTCGGGAACCAAATGTCGAAAGAAATTGTTTACTTTGTAGGACTTTTAAATACGATGAAAGATTGACGTTCCGATGAGAAGAAAATGGTTGAGAACAGCACTGTGGGTGTTGCTTACTCCTATTATACTGTTTATAATATTGATGATATTGCTTTATGTGCCTCCCGTACAGAATTTGATACGGAAGCAGGCTACGGCAATTGCATCAGGTGCTACGGGTATGGACATATCCGTGGAGCGGATTGACCTTCGCTTTCCTTTGAATTTGTTGGTCCGCGGTGTATTGGTGGTACAGCCTGCCGACAGTGCTGTTGATGTGCAGCATCCCGATACCTTGCTGAATCTTGGAAGTTTGAACGTACGGGTACAGGCATGGCCTTTACTCAAAGGGAAAGTGGAGGTGGATGACATTACCTTGAAACAAGTTGCTGTCAACTCCTCCAATTTAATGGAAGGTATGTGCATCAAAGGAGTACTGGGGCATTTCTTTTTCGAAAGCCATGGCATAGACCTTACAAAAGAAGATGCCATCCTCAATAATATAGAATTGAGCGATACCCATGTGCAGGTGATGCTTGCAGATACCACTGAGACTCCCAAGGACACTACTGACACTGCGTTAAACTGGAAAGTCACACTCCATACTCTGAAGTTGAAGAACGCCTCGGTCGATTTACAGATGCCATTGGACTCCATGGGGCTGAAAGCCCATATAGGAGATGCTGAGATTGCGGACGCTGCTGCCGACCTGAAACACCAGTTCTATGGCTGGAGAAAATTCCTGCTGACTGGAACTTCTGTCAATTATGATACCGGTGGCCCGGGGAGTGCGATAGGCTTCGACCCCTCGCACATTGCTCTTCGCGACATTCGCCTGGGCATTGATTCTGTGATGTACTACGGCAGAGATATGAATGCCGTTATCCGGGAATTTTCCATGTATGAGCGTTCCGGTTTGAGTGTAACTTCCCTGACCGGGCGGTTGTTTGCCGATTCTACCGTTATCCGTATCCCTTCTTTGAAGTTGCTGACACCTCATAGTGAGATGAACCTTACGGCACAGACTTACTGGGAACTGATAAATATACCTACCACCGGCCGTCTGACAGCCCGTTTCAATGCCCGTATCGGCAAACAGGATGTACTGCTTTTTGCCGGTGGCTTGCCGGAAGCTTTCAAGGAAGCCTATCCGTTCCGTCCGTTGGTGATTCATGCCGGTACGGAAGGAAACCTGAAGCAGATGCAGATTTCCCGTTTTACGGCTGAGCTGCCCGGAGCCTTTTCGTTGAGTGGGGGAGGAGAATTCTGGAGCTTGACCGACAGTGTGAAACGTAATGGAAGCATGGACTTCGAAATGCATACGCAGAACTTGAACTTCCTGACCGGACTAGCTGACATTGCTCCCGATGGCTCCATCATTGTGCCGGACAGTATGCACCTTGCGGCACGTCTCGGTATGGAGGGGGCGCAGTGCACTGCCGCCCTGAAACTGAAGGAGAAGGAAGGCGCCTTGAATTTGGACGCCGCCTATAATCTTGCTACGGAAGCCTACCATGCCGACCTTGCCATCAACAACTTGCAGGTGCATCACTTCCTGCCCAAGGACTCTATCTATACTCTTACGGCAAAGATGTCCGCTAAGGGGCAAGGGGTGGATGTGGCATCACGAAAAACTGTGGCCGCTTTGAATGCCTCCTTGGAAAAACTACAGTATGGCCATTGGGACATTTCCGGTGTAGATGTGCATGCCGGACTCAAGTCATCCGTTGCTACCGTCCGTCTTGCCAGCGATAATGTCCTTCTCAAGATGCAGGGAAATGCGGATATGCGTCTTGACCGCAGCTATCTGGATGGCGCTTTGGATTTAAATGTGGAAGAGGTGAATCTGCATAAGCTGGGTTTGGTGCCCCGACCATTGAAACACCCGTTTGCCTTTACAATGGGAGCGGAGGCACGTCATGATTCTCTCAAGTTGAGGCTTGATGCCGGTGACTTGAATCTGCGTTTCCGCGCTCACAGCACGTTGAAGAAGTTGATGGAACAGTCGGATAAATTTGTCTCTATCCTGACAAAGCAGATTGATGAACGGCGTTTGGACCATGCCGCTTTGCGCCAAGTCCTTCCTTCAGCGGGCATGCATCTGGAAGCCGGTAACCAGAATCCCGTCAGCTATTTCCTGGCTGCAAAGGGTATTTCCTATAATGATTTCAAACTGAGCTTCGGATTTACTCCGCAAGTCGGCATCAATGGACGTACAGCTGTTCACGGATTGCGCATGGACTCCTTGCAGCTCGATACGATATTTTTTACAGTAAAGCAGGATACTGCCCGCATGAAGTTGCAAGGTGGTGTCATAAACGGTCCCAAGAACCCGCAGTTTGTGTTCCGTAGCACACTGACGGGTGAAGTCCGTAATGAAGATGCGGAACTGACTGTGGATTATGTGAATGGAAAAGGGCAGACCGGTGTTCTATTCGGTATTAATGCCCGTCCGTTGACCGAAGGACACGGTCGCGGTAATGGTGTGCTGCTGAACCTTATTCCTGCCGAGCCGATTATCGCTTTCCGTAAATTCCACTTTGCGGACAATAGTAACTGGATTTATCTGCATAAGAATATGCGCGTCTATGCCAATATTGATATGGACAGCGACGATGGTCTGTGTTTCCGTATGCAATCCGACAAGAATGATACCCTTTCCTTGCAGAATATAAACGTAGAACTGAGCCGATTGCGCTTGGATGAACTTACGGAGGTACTTCCTTATATGCCCCGGCTTACGGGATTGTTCTCCGCCGAAGCAAATTATATACAGACTGCCACTTCCCTGCAGGTGTCCGCCGAAGCCAATGTAGAGAAACTGACCTACGAACGCCAACCGGTTGGAGACATCGGCCTGGGGGCTACCTGGTTGCCGGGCGACAAGAATACGCACTATCTGAATACCTATTTTACATATGATAATGAAGAAGTGATGACCGCCGACGGTATCTTGACGCAGAAGAACGGAAAGGATACCCTGGAAGTGTCCACCCGTTTCGAGCATTTTCCATTGAAGATGGCCAATGCATTCATCCCTGACCAAACGGTGGCCTTTACCGGAGATATTGATGGAGGGCTTTATATTTATGGTTCGCTGGACAAGCCTCAAATGCATGGTGATATTGTTTTGGACAGTGTGTCTGTCTATGCACGCCAGGCGGGAGCACGTTACTGGTTCGACAACCGTCCGGTACAGATAAAGGACAATCAGTTGATATTTGATAAGTTTGCCATTTATACCACCAGCAAGAATCCGTTTACGATTGACGGTAAGGTTGATTTCCGGAATATGGAGCGTCCTACTGCCAACCTCAATCTGCTGGCAGAGAACTATACGTTGCTGGATGCACCGCGTACCCGCGAAAGTCTGGTGTATGGAAAGGTGTTCGTCGACTTGCATGCCACGGTGAAGGGGCCGCTTGACGGGCTCACGATGCGTGGAAACATGAATTTGCTGGGCAATACCAACGTAACCTACGTGTTGACCGATTCCCCTTTAACGGTGGAAGACCGTCTCAGTGGGCTGGTTACCTTTACCTCGTTCACCGATACGACGTCGGTAAAAGCAGATGAGGTTCCTGCCATGTCTTTGGGAGGATTGGAAATGTATATGTCCGTCCATATTGACGATGCTGTCCGTCTTCGTGCCGATCTGAGTCCCGACCGTAGCAAATACATCGAACTGGAAGGTGGCGGTGATTTGAATATGCAGTATACTCCCCAAGGGGATATGAGCCTTACCGGACGCTATACCCTTTCGGGTGGCGTCATGAAATATTCGCTGCCTATCATCCCGTTGAAGGAGTTCCAGTTCAATCCCGGCAGTTATGTGGATTGGCGGGGGAATATTATGAATCCTACGCTGAGCCTGAAGGCTACGGAACGTATGCGTGCTTCTGTGGCCGATGGTGACGGGGACGGTTCGCGCATGGTGAACTTCGATGTTTCCATTTCCATCAAGAACAGGCTTGACGCTCCCGATTTGATATTCGATATTTCGGCGCCCGAAGATGCCGCAGTAGAGAATGAGCTGCAGGCAATGGGTGCAGAAGAGCGTAGCAAGCAGGCCATTGCCATGCTTGCCACGGGTATTTACCTGAACAGTGGTGCCAAAGGAGGAGGTTTGTCAATGGGAGCCGCCTTGAACTCAGTGCTTCAGAGCCAGATAAACTCCTTGGCGGGAGGTATAAAAGGGGCCAATATCAGTGTAGGTGTGGAAGACCGTACCTCTGCTGAAACGGGTGACACGCAGAAAGACTTCAGTTTTCGTTATTCCCAGCGTTTCTTCAACGACCGCGTACAGATAGTCATCGGTGGAAAAGTGTCCACCGGGGCCAATGCCACGAACGATGCGGAATCATTCATTGACAATATATCGCTGGAATACCGTCTTGATGCGTCGGGTACTCGATATGTCCGTGTATTCCATAATAAAAACTACGAAAGCATACTCGACGGTGAGATAACCGAAACGGGTGTCGGCCTTGTGCTGCGCCGGAAGATGGACCGATTGAGTGAACTCTTCATCTTCAGGAAGAAAAAGATAAAACCGGAGGCTGAAAATAGCGATATGAAAAAGTAGGAATGTGATATGAAACGACTGATATTATATATTGCAGGATTGATATTTCTGGCAGGTTGCTCCACCACGAAGCACTTGCCCCAGGGGGAGATACTCTATACCGGCCAAAAGCCGATGATTGTATTGAACCGCAGTGAAACGTCTGTTGGTGAGATTGCTATGGAAGAGGTGGAAGCCGCCCTTGCTACGGCACCGAACAATTCGTTGCTGGGAAGCTCTACTATCCGCTATCCCTTTCCTTTCGGACTGTGGATTTACAATGGTTTCCAGAAGTATGAGAAGGGATTCGGAAAGTGGATATTCAATAAATTTGCCGCCACTCCGGTGCTTATGTCTACGGTGAATCCCGATATACGCCAGAAGGCGGCGGTTAACTTGCTGCGCGATTATGGCTATTTCAACGGAAGCGTCAGCTACAAGACATTTATCGACCCGAAGGACTCGCTGAAGGCAAAGTTGCAATATACGGTGAACATGCGTAACCCCTACTTTATAGATACGGTATATTATCGTGGTTTCAGCGAGCGTACCACTCGCATTATGGAGCTGGGACGCCGACGTTCCCTTATCAGTTCGGGAGAACAATTCAATGTGGCTGATCTGGATGGGGAGCGTACCCGTATCAGTACCCTGCTGCGTAATGTGGGCTGTTATTATTTCCGTCCCGACTACCTGACCTATCAGGCCGATACCATGATGGTTCCCAATGGGCATGTCCAGATGCGCTTGATTCCCGTTCCCGGTATGCCAAAGGTAGCCGAGAAGCAGTTCCGTGTGGGGCGTAAATCCGTCTATCTTCTTGGAAAGCAGGGGCAGGAACCCAATGACAGCATGGATTACAAAGGCTTGACCATACATTACTACAACAAACCTCCGGTACGTCCCAACATGCTTTACCGTTGGTTGAACTATCAAGGTTATCGGCGGAAACGTCAGATACAGGACAGCGCAGGTATTGCCCGCCAGCGTTCTATGCAGAGTTTGTATAGTTTGTACCGTCAGACCCGTATTCAGGAGCGTCTGGCAAGCGTCGGTATTTTCCGTTATGCGGAGATGCAGTATATACCGCGTGATACGGCGTTTGTGTCTGATACATTGGATGTGAGGGTCATTGCCGCGCTCGATAAACCCTACGATGCGGAGTTGGATTTTAATGTCACCATGAAGAGCAATAACCAGACGGGACCGGGTGCCGCTTTTACGGTGACGAAGAACAATGTCTTCGGTGGCGGTGAAAGCTGGAATGTGAAGTTGAACGGTTCGTACGAATGGCAGACGGGCAAGGCAAGTTCTTCCTTGATGAACAGTTATGAACTGGGTATCTCCACTTCGCTTATCTTTCCGCGCGTGGTGTTTCCTAGGATGGGCGACCGTGAGTATGACTTCCCGGCTACAACGACTTTCCGTTTATATGCCGACCAGATGAACCGTGCCAAGTATTATAAGCTGTTGGCTTTTGGCGGTAATGTCACTTATGACTTCCAGCCCAAATCGACTTCCAGGCACAGTATAACTCCTTTCCGGTTGACATTCAATGTACTGCGCAATCCTACTGCCGCTTTCGATACGTTGCGTGCCGAGAATCCGGCACTCTACGTTAGTTTGCGCGACCAGTTCATTCCTGCCATGGAGTACACCTATACTTATGACAACGCTTCCGTGCGCGGCAAGCGTAACCCCATCTGGTGGCAGACCACCGTTGCGTCGGCCGGTAACCTGACTTCTGCCGTCTACCGTATTTTCGGCAAGCCGTTCAGTGAGGAAGGAAAGAAGCTTTTCGGGGTACCTTTTGCACAGTTCTTGAAGCTGAACTCGGAATTCAGGTACCATTACCGGATAGACAAGAACCAGATGATAGCCTCGCGTATTGCCGGAGGGGTGATATGGTCGTATGGCAACGCTACGACCGCACCTTATACGGAACAGTTCTATATCGGCGGTGCCAACAGTGTGCGCGCCTTTTCTGCACGCAGTATAGGTCCGGGCGGCTATCCTCCCGAGACGGATAGGAAATATACCTATATCAACCACGTGGGTGATATTCGCATAGAAGCCAATATCGAGTATCGCTTCCGTATGATTGCCGACTTGCATGGAGCGGT
>PPYE01777326.1_pt1 | contig 14021 bp, 10 predicted proteins | sample 1559881 | NCBI WGS metagenome assembly PPYE01 (sample SAMN08240022, study PRJNA423297) | Human gut metagenome, whole genome shotgun sequencing project.
ACATTCGGATTTCTCCATTTGCCATCAATGCTCAGCCAGTCTTGCAGGGACAGAATACAAAGTATGGAATTGCTTTTCAGATGATTGCGCACCACTTCTTCGCACAATTCGGGAGTGGCGACTGTCGGTGCGGTTCCGTAATGCCCCAGCATCGTGTTGTAGTAACGCTGTGTCTGCAGGTAATCTTCTTCCCACCAGCCTCGCAAAGTAGACATATCATGAGTGGAGATGGTACAAACCGACCGGTATGGGTATTCATTTAAATATCCGAACTCATGCATCGGATTCTTTGGCATCCGCTGAATCTCCAGACTGAGGATACGAAGATCATTCATGACGGACGAAACACAATCCGGAATCATACCCAGGTCTTCTCCGCAAACCAGCATACGTGTCGATTGTGTCAGTTGCGGTAGTTTCTTCATAGCCTGTTGGCGCCAGAACTCGTTGTGGCGGTGATAATAATACTGATCATACAGTCTGTTAAACGCATTCTGCTCCTGTTCATTGAGTGAACGGAAGATGAAATCGCGTTGTATTCCGATGCGCGGATGATATTTATCTTTTTCTTTCGTGTCCGGTACAAAAAGAACATCACTGATCAAAGTGTATAGTCCATCCCGAATCCAAAGACTGTTTTCATCATTCTTTCCTGCAAAGAAACTCTCCACTTCCCGTTGGGTGGTGAACTCCGGTTTCATGTGATAAACACCGGGTGTTTCGGCAGGAAGCAGAAAAGTCTGTTTCACATAATCGGTATGCGGACCGAATACTTGCCCGAGGAAGGATTCATGAATATATGGAATCAAATATTCTTCCCGAAAGGGGAGTCCGTAACTTTCGATTTCCTCCCGACTCATAGGGATGGAGGGAATGAACTGTCCGAGTAATCCGTGTACGGCATGCATCGGGATTTCCCAGATACGGAAGAAACCGAGGATGTGGTCAATCCGGTAAGCGTCGAAGTACTCTGACATTTTTTGGAAACGCTTCATCCACCAGCGGTAGCCATCCTTTTCCATGACGTCCCAGTTGTACGTGGGGAATCCCCAGTTTTGTCCGTTCACCGAGAAATCATCGGGAGGGGCGCCCGCCTGCCCGTTGAGATTGAAGTAATAAGGTTCGGTCCATGCTTCCACACTGTTGCGGCTGATGCCGATAGGGATATCTCCTTTGAGTACGACACCGTGTTCGCGGGCGTATTTCGTAGCGGCTACCAATTGCAGGTGCAGGTGAAACTGGATATAATAATAAAGTGCGATGTGCGGGTAATCTACAGATTCCGGCCGGCACATCTTCTCTATATCTTGTGCATTATAAACGGAATGTCTGGGCCATTCACGGAAATTAGGTGTCTGAAAGGCATCGCGCAGTCCGCATACATCGGGTGGAAAGCATAAATGGAGATACTATTATATGGATAAGAATCGGTCCACGCATGAGTCATGGTCGTATCATTGATCGGTAATATCTGTATAACCTTTTGTTGAGTACTTACAGCCCAGTCAATCATGCGTTTCAAATCTCCGAAATCTCCTACTCCGAAACTGTTCTCTGATTTCAGTGAAAAGACAGGGATGGCTATACCGGCCCCTTTCCATACCGGAATATCGAAATAGGCATATCGGTCGGAGATGACCAGCGTCTCATTTGTTTTCAGTTCCGGGTCGGCAAGATAGCGGTTGGGGTTATTTTCCCAGCAGTCCGCTTTCTTTTCTTCTTTATGGTAAAGGATGAATTTGTATTCCAGCGGGAATTTCAGCTTACTTGCATCCAGCTCGATCTGCCATTCCGGAAAGTTGGCATCGCTCATGGGAATCGCTTTGTCCGGGTCCCAGTTTCCCAATGCTTTCTGATTTCCGCAAATTGCCAGACAATAGTCTTTGTTGATGCGTGGGGCGTATGCCTTGATGACCAGCCCTTTTTTGTGACAAGGCGGAATTTCAGCTCTGTCGGGGTGGGCTAACAAGGCTTCCGTGAAGGCCGAACTGTAGTAATACAATTGTTCGGGGATATTTTTCCAGCAGTCTTTAATCTGATACTTCTTTTTAGAGTTACCGGATAAAAAGAGACGTCTCGGAAAACTGTCCCATTCTTTGCGGATGATGATTTGGTTTTGTTCTATCTGATAGCTGTAATTGATAGTCATTCCTTCTTTGGGAACTTCCAGTTCCACGTCTGCCGTCCAGTATATGCCGTCTGTGGTATGCATGGGGATCGACTCCGGCAGCAGCCCGGCAATCCTGACTTCTTCTCCCCAACTGGTACGATATTCGATGTTAAATGATACAGTCATATATATTAGATTTTGATTAGACACTAATGACTATGCAAGTATAAGACATTTTTTTGAATAAAAAATAAAAGGAGCCGTATTAGGGCTCCTTTTAATCTTTTGTTTATATATTAATTAACATACGTCACATGTTAACCGCATCTGGAAGCACCGCAAGTGGTACAGATCAGACAGCCTTCCTGATAGACCAAAGTTTCATTACCGCAATTCGGGCATTTTTTTCCTTTGGCTTCCGTTCCGTCCTGAATATATTTCTTCAATGCACGTTCTACACCGTTCTTCCAAGTGTTGATGCTCTCGCTGTTTAGTTGCAGAGAACCTACCAGCTTGATAACCTGCTCGATCGGCATCCGGTAACGGAGTACACCGGAGATCAGAGTATTCTTGGGCGTGTTTCTACTACCGTAGGCGGTTTGCAAGGAGGAAGAGTTTCTTTCTTATCCGATTTGGTTGAAATCAATACTCCGGAACGTGAGCCGTCGCGGTATACCGTACATCCTTTGCAACCGGATTTCCATGCTTCTACATACAGGCGGTTGACAAGATCCTCGTCTACATCGTTCGGCAGGTTGATGGTTACGCTGATAGAGTGGTCTACCCATTTTTGGATTCTTCCCTGCATCTTCACTTTCATCAACCAGTCTACGTCATTGGAAGTCGCTTTATAATAAGGTGACTTAGCCACCAGCTCGTCAATCTCTTCCTGCGAATAACGCTTGGCGGGATCGTATCCGTTAGCTTCCATCCATGTCACGAATTTATGATGGAATACGATATATTCTTCGAATGCGTCGCCTGTCTCGTCAACAAAGTCAACGTGTACATTCGTATCGTTCGGGTTTACTTTTCTTCTGCGCTTGTAAACGGGTAGGAAGACCGGTTCGATACCGGAAGTCGTCTGTGTCATCAGACTGGTTGTTCCTGTAGGAGCAATCGTCAGACATGCAATATTACGACGGCCATATTTCTTCATTTCTGCATACAGTTCCGGATCAGCCTCGGCAAGACGCTGAATGAACGGATTGTTCTGTTCACGCTCATTGCTGTATATTTCGAAAGCACCGCGTTCTTTTGCCATTTCAACCGAAGAACGATAGGCACCGAGGGCCACTGTCTTATGTACTTTTTCAGAGAATTCGGTTGCTTCTTCGGTTCCGTAGCGCAGACCTAAAGCAGCAAGCATATCGCCTTCCGCAGTGATTCCCACACCTGTACGGCGACCTTGACCGCTTTTCTTATATATCTTGTTCCACAAGTTGCGTTCGGCATGTTTTACCTCTTCGCCTTCCGGGTCTTGATCGATCTTTTCCATGATACGTTCGATCTTCTCCAGTTCGAGGTCGATGATGTCGTCCATGATGCGTTGAGCCAGCGCAACGTGTTTTTTGAACAGTTCGAAATCAAAATAGGCATCCGGTTTAAACGGATTTACTACATAAGAATATAGATTGATAGCCAGCAGACGACAAGAGTCATAAGGACACAATGGAATTTCACCGCATGGATTGGTAGATACAGTCTTATAACCTAAATCTGCGTAGCAATCGGGCACAGATTCACGGATAATCGTATCCCAAAATAAAACACCGGGTTCTGCCGATTTCCATGCATTGTGCACAATCTTCTTCCATAATGTGGAAGCATCTATTTCTTTAGTGGTAGTCGGATTTGCCGATTCAATCGGATATTGTTGTATATAAGGTTTCTCGTCAACTGCCGCCTGCATGAAAGCGTCGTCCAGCTTTACGGAAACATTGGCTCCGGTAACTTTTCCTTCCGTCATTTTAGCGTCGATGAAGGCTTCCGAATCCGGATGCTTGATAGACACACTCAGCATCAGTGCACCACGACGACCGTCCTGAGCTACTTCGCGGGTAGAGTTGGAATAACGTTCCATGAACGGAACGAGACCAGTGGAAGTCAATGCCGAATTTTTAACGGGAGAACCTTTCGGGCGGATGTGAGACAAGTCATGACCTACTCCTCCACGCCTTTTCATGAGCTGTACTTGTTCCTCGTCGATTTTGATGATAGCGCCATAAGAGTCTGCTGCGCCGTCTACCCCGATTACGAAGCAGTTGGATAGTGAAGCGACCTGATAGTCATTACCGATACCCGTCATCGGGCTTCCTTGCGGAACGATGTACTTAAAATGATCCAGCAGATCATACAGTTCCTTTGCTGTCAGTGCATTCGGATACTTTGCCTCGATACGTGCTACTTCATTGGCAATTCTCCAATGCATATCTTCCGGAGATTTTTCATAGATGTTTCCGAAAGAATCCTTTACTGCGTACTTGTTTACCCAAACCCTTGCAGCAAGCTCGTCGCCTTGAAAATATCGTAAAGATTCTTCGTAGGCTTCGTCATAAGAATAAATTTGTTTTTCCACGATCCAATGTGTCTTAGATTTTATTATTTAATAAGTAATGTGTAGAAGTTTACTTATCAGTAACAAATGTGGCTGCAAAGCTAAGAATGTTTTTTTATCTATCAAAATAAAAATGCAACATTTTATCAACAGGCTTTAAGTTTTCCGTTTGTTATTGTTAAGTCTTTGATTAACAGATAACTTTGCTTTTTGTTCATGGCTTTAAGTTTTCCAAAAAGAAAATTAGATTATTTCATTGATATGGCAAAATAATATTTCTTTTTGTATCTTTGCAAAAAAAAGATATGTTTGAAACCGTAAAGAACAGAAGAACAATCCGGAAATACCAGCAAAAAGATATTACTCCTGATTTGTTAAATGATTTGCTCGAAACCTCTTTCCGCGCTTCTACGATGGGAGGGATGCAACTTTATAGTGTTATAGTGACTCGCGATGCAGAAATGAAAGAGAAACTTTCTCCTGCTCATTTCAATCAGCCGATGGTAAAAGGGGCACCTGTCGTGCTTACTTTTTGTGCCGATTTCCGCCGTTTCAGCAAGTGGTGTGAACAGAGAAACGCTGTTCCCGGCTACGATAATTTAATGTCTTTTATGAATGCGTCTATGGATACCTTGTTGGTTGCGCAAACCTTCTGCACGTTAGCTGAAGAGGCAGGCTTGGGTATCTGTTATCTGGGAACGACTACTTATAATCCGCAAATGATCATCGATACACTTCAACTGCCGAAACTGGTATTCCCTATTACGACGATCACAGTCGGCTATCCGGACGGTACTCCGGCCCAGGTGGACCGCTTGCCTCTCGAAGCTGCCGTGCATCAGGAAGTTTACCATGATTATACTCCGGAAGACATCGATCGCTTGTACGAGTATAAAGAATCACTGCCGGAAAATAAACAGTTTATAGAAGAAAATAAGAAAGAAACTCTGGCACAAGTATTTACGGATGTACGTTATACAAAGAAAGACAATGAATTTATGTCTGAGAACTTGTTGAAAGTGCTTCGTCAACAAGGATTCTAATGATAAGTAATAGGTAATAAGTAATAGGTAATAGCTATGCGGACTGCACTTGTTTATGCAGCTTCGATATTACCTATTACTTAATACCTATTACTTGAATTATGCTTTCTTCTTCAGCAACGACTCAATCTCCTGTACCTCAGCCTGAAAGCTTTTATCTACTTCCAACTGACCTTTTACAGTCTTGCAAGCATGCAGCACTGTCGCATGATCCTTATTGCCGATGAACTTACCGATTTTTGAAGTTGAGAAATCCGTATAATTCTTAGCCAGGTACATTGCAATCTGACGTGCCTGAACCACTTCTCTTTTTCTGGATTTGGTGTGAATAGCCGATGCTTCCAGATCAAAGTGCTTGCATACTACTTTCAGTATATCGTCAATGGTAACTGCTTTTGTTTCGTTGTGAACTACGCCGTGTACAATATGTTGGGCTAAATCCAAGTCTATTTCTTTGTTGAAAATAGTAGAGCGTGCCATAATGGCGATGACGATACCTTCCAGGTCTCGTACACTCTCATTTACATTTTCAGCGATATAGTCGATCACTTCCGGTGGGAATTGCAGACCGTCGCGGTGTATCTTGTTCCGCAGGATGTTTTTGCGGAGTTCGACAGTCGGTTTTTCCAGTTCTGCCACCATTCCCCATTTGAAACGGGTCAACAGACGTTCTTCCATACCCTGCAATAATACAGGGGCACGGTCGGAAGTCAGTATAAGCTGCTTTCCGTTTTGATGTAAATGATTGAAGATATGGAAGAAAGTATTTTGAGTTTTCGTTACTCCGGCAAATTCCTGAATATCATCAATGATTAATACATCAATTGTCTGGTAGAAGTTGATAAAGTCGTTGGTCGTGTTATTACGTACGGAGTCTGTATATTGCACTTGAAACAGATGTGCCGAAACATACAATACTCTTTTATCGGCATATAATTCTTTGATTTTAGTACCGATTGCGTTTGCCAGGTGTGTTTTCCCCACTCCGGACGCTCCGTAAAGGAACAATGGATTGAAGGCAGTACCTGCTGGATTTTGCGCAACCGCTTCTGCTACGCTTCTTGAAAGTTTGTTGCTGTATCCTTCTATAAAGTTCTCGAAGTTATAGTTCGGGTTCAAGTGCGGGTCTAAGTCCTGTACGGCAGGAGCTTTCAGGAAACTGGGCGCCTTGTTGCCACCGACGATGCTTTTAGGAGTAACAGCTGTAGAACGATTGCTTGCTTCGAGATTCACGGTTTGATTCGGAATCGAAGTCTTGTCGACCATGACGTTATACATTAACTTGGTGCCTTCGCCAATAGCTTTGTACAATGTCTTTCGCAGCAAATCCACGAATTTCTCTTCCAGTATTTCATAGAAAAACTGGCTCGGGATCTGTACGATCAATGTTTTGTCCTCATATTTTAATGGAACAATCGGGGCAAACCAAGTATTATATGTCGTCTCTGGAACATTGTCTTTAATTACTTCGAGACAGCGGTTCCAAAGTACAACATGATTTGATTCAATCATAGTGACTTTAATACATTTATTAAATTAAGCGAAACTTCTACGTTTGCAAAATTGGGAATCTTATTTGGAAAAAACAAATTAGCTTTTTCTTGTTTTTCTCGGGCAAACAATAATGTGTTTACTTTCAATGACTTATAGAATTGTGTTGGAACACTGTCTGTTTCCCCTCTCTTGCAAAATTATAAGTATCTGTATTTTAGTTGTTTATCGTTTTATTCTTACTCTTTTATACTTCCCGTACTTGTTTGTACGGGAATATTATTTCGGTCTGTAGATAGACTTTTGCAGAGGTTATACTCCCTTTTATATACCGCCTGCTTATTTAGATAAAATCTATATAAGAAAGATTTGCTACTTGTCTTTCTTCCCGAATAAAGAGAAATGAACGTACCGTTTGGGGTGTGCTTTCAGGTCTTCCAGTAAGCTCGCCGCATTCTCTGTGGTAGCGTTCAGATTGTTATATAAAGCAGGGTCGTTGAAGAGCAGTCCGATAGTGTTATCTTTGCTGTTCAACTTCTCTGTAATCATTTTTACGTTAGCGAGTGTTGCGTCAACTTTTTGGAAAATGGCGCTGTAGTCCACTTCCTTCAAGTTACCGCTGATCGCTACAAAATTATCTCCGATGGTATTGAGCTTGCCGGTCAGCTGGGGGATGTCCTTGCTCATGAGTCCTTTCATCTGAGAGCTGACTACAGCAAGATTGGCGGTAGTCGTTTCGATAGAGCGCAGCGTAGAAGGGATGCTCTTGTCACCTACGATGTTGTTCAGTGAGGTGAGGATGGAATCCAGTTTCGGTAACATACTCTCAATTTGGGGCATGAGTTTCGCTACGCTTTCCATCATTCCGTTGTTCAATGTGCCGGGGATGGTGTCGCCTATGGCATATTTCTCACGCGGGTTGTTGGCGAGAAGAATATTCATGCGTACGCCTCCCATCAGTTCGGATACAAGTTCTGCGCTACTTCCTTTCGGGATGCGGAGTTCGGTGTCCAGTTCGACTTCAACGATCACATTTCCGGGATTTACATAGTCATATTCGATGTCGCGTACAATACCTACACGAACGCCATCAGCAAAAACAGGGCTCGACTTGGTCAGTCCGTTTACATTCTGAAACTTGGCATAGAAATAGCTTGAAGGCTGAAACATATGTATGCCTTTCAGCCAATTAATTCCATAGACAAGCACGCATAATGCTACGATACCTGCAATTCCTATTCGAACTTCTTTTGTAATGTACTTCATTTTATTTTCTATTTATTTCTTCTTTTTTTAAATTCGGCTATCGCTTCGTTGACATTCATCTTTTCGCCGTTTCGGAAGGCGATGATGAATGCGTCTTTGAATTGTGCCGAGATGGTACGCTTGGTGCGTAACACTTTATTATAATCACTGGAAGCGCCATACGTATATTTGTACAGTCCTTTTTCTTTGTAATAATCCACATCCTTCAGTCCTTTCAGTCGTTTGTCATTCTTAGTAAGAGGCTTTGAGGAGGTGAGTATCTGTATCTTAAACGTTATTTCGCTGTCATTGGTTGCGCTTTCTGAGACAATAGGCCGTTTGGGAGCTGTTTTTGTGGCGGTGGCGGGTGTTGTACTTGCTTCGGCCATCAGTTCCCTTTGTTCCGGAGCGCTTGTTGCCGGTTCTTCGGTTGGGATAATTGTTTTGCTGGCTCCGGTCAGGCGTATCTCCTGTTCTCTTTTGTAGTTTAAGAATGCGTGGTAGATGCCTTTGGCCATTGTGTTGGCTCCGGCTTCCGAGTTGAGATAGCGTTCTTCTTCCGGAGTTGAGATGAAGCCCAATTCTACCAGGATACTTGGCATGGCGCTTGCTTTCAGCACCAGGAATCCGGCTTGATGCACTCCGCGGTCTACCCGTTTGCAGGTATGGCGGAATTGCTTCTGTACAAGTGATGCCAGATGTACGCTTTGTTCCATGTATTTATCCTGCATAAATTCGAAGATAATGTAGGATTCCGCCGAGTTCGGGTTGAAGCCGGCGTATCTGGTCTGATAGTCGCTTTCATAGAGGATTACCGAGTTCTCTCGTTTGGCTACTTCCAGATTGGCATCGGATTTGGCCAGACCCAGTGTCCATGTAGAAGCTCCTTTGGCGGTGCGGTTTTTTGCCAGAGCGTTGGTGTGGACGGAGATAAAGAGATCGGCTTTTGCGTTATTGGCTATTTCTGCCCGTCGGTCCAGGGGGATAAAGACATCCCTGCTGCGGGTATAGATCACTTTGACGTCATCGCAGTTTTTTTTGATCAGGTTTCCCAGTTTCAGTGCGACGTTCAGATTGATGTTTTTCTCTTTGGATATTTTCCCGATGGCACCGGGGTCGTGACCGCCATGTCCGGCATCGATGACTACTACGAAATCTTTCCCCCATAAATCGCCGATACATAGGGGAGAAGCAAGTAGCCAGAGGCAGATTGATATATATAATATGTAGGTTCTATGCGGTTTCATATTTAAATACGGTGCAAATGTAGTAGAATTTTGCAGAAAACTCATGATTTACACTTAAGTTTTGTGTTTTTTTCGGTTTAATGGTAGCTTTTCTCCCGAAATCTCTGTTACTTTGCACCTCCAAGAAAAAATATACGACGATGCTTAAGTTTTTGAAGAATTGGACGTTGCCTATTGCGATGCTGGTAGGTGCTGTCGGTTATCCGATATTTATCTACTTTTCTTTTCTGACTCCCTATCTTATCTTTACGATGTTACTGTTGACTTTCTGTAAGGTATCACCGCATGATTTGAAGCCTAAACCGTTGCACGCATGGTTGTTGCTGATTCAGATCGGGGGTGCTTTCCTTGCTTATTTATTGCTTTACCGTTTCAATAAGATTGTAGCGGAGGGGGTGATGGTATGTATTATTTGTCCTACGGCTACGGCTGCTGCGGTGATTACTTCCAAGTTGGGAGGGAGTGCGGCAAGTCTGACTACTTATACATTGTTGGGTAATATCGGTGCTGCTATTGCGGTGCCTATTCTCTTCCCTTTGATAGAGGTAAATCCGGATGTAAGTTTTTGGGGAGCATTTTGGGTTATTTTGAGTAAGGTGTTCCCCTTGTTGATCTGCCCTTTCCTTGCAGCATGGCTGTTGAGTAAATTCCTGCCGAAAGTGCATCAGAAGTTACTGGGATATCATGAACTCGCCTTTTATTTGTGGGCGGTCTCTTTGGCTATTGTGACGGCTCAGACCCTGTATTCGTTACTGAACGATCCTGCGGATGGTTTCACGGAAATAATGATTGCGGTCGGTGCCTTGATTGCCTGTTGCTTGCAGTTCTTTTTGGGAAAGACTATCGGCTCGGTCTATAATGACCGCATCAGTGGCGGGCAGGCACTGGGGCAGAAGAATACGATTCTTGCTATCTGGATGGCGCATACTTATCTGAACCCGTTATCGTCTGTTGCTCCCGGTTCGTATGTCCTGTGGCAAAACATCATCAATAGCTGGCAGTTGTGGAAGAAGAGAAAGAAAGAGAAAGAAAGAGATAAAATAGTGAATATAAGATATTGATATTTAGTTATTTGTTGTTTGTATCTCTCTTTTCCTTTGTTTTTCCTATTTTCCTACTTATATAGAGGAGCGTATAGATAGCTATCATTATGGTTCAACAGAATATGATTCGGCTGTAGGAGCATTGTTCCTTCCATGAACAGCAAAATATGTATGCTGGCGAAAAGAGAAAAACACCTTTGTTTTCTTTTCGCCAGCATTATTTTTGTACTTTTGTCGCATATAACAAAACGCAAATGGATATAAATCAGAATTATAGAGAAGCGGTAAAGACCATAAAAGAAGCTATTCTGCGCAGCCAGTACCGTGCAGCCACATCGGTGAACAAAGAACAGCTATCTCTTTATTACGGCATCGGACGTTACGTGTCGAAAAATTCCCGTATAGGCTTTTGGGGTAAAGGAGCAATAGAGCAAATATCTTCTCTGTTGCAAAAAGAATTGCCGGGGCTAAGGGGATTTTCAACTTCGAATATAAAGAATATGCGAGTTTTCTATGAAGAATGGGAACCTGTTCTAAATCGCCAGCCACTGGCTGGCGATTTGGTATTAGATGAAAAATTGCTGTTGAGCGTAATTCGCCAGCCACTGGCTGATGAATTTAACTGGTCAGACTTCTTTTCAATCGGCTTTAGTCATCATATCGAAATAATATCCAAAGCTAAGACTTTGGAAGCAAGGCTATTTTATATACATGAGTGCGCTATTCGCTATTGGAGTAAATACACTTTAAGGGATTACTTAAAAGCAGACCTGTACAGCCACCGGGGAACTTTGCCTAACAATTTCGCACAAACATTGCCTGATACTAAGCAAGCGCTAAAAGCTGTTTGTTCATTCAAAGATGAATACTTGCTTGATTTCATCAATGTGGAGGAACTGGATGAGCAGGAAGAGGATTTAGACGAAAAGATAGTAGAAAAGTCGATTGTTGCCAACGTGAAGAAGTTTATTATGACTTTTGGGCAGGATTTCAGTTTTATAGGCAATCAATATCGTGTTGAAGTGGCTGGAGAGGAAATGTTCATTGATTTGTTGTTTTTCAATCGGGAACTTAATTCTTTAGTGGCGGTTGAATTGAAGTCCGGGAAATTCCGCAGTTCGTATTTAGGACAACTGAATACTTATCTTTCCGCTTTGGATTCATATGTGAGAAAACCGCACGAGAATCCCTCTATCGGAATAATACTTTGCAGAGAAATGAATCAAACTTTTGTAGAATTTGCAGTTCGTGATTATAACAAGCCGATGGGAGTCGCTACTTACCGTACATCCAAAGATATGCCGGAACGACTTCGTAACGCCTTGCCTGACATTGAGGAACTGAGAAAGTTATTGTAGAGCGAAAGCCTATCTCTTTTTTGGCAGGTAATTTCCCTTTGTTGCCTTTGTACACGAAGCCCACCACTAAGCGATTTTCTTCGTTTTTTTGTTACCTGCTATTAGTAATAGGTGGATTTATTTGCTGATAATCAGATTTGTATGGTGATGTGTTAATATGTGGCAAAATATTATTAATAGCTGGCAATTGTGGAAGAAGAGAAAAACAAGAGACTGAAGCTACCTTACTGCTGATAGTTTCCTATTGTAGAAATTGTTTTTTGCTTGATGAAACTTTAGTTTCATCGTCTTGAAACTGGAGTTTCCTCTGCTTGAAACTTTGGTTTCTTCAGCTTGGGAATGATGTGTACTGGTTTTAGTTGACAACTTCGTTTGTTATAACTGAATTAGTTTACTCAATATACTTTAATATCTAAATAGGTTTACTTTTGTTATTCTTATTCCTATGTTAGTTGTCTTTTGTTGGTGCTTGCAAATTTATGCATCTTCCTTTATTTACGCAAGCCTTCTTCAGGAAAATGTAATGTTGCCAACAACCAAAAACTCTTCGGTCGGGGATCGCCCTAGCGGCAAGGGGCGGGACCACCCGTCCCGACGAGCGGGTATTATGCTGTTAATCCTCCCGTTTCGCTGACCACTTCCATAGGTGTCCTCATGTTTATCCCTTGATGAGGCCGCACATGATTATATACATATACAGCATCTTCAATGCGCTTGCTTACTTGCTCGAAGCTCTCATCATCACAGTCGAATAGCCAACCGTTTTTAATGGTGTTGTTCATTCTTTCAGCCAATGCATTATGTAAAGGATCACCACACTGCGTCATACTGATGTTGATTTGATGCTCTTTAAGCCTCTCTACATATTTATTTGAACAATATTGGACACCCCGGTCGGAATGATGAATAAGAGTGCTCATGTCTATGTGATACTTCTCATAGAATGATATTGCCATCTCCAAAGCTTTCAAGGGCCCCTCCGTCTCAAGAGTTTTGTAAAGCGCATATCCCACGATGGCACGACTTGACGCATCGGTAAGCAACGAGAGGTAAGCCCAGCCCTGACCGGTGTTTACGTAGGTTATATCCGCCACTACCATAGCGCCCAATCTTGTAGCGACAAATTTGGGTGCAACATTCAACAGATCGGGGTAGATATAGTAATTATGGTTCGAATTCGTTGTTTTAGGACGCTTGCGACTTGTACGTTGACACAAACCATTGGAGCGAAAAATGTCATAACAACGATCACGACCGATAACCATCTTTGGTCCAAACTTACTCACGCAGCAGGCGTATAACTCGCGCATACCAGCTTTGGGCATGAGTTCCAACAGTTCTTTGCAGTACAACACGATGCTTGTGGTAAGGATATCAACTTCCAAATGTCGGTTCACATGCTTGTAATAACCTTGTCGGGTTATGCCGAAGTAATCACAGAGGAACTTTATACAACCACGTTTGCGTCGGGGTGAGTGCCTCTGTGACAAGGTGTCGATTACTTGGCATCGGAGTTTTTTCGTACCTTGATATGATACGTGGATTCAGCAAGATTGATGAGTTCTTCGCACGCCTCGTGACGTAAACTCTCATCAGCAAGAGCCCGATGAAGTTTACGGTTCTCAGCACGCAATAGCGATAGTTCTTTCTGGAGCTCAGAAATACTAGAATCAATAGCATCGCTATTTACTGGTTTAGAGGATCTACCCATATCTTTGTCTTCTATTTGATACTTGTTAAGCCAATAAGTAAGAAGCTTGGCACAAAAGCCGTGACGCTTACAAAACTCAGATTTGCTCTCGGGACTTGATAAATACTCACGAATATAAGACATTCGTTCATCATCACTGTAATAGTTGTACTGCTTTTTCGAATATTTCATCTTTATTTTCGATTTTTGAAGTGTCAACTTATTCAGTACACTACA
>PPYE01662327.1_pt1 | contig 14020 bp, 11 predicted proteins | sample 1559881 | NCBI WGS metagenome assembly PPYE01 (sample SAMN08240022, study PRJNA423297) | Human gut metagenome, whole genome shotgun sequencing project.
GTGAGGGGAAGAGGGAGAGGGGTACAGGGAATGGGTACAGGGATATGGTGCATGACTGGGAAAAGTGATGGGGTTGAGAGGGTGGTATGGTATGTTGGTGCGGTCAGGATATGTGAGATTGTGGGTATGGTTTGTAAGTTACAGGTACATAGTATCTCGGCGTAATTGCTATTTTTCCGAGATTTTGCAAAATCCCGGAGAATTATTCGGAGATTGAGAAAAAACGGAAAAAGTCAGAAAATGAGCATGGCCTGCCGGGAATACAGGGGAAATACAGAGAAAATATTGCAGTCTGGTTTGTGCCCTGAAAAAAACTCCGAATAATTCTCCCGGGAATTACGCCGAGTTTGGGGCAATTATTCCGAGTTTTCAAAAGGTGGTGATTTTTATGGACAGGGCCGGAAAGAAAGTCAGGGACATCTCCTATCACAGCCCCAAGAACGGCGGAATGGTGGTAGTCCACAGCGAGGCGGCGCGGGCGTACAGCAAGTATCTGGAGGAGCGTCCCGAGGTTGTGTCCTACGAGGCGTGCAAGCGCCTGGACGCCACCCGGCTGAACAGCGTCCAAAAGACGGACATTCGGGGCGAGTATTTCAAGGCCCAGTGGACCAGCGATTTTTGCATCCGGTTCAGTGACGGCACCACCGGCGTCCGGGAGCTGGTCAGCGCGTCCGACCTGACGAAGCGGGCCGAGGTGGAAAAGCTGGAACTGTCCCGCCGCTATTGGGCCGCTCTGGGGGTACATGATTGGAAAATCGTCATAGCTGGTAAGTAGAGCAAGACAGGTGCAGGGCGGCAAAATATCTATTGAGGGGAGGAATGTTGCAGATGTTCGTGCGCATAGCAGGGGCGCGTTTCCGGGTGCTCCAGCAGGACGCCGGCGGCGCGTGGGTCATCGCCTACGACGAGTACCAGATGCCCGTCTACATTAACCGGGATGAGCTGGAGTGCGCGGAGCGGATCACCGCACCGGAGGAGTATGTACGCAACCGGGAGCGCCCCATGTCAGCGGCCCAGCAACAGCGGTATGACATGCTCCGGCCCGCGCTGGATGACGCCCGGTGCATCACGGATGAAGCCCACCGCGCCGAGGTCTTTGCCGCCATCGCCCGGGAGCACAACACCACGGCCAGACGGCTGCGGCGCTTGTACCATGCCTATCTTGCCCGCGGGAGTCTGACCAAGAGCAAGCCGCGGGAGATCATCCGCCGCACCGACTTTGAAGCGGCCATCCGCAAGTATTACTTTTCAGCCAAGCGCAACAGTCTCCGCACGGCCTATGAACTATTCATCCTGGAGAACTACACCAACAAGGGCGTCTTGGCGGACCAGATACCATCCTGGAGCAGCTTCCGCCTGTATTACTTCCGCCATTTCAAAGGCGACCCGCAGAAGGAGATTGCCCGGGAGGGTCTGACCGCCTACCAGCGCAACAATAGGCCGCTGTACGGCTCCGCCATGCAGTACCGGGAGAGTGCAGGGTGTTATCAGGTGGACGAGACCCAGGGGGACATCTATCTGGTGTCCAAGTGGGACCGGAGCAAGGTCATAGGCCGTCCCAACGTCTATCTGGCCATCGACACAGCCAGCGGCCTCATCGCCGGAGTGTACGTCGGTCTGGACGCAGGGGAGACTGCCCTGATGGCCTGCATCGCCAATGCCGCAGGGGACAAGTCGGCCTACTGCGCGTCCTATGGGATAGACCTGTCTCCCGCCGACTGGCCCAGCCGGGGCCTTCCCTCGGAAATCATCAGCGATAGGGGCGGCGAGTTCATGGGGGACAGAATCAACGAGCTGTGCATCTGCTACGGCATCGACCGGCAGGCGCTCCCACCGTTCCGAGCCGAGGAAAAGCCGCTGGTGGAGAGGGCGATGGATCTGATACAGGACAGCTATAAATCCATGCTCCGGGGGCGCGGTGTCATCGGGGACGATGTGGAGGAGCGGTGGGCCACGGACTACCGACAACAGGCCATCCTGACCCTGGACGAGTACACGGCCATTGTGATACATACGATTATCGCGCTGAACAAGGGCAGGGTCTTGACCGACATCGGCCACCTGCCCGTGGACGCGCCCAACACTCCGGCCCAGCTTTGGAAGTGGCTCACAGACCAGGGCAAGAGCACCCTGCTGGACGTAGACGCGGACGAGCTCTACCGCCGCGCCTTACCCCGAACGACAGGAAAAATCACCAGAAAGGGCATCGTGTGGAACGGTCTGCGCTATCTCCCGGAGCGCGGCGCGGAGCTGACCGTGGGCGAAAAAGTCGAGTATGCCTACGACGCCCAGGACACCAGCCGCATCTACGTGGTCGGCAAGGACAAACACCTGATACCCTGCACCCTGGCACCGTCCAGCTCCCGGTATGACGGCTACGATATGGCCGATGTGGCCGTCATGCGCCGGGAAGAACTGGAGCGCGAGAAAGCCGCCCGGCAGACGGAGCTGGAGGCACGGGTCGCCATGCGGAGCGAAATAGAACGCATCATCCGGCAGGCCGAAGAACAGAGCCCCGGGAGCCGGGACATCTCGGAAATCCAGCAGAATAGAGCCCATGAAAGGAGGCGCCTGACATAATGAAGTACAAACTTGGGATGCAGACCGTGGAGGCCGTCTACGACAACAGCGGAAGCCAGAATCCACTCATAGAGGCGCTGCCGGAGTGCCTGGGGTCGGAGCAGTTTACACAGCAAATCCGTTGCTGTCCGCCGCCGCCCCAGGCGTGTCAGGACATGAGCATGGCCGAGCGCCGTCAGGGCCTCGCCCTGCTGCCCACGGTGTTCGTGCCACTGGACTATATGTATTACGTCTATGATTCCCTTTACAGGATGCTCCAGAGCAGTTACCACACCCTTACTTCGCGGGAGCGCGTCCAGAAGATAAACGCCCTGTTTCTCTCTGGTGGCTCCGTGGCTGGGTATGGGGCCCAGGCGCAGTCCGGGGCGTTGCTGGGGACACCCGGGCTGGGCAAGACCAGTACGCTCCGGCGCTGCTTAAACCTCATGCCCCAAGTGATTGCACATGAAAAGTATCTAGGGAAGGCGTTTTACTGCAAGCAGGTCCTGTGGCTCCATGTGGAGTGCCCCAGTGACGCATCCCAAAAGACTATGGCCTATAACATCGTCCGGGCGCTGGACATGGCCGTGGGGAGCAACCACCTGGACTATCTCTTGCGGGCGCGCTCCGGCTCGGTCAGCTCCGTCAGCACCTATATCAAGACCCTGTGCGTCACCTACAACGTGGGATTGCTGGTGGTGGACGAGATACAGAACGTCGTTGCCACCGCCCAGCGAACCAATCGGATTAAACCGCTGATCCGGTTCCTGACTGAGCTGACCAACGACACCTGCACAGCGGTCTATTTTACGGGAACCATTCTTGCGGAAACCGTGTTTCAGAGCGAGGAGTACCTGCGGAGGCGAACGCGGGGGCCCCGGCTTCTGCCCTTCAAGCCGGATGGGGCCTACCGTGTGTTTCTGGAGGCACTTTGGCCGTACCAGTACACGCCGGAGCAGGCAGTCTTGACGGACCGGCTGGCCAATCAGATATACGATTATAGCGGCGGCATCCCGGCGTATATATCTAAGCTCCTGGAGGAGGCCCAGGCCCAGGCGCTCATGCGGGGCGTCAGCAGGATAGACCGCAAGATGATTGCCGCGGCGGCGGACTATCTGGCCATCCAGCCGCCCAAGGAGCTGGGGACGGGGACATTCTTGTCAGACTTCCAAGCGGCATCAGGGGGGCCCACAGAGCCGCCAGAGGGGCACAGCGCCCCGCAGGAGACCGAGGATACCCCCGAGGACACCGGACCCGTCAAGCGGCTCTACGCCGTCCCACGGGGCCGGAAAGCCGCAGAGCGCGACGAGAGGGACCTGCTGGTGGCTTTTAAGGCGGGGACACTCCGGGAGCTGCTGCTGTCCCAGGGCATGGTGGAGGAGGTGGTATTGTGCTGATGTGGTTCCCATCGCCGTACCCGGACGAGTTGTTTTACAGCGTGCTGTGCAGGTATTATCTTTCCAGCGGCATCAAGGAGCATTATCTGGTAAAGAAACAACTCTTTGGCACAAAGGCCGGGGTGAAGATGGCGACGCTCTATCCCAATGCCGCCGTCCATGCGGTTCTGTCCCAGCTCCCGGAGGGCGTGTTTGATGGGCGCGACATGATACTGCACCACACGCCGTTTTTGTATTACGCCAGGATGCACCCGCAACAGGAGCGCGAAGTCCTGCTGGATGATCTGCTGCAAGGTCGGAGCAAAACGCCTACCCATCTGTGGCGGACATTCCCCAAAGGGGACTACGCCTTACGGTATTGCCCGCTCTGCATCCAGGAGGACACGAAGATTTACGGGGAGGCGTACTACCATGTGGAGCACCAGATACCCCTCTCCAGTGTATGTGTCCGGCACAAATGCAGGCTGAAGCAGATTGACGTTGACAATCCCCGCCTTGCCCTCAATAACAGGTTTTATCCCCTGGGGACGGTGGAGACAGACCGGGAGACTGACATGGACGTTACCCCCGCAGAGCTTCAGGTCAGCGAGCTGGTGCGGGAATATTGGCGGCTGCCCGCATCCGTATCGCCCCCTGCCTGCAACAACCTATATCAGACTTTGCTCAACAGCGGATATAGGACCATTGTGCGGCAAACCGGCCTCAATATAGACAGGGCAAAGCTCTACACCGCCCTGTGCGGCTACCACGAGGCGGAGGTGGTGAAAAAGATATTTGGCGAAAACATCTCCGGTACGATGATGAACCGCATCAAGACCTGGGAGCAGCTATTGCCGGACCGGTATATCTTGATACAAGCCATGCTCGATCTGCCCACCAAAACCGTGTTTGACCCGGAGCCCATCCGGGACAATCTCAGGGAGAAGATAGGGCGCATGGCAAAACAGGGTGGTTTCTGCACGCTCCGGCAGGTTGCGGGTGAGCTCCGTCTAAAGCAATACGAGGTCAACGCCATCCTGCGCTATTACGACATGGACCCGTTCTGGCGGGAAGTGCCTGCGGGCAAAAGCCAAACAGCGCGGAAGGGGATACTGCGCTGCACCGTGGACGAGGCGGAGCTGGAGCGCATCCGGCAATACAGTCAGGGGCTGGGCTACCGTTGCGCCGGGGCGTTTGCGCTGGATTGTGTCAGGTTTGTCATGGAACAGGTGGAGTTGTCCCACTAGTAGTGGGAGACTGTGGGCGTGTCAGACTGGTGCGCCGCCCTGTTGCAGGATGGGGGGGACGAGTCCTCTGCTGCCTGACGGCCTGGGAATACAGGGGAGCAGGGGCTGACCAAGTTTACAGGTGCATCGGCGCAGAGGCCCCCGCCCGTCACCCTGTCATGAACGACTAAATGCAAAGAAAGGTTGATGTTGATATGAAAGAGTACATGAGTGAAGAAGCAGCCAAGGCCCTCATTGAGCAGTTTGCCGAGAAGCAGTGGGATGGGGACTATCCCTGTCCACGATGTGGCCGACCTGTAATGGAAAGCGATCCCGTACAGAATGCCCTGAGCCGCCGGCTCAATGTCTATATATGCGACGAGTGCGGCATGATGGAGGCCTTTGAAGATATGCCAGGCGCCCCCAAGACATCCTTGTCCGCCTGGGCTATTGCAAAGGAACCGGCACGCTGGGAAGTCCAGCCACCCAAACTGCGACTCCGGCTGGTGGGACGGGACAGCTGGAGCCGCCCTGTCTATGAATGCGAGGGCAGGTTGTATGTCGATATAGACCCCAGGGCAGACCGCCGGCCGGACATCTGCACGAAGCAGGGAAACAGTTTTGGCGGGGAGCCCAGCGACCCCATCCCGGATTGGATGGAGGTCGAGTTTATTCCCCGGCGGGACACCTGGTGATCTTCGTCCGTGACGCCCCCCCTGCCCCCGTTAATACAGGAAGAGGGGGAAGCGGAAGGTTGTCTTGCATCCTGTTACATCCTGCCGCATGGGTTCTGTATTCCCAGGCCCTGCTGCGCCCATGCCTTGTTACCTATGCCTTGCCCCCACGCCCCGCTAATACAGAAAGCAAGCGAGGCGGGAACTAAGGCGATAGGCATGGTTCCGCGCTATGTCTGCATCCCTGTCTACTTTTCCGCTTTTTCCTTCTAAAAACATTTTATTTTTACATTATTATTTATACTATTTATTTTTTGAAAAAAGTGGAAAAGTAGACAGAAACACCGCAAATCCTTGTGCCACAACGGTTTTCGGGTGTCCACTTTTTTGCTTCCCCGTCCCCTTTTTGTGGACGAGGCTACCCTTGCGAGCACCTTGTAACTGCGCTATAATGTGGTACAAACCACCCATTCTCAGAAAGGAGGCGACAAAAAAATGGCGCAAGAGCCTGATGCAAAGCCCGCGCCGGCAGAAGGCCATACAGCGAAACATCCAGTCAAGAAGTTCCTCCAGATCATAGCGGCCCCCGTTCTTGTCCTTTTGGTTATCCTCGGCTTCTTCCTGGTGACCGGTTTGCGCCTCTGTGCCGTTCAGTCCGGCTCTATGGAGCCTAATATCCCGACCTACAGCCTGTGCCTTGTCGGCACCCGCTACGACTACAACAGCCTCCAGGTGGGCGACATCATCGTCTACGACCGACCGTATGACCATTTGCAAGTTGTCCATCGTATCGTCGCAATCCTGGACGAAGGCATCATTACCAAGGGCGATGCCAACCCAGTAGATGACGGCATCCTGCTCACCGAGGCCGACATCACCGGCGTGTACCTGGGCCACATCCCCGGTGTCGGCCGCATTACCAGCCTTGTGCGGACGCCTGTAGGTATCGGCATTATATTGGCCGCCGTGGTACTGCTGCTTGTATCGGATGCCCGCCCGCGGAAGAAAGACAGCGACACCCCTGACGAGCAATAGATCACGGCCCCCAAAAAAGAACATGCTCCCGCAGGCATCTCACCACATGGAGATACCTGCGGGAGCATTATTCTTTTGTCGGGATACTCCATCTATACTAATTCACATCATTGTGCTGTGCCATAGGTTTGATCCGCGCAAGGCCCGCAACTCTATCGCTTGGCTGATATGTAGGCGGCTGGCAGATGCAAAACTCATCATACAACGGCTCAGCATAAGTCTTTCGATTGCCCACAGTAATCCGTATATGCTTTCTGTTGCCGTCCTTGCCAGGATAGTCCCACTCGTCACTGAGCGGAGGTTTTACTACCTGCCTCGTCAGCTCAGAAATAAAGGTGTTCCGTCCCAGTGCCGTGCTGGATGGATTGGTATACTTCAACCAGCTCTTGTACAGTTCATAAAGTGTACCAAAAGAGACAACCTCGCTTTGAATCTGGGGCAGCATCTCCATGGCAAACTCCAAAGCAGGATTGTTAGCTATGCCAAATCCTTCAGCCGCAGATTTGCACGCCTCCGGCACGGGCAAGTCATAGTATTGGGGCATCAAGGTGAGAACCCGGTACAGCACATACTCCAGCACTTCGGGGCGCGTCAAATAGTCCTCCTTGATGTACTTTCGCTCTTGACCCGTGAAACATTTATCAAATTCCAGGATCAAACAGCGCCTCAGAAAACTGTCCGTTCGGTCACGAGTCTTGGGCAAATCGTTGATACATTGGACCATGAGTCCCCTGAACTGGAAATTGACAGCCTTCAAATATTTCCGCGTAACTAAGACTGTATCTCCGGTCACAAGTGCCTTTAGGTTGCTTGACTTCTCTAGGTATTCACCCACATTGTTTTCATCACATAAGATACAAGTAGCGTGGACGATAGGCTCCAGAGCATATTTTTCGTCCATGGCGGCCATGCGGATAGAGGCACAATGTTCGCGCCCTATCAGCGACCGCAGAAGTGCCAAAATTGTACCCTTACCGCTGTTACCGCTTGATGAATAGAACCATGCGGTACGCCCCCACACCACATTGGCTCGGACTACGGCTCCAATAATGTGCCACAGCAGGTCTACCAGTTCCTGGTCGTTGAAAAGCTCCTGCATCCAGCTCTCGACGTCCCAATCCGTTCCGTCATCTGGGTTATGGATAGTTATATTTTGTGCCAAGGGATTATACGGCACAGTGAGCTTTGAGAGAAAGACATATTCCGGGGAAAACGGAAGCAAAAGCTGCCGCTTATAATCAAAAATACCGTTGGCCACAGGGACCAAATCTCGGTCCGGGGTCCTTTTTACAATTGGAGCAATATTTCTCATCATTGTTTGGATTTCTTTGAGACCTCTTTCTGTTACCCCAGGGCGTATTTCCAAGATAGCACGATTGATGTCATGATCCAGGGTCGAATATAGCCCTTCGTTTGGTCCGGAATCCTGGTAGATGGCAACTGGGCACAAGTCTAAATCATTACTATCATCCGTGCACTGGATAACAACTGCACACTTGGTTTTGACCACTATCGCCGCTACCTGATAATAGGTGAGTTCTTGGATTAGTTTATAGGACATGTCTCGTGGGACAGAATAGTTTAAGGCTCTCAGCTGTTCATTTGTAGTCTGAAACAGTTGTTCGGCTATTTCGGTCGGAGCAGGGAGATTTGCTGCGTCCAGGCTATCAAGGTACGTATCAGTGATTTCCTTAATTACGGTATCTTTTGGTTTTACATTACTCATGATGGACTCCTTAGTTAATTAAACAGAGGGCTGATAAACTGCACCTGAAGCAGGTGCCCACTGACATTCGGACTGCCGTGCGTCCAGCTTCGCTCGAAAATTATTGACATGTTGGCCCGCCATATCGGTGGATTGTGATTGGGCTGATTTGGCGCAAAAAGTTGATCCTCGCGCGTAATCCGAGTACCGGCCGCATCCACGACTATCGGAGGGGTATGGAAACGCAAGTGAAACACAACGAATTTTCCAATGCGCCCATAATCCGCCCATGTCTGAGGAAGATAGTGTTGCTCGTCGCGGTCCATATTGCGTCGGCCGATGACAGGTTGTACCTTCGTATTGCGGCGACCACACTGGATCTGAGCCCAATTTATGACTTGCAATAAATGGGGATTGGTTGATGGAATACCTACTGAGGCAAAATAACTTGCCCGATTGGCCGGACTGCCAGTGCTGACCCTAACATGGTACTTTTGCCAATCCTTCGGTGGTATTTGAAAACGATAACCAGATGCGAAAGAAGGCTTCGGACGGAAAAGATTATAGCACGATATAATGGCATCCGGCCCAGTAACGATTGGGTTATCCGCAGAGAGCCCGTAGGTTGCTTCAGATCTGCGGGACCCACCTGCGGCAGTATAGTCAGACATATATTATCCTCCGGTATAATGCAAGCCCCGGCCCGGCCGGCCACATGACCTGACGGCCGGACCGGGGCATTTTCTATTTACGACACCCCTGGTTGCTGGATCGCAACCAGGATGCACCCGACGCCTATTGTGTCACCGTAGCTTTTGTGCATCCTGATATAGCTATAAAACCACAGGATCACGCTTGCATCATCGGCATCATTGATGTCTCCGGGTGGCAGATAGTCACCGTTTCCGTCCACCGTGATTGGCATACGCCTGTTTCGCGCGGTAAAGTAGATTTTGCCCGTGACATACCTGTTGCGCAAATATTTTCCTACCACGGAGGCCACATCGCCGTCATGGACACACGATACACCATTTACTTTGCCTTGCCGCGCTGGGTATCGTGTCAGGTAGTCCGACAGCGCCTGAGAAAATACATACTGTATCGCATCCTCGATGTCTTGGACGGCGGCGCTGTCAGTCTCCTTGTCGACGATAATCTCTGCGGAGTGTTTCACCATCGACCCGTCCTCAAACGGCTCCGGCCGGCACAGCCGCAAAAACCGGAGTTGCACATGGGGCACGTGGACATATTGCCCATATGCACCAGGCATCTCCATCGCCTCGATGTCCGACTGATGCCGTGCCAAAAACGCCTCGTAGTCCGTCATTGTGCCAGCCCTCCGACGACGGTATCATCCCGGCGGAGGACATCCCTGCCCGGAGAGCGGACGGCGTAGCTAGCTACCATCTGATATGCTTCGTCACCGATGGCCTGCCGCATCTCGCGGGGTGTCCGCAGTTTCAAGCCCCGCTCCCAGAGGCCATGCGCTTCCAGGATTTCCCGCACCGTCGCCTCGTCATGGAAGCGCAGATTGCCGGGGTTGTGGCCCAGCCGATAGCCAGGTATAGTACCCCCATGCTGGATATGACCGACGGCCCACTCCTCCAGGGGTCTTTGGCAGGACTCAATGTCCCCGAGCAGTCCCAACAGCTCAGAGACTTCCTGCTCGCTGAGCTTGGGGACCTGTTGAGGCGATACGGTTGCCCCGCGCCCATACCGGCTGACCAACATCGTGATCATCTGTTCAATCCACGCCCGGCACAGGGGCCGTCCCGGACACAGATGGCAGTGCAGTCCGGGCCGGAAAGTCCGCTCGCCCTGCATCACGCGGTGCACCAGGGGCACCATGGTCTCCTCGCCCCACCGGGTCAGCTCCTCTGGCGTCGTTTCGATACCCCGATCAAAGTTGATTCCGGGTTTCATAACTTCCAGGACAATTTTCGAGTGCGTGCCGTACTCGCCAAGCAGTCCGAGTGCGTACAGTTTGCACTGGCCGAGCGCCTGTGCATAGTGGATAGGACCCGTGCCGGCCTTGAACTCATAGGCATAGATCGTATCATCCGTCACAATCGCACAGTCGCAATATCCAACGCAGATACCTTCCAGAGCCCATGCAGCCAGGCAATCCACATGATATTCGGGCAACAGTACCGGATGGGTGCCGCGCGCCTGCTCGGCCCGATATACCGATGTGACCCGCCTCACGCAAGCGTCGATGACTTTTTGGGCCTTTGCCGAGGCATGGAGCATATCGAGTGGCTCAGGATCAAGACCAACATACCGTGCCAGCTCATAAGCGATGAGCGCGTGGACGACCTTGCCACCGCGCACATCTGGGTCGGGGATGTCCGCAACCGCGGCCCAATCCTCGGCTCTCTCGCTGTGACTGCTTCGATGCCGGGCGCCAAATTCCGCGGCGCCGGTGCAGGCCGGCAACAGCGCCGCCAACCTCGGTGCGAGGGCCTGTGGCCCAACTTCCTTCATGTTGCCCTGGCTCTCGGGCGGCGCCGGAGACACAGGGCGGACTACCATATTCTCATTCATGGTAGTCACCTCCTTAACAATTAGTCAAGGATCGGAACATCCGCCAGCGCCCTGTATCTGGCTTATCGGCCGTAATATGTGCTGCGATACTTGCTATTACAGCGGGTCAAAACGTAATTTTATATTACAATTTATTGCTCGCCTGTTACTCTATATTATAATCATTAAAATTAAAATGTCAACATTATTTCAAAAAAATTTTGTTTTGCTCTGGACTGCGTTCCATTTCCCGGTGCGGCCAAGGCAAAAGCGGGCCAGAATTTCCAGCCAGAGGAAAAAAGATGAAATTCTGCATTTTTCCTCCCACTGGAAATTTGCTGAAAATGCGCAAAATTGCGGCCAGATACAGTTTTCAGCACGCGTGTCATATGACATGACTTGATGCTGAAAACTGTCGTCGCTTCGCTCCAAAATATGCCCATATATGCGAATAAAAAAATCCGGTTCTGCAAAATGCTGAAATTCACCATTTTTTGATCCGGGATTTTACCTGGTTTCAGCACTGAAACCGATGCATATATGGGCTGCTTTTGCCGTTCTGCACCGTTCGGCGCTATAAACGGCAAAAAAGCCAAAAGGGCATAAGGGGTCCTGACACGCCGCCGGTAAAACCGTCTGCGTGGCCGGCACAGCCGGCAGGACTGACGCCACGTCGCCGGGCAAGCCCGCCGCCGCAGCGTCACCCCGCGCCCTGCCTTGCGGCAGATCGCGGGGCCCTTACTGCGCCTCTGCAACCAGTTTGCGAACTGGTCTCCGAGGCTTGCCCTTCGGGTGCCCTCTAACAACAGCAACAGGGATGGGCCCCATTGCGGTGTCCCATCCCTGTTGCTGTCTGCCCGCCTACGGCGGATCATATCTCGTGATACATATATAATATATATAAGGTAGGCTGGGTCGCCTACCGCACCATTTTCCGCGCCGGGGGGTCTTGAAGTCAAAATCCCCCGGCAAGGCCAAGGACACGCCCGCGTGGGACGCATCCCCATGTATTCCTCCCCTGGGTGGGAAGCGGTCCCCATGCCTCAAATGTCCGCCGACTCCGCCGGCGTCAGTGTAGAGTCGAAGCTGGAGCCGAAGGATCGGCTGAAATACCGTGCCGCAAGTGCTGGAAACCACTTGATTTTCCTTACAGCCTGCGGTAAAATGTACTCGGAAACGCAATAAAGCGGCAGGGCATAGCGGGTTGCGACCCCGCTATACCCCTATGATGAGTGTCTCGGCCACTCAACACAACAGTCTTGCGACTGCACCGTAGCCTTATTATACCCAGACAAACCCCTTTTTTCAAGGGCGGAAATGGGGGAAGTAGGGCCTATTGTGTTACGCTCTGATTTTTCGGGCGGTGTTGAGTATTTACGCTCGACACCGCTTTTTGCGTTTCCGGTATGGACCTTGGGGTGGGGCTGGAAACGGCCTCTCCCCGAGGGCCACCCTACCGGAAACCACAGCGTATATATAAGGAGAGGGGGGCACTCTGTAAACGAATGACAGAGGGATGCGCGGTTGCACCCCTCTCCCGTTACTTTTCTGCCCCCGCCGTAGAGCAGGAAGATGCGGCAGATCTTCCGCAGCCCCACGGCACCTTGAAAATCTGGCATTCAGGCCAGCATTGACGACAGAGAAAAAACACTCTGTCCGAGGTGGTGCGAGTCCGGAGCGTACCATCCCACATACAACTGATAACATCACCTACAAGGAGGTAATTACGAATGAAAACTAAGTTTAGTTCCCGTAAACTGATGGCGTCCCTGCTGGTTGCCATCCTGTCCCTGTCCATCGTCGGTGTGAACATCTTCGGCGGTGCGCTCGGCTACAACGACATTCTGTATAATGGTTACATCAAGGGTAACACGACCCTCGGTGGAAACCTGACCCTGACCGACCCTGCCGCGCGTGACCTGTACAACGACCTTATCTTCGTCACGGGTAAACCCGGTTCTGCATCCGGAAGCGGTTACGGTTCATTCTACATGGGAATCTCTCCCACAACCGGCTACAGAATGGGGATTGGCTACGACGACCCCATCACCGGAGGTGGCGGCGAGACATACACCATTGATGACATGAAGCCCATCGGGAACATCAAGTGGGTGCTCCATGATGGCGTGCTGGTCATCACCAACGATTGGACTGACGCAGAGGTCGAAGCCAAAATCAGCCCTAATGCCGACGAAATTGACCGGCGCATCGCGCGTCAGAGTATGACTCAGATGAACTTCCTGAACTTCGAACATTCCCAGTTAGAAATCACTCCGTTCCGCAACAACCCCAACATCGAGACCGTCATCATCGGCGATAATATCGACCACAATGCAGTGCGTGCCCTGTTCGTTAGTTGCGACAATTTGCGTAACATCATCTGCCTCGACAGCGGATTTGAACGGCTTATCGAGAACAGCGACATTGATTACGCAATCGTATGCGCAGGCGAGACCAGCGGCGAATTTTACGGTAGCACTACGACCGCATCCGTTCCGGATACAGCCGATAAAATCGCATACCTGAGCAGTAACGACCGCTTGGACTTTGCCAGGTACACCCCTGCCAGCAAGGGTAGTGTGAGCATCGGCATGCCCACATTCACAGGCCGTCCCGACAATCCCTATATCGAAGATGTACCCGTATGGCCCGATGCATCCACCATTGCATCCCAGTACGCTACTGCCAAGTCCTATGTGTCCCAGATGAACCTGCCCGATTGGGCGCTGGCGTTCCTGCCCGTCAAGATGGGCGGCACTGAGACTGCACGCACCGTCGACGATGTGTTCGACTTTGCCACAGCGTCCCTGAAGTCCAACTGGAGCGACGGTTCCAATCAGACAGTCACGGAAACTCCCGTGACCGAGCCCGAGACCCCTGTTGTCGACACGGATGCCACCAGCGTCACTTACAGCAACTGGG
>PPYE01434013.1_pt1 | contig 14015 bp, 12 predicted proteins | sample 1559881 | NCBI WGS metagenome assembly PPYE01 (sample SAMN08240022, study PRJNA423297) | Human gut metagenome, whole genome shotgun sequencing project.
GCTATGCTCAGCTCACCGGCATCCAGCTGGCGGCGGACCGGGTGGACCGGGAGACCCCGGAAAACCTGAAAACCATCCAGCAGGAGGCCCGGCGGCTGGGCGACATGGTCACCCGGCTGATGGAATATTCCTACGGCAACACCAGCGAGCTGCGGTTCGAGCGGGTGGACACGGCGGACCTGCTGGACCGGGTGCGGGCCATCAGCGCGCCCATCTGCGTGAAGAACCAGAACACGGTGCGGGTGAGCTCTGCCTGCAGCGAGAAGGCCCACGGCAGCTTCGAGATGCTGCTGCAGGTGTTTCTCAATCTGGTCATCAACGCCAACCGCCACACCAAAAACGACACCATCACCCTGAGTGCCGGTGCCGGAGAGGACGGATTCATCCTCTTTCAGGTGGCGGATACCGGCAGCGGCATCGCCCCGGCGGACCTGCCCCGCATCTTTGAACAGGGTTATAGCGGCAGCGGCAGCACCGGCCTGGGGCTGACCATCTGCCGGGAGGCAGTGGAGGCCCACGGCGGCCGCATCTGGGTGGAGCGCACCGGCCCCAAGGGCACGACCATCACCTTCACCGTGAAAAAGGAGGAAAAGCAGTGAGTACCATCCTGCTGGTGGAGGACAACCCCCACATTATGAAGATCAACGCCCAGCTGCTGACCCTGCGGGGCTACCAGGTGCTGCAGGCGGAAACCGCGGCCCAGGCCCGGGAGCAGCTGCGCTGGCACCCGGTGGACCTGATCGTGCTGGACATCCTGCTGCCGGACGGCAGCGGCCTGGAGCTGTGCCGGGAATTGAAGGCCCAGCGGCCCATTCCCATTTTGTTCCTCACCGCCCTGGGCGAAAACCAGGACGTGGTGGAGGGCCTGCGGGCCGGCGGCGACGACTATCTGGCCAAGCCCTATGACCTGGAGGTGCTGGTGGCGCGCATCGAGGCCCGGCTGCGGGCCGCCGAGGAGGTGCGCCGCTACTTCGGCTACGGCGGCCTCAAGCTGGACCTGCTCACCATGACCGGCCATGTGAACGGCAAGGACATCCAGCTCACCCAGAAGGAGTTCACCGCCCTGCTGCTGCTGGCCCGCGCCGCCGAGCGCAAGGTCAGCCAGGAGGAGCTGATGGAGGCGCTGTGGGGTCCGGACGCCCACGCCGAGAGCCGCGCCCTCTGGACCCTGATCTCCCGCCTGCGCAAAAAGCTGAACAGCCAGGAGTCCCGGCTGGAGATTTCGTCGCTGCGGGGCGGCGGCTATTTGCTGGAACAGCTTTAAGATTTGTATACCCTGAGTCAGTTCACCACCGTGGACCTGATCGCTGTTCTGAAGGCCAGCGGGACCCCGCTGAGCGAGATCAGGCGCTATCTGCAGAACGCCGACGTGCCCACCGGCCTCCGGCTGCTGGAAGGCAAGGTGCAGGACCTGCGGGCCCGCCGGGCCGAGATCGACCGGATGATCCAGTCGCTGGAGCAGACGCTGGATGCCATGCGGGAGGGCGAGGAGAGCGTCTGCGGCCGCCTGAGTCTGACCCGGCAGAGGGAACGGTACCTGATCGCCACCCCCACCGGCTACCGCACCCCGCCCACCGAGCGCCAGTTCGCCCGCGCCATGCAGGCCCATTTTGCGGAGTGTGAGCAGTGCGGCCTGGGAACCGGCTTCCAGGCCGGGGAGATCATCCCCCGGGAAAGAGCGCTGCAGGGCCGCTTTCTGGAGGCCTATTATTTCAGCCCGTTGCCCGGCCCGGTGGAGCATCCCCACCTGTGGACCTGCCCTGCCGGGACCTGGGCGGTGTATTACTACCAGGGCGGCTACGACGAGCTGCCCACCGCCTACGCCCTCTTTCTGGAGGAGCTGGCCCGCCGGGGGCTGCATCTGGCGGGGGACGTGTACGAGCAGGACGTGATCAATTATCTCTCGGTCACCGACCCGGCTTGCTATGTGCTGCGGCTGTCGGCTCCGGTGGAGGAGTGAAACGCCCGGCGGGGGCCCTAACTCAGCCAAAAGGAAAAAAGCACAGAAAAAGGCGGCTGCCTTTCCCGGTTTGGGAAGGCAGCCGCCTTTTGGTTTTGCAGTTTTGTTGAAGCGCTTTTGGGGAAAACGCCGGAAGGTCAGCGGCTTACAGGTCGCTGAACAGGTCCTCCTTGTAAACGCCCGCCTCGATCAGTGCCCGGAAGCTGGCCACAACGAAGTCCTTGTCCTCCTTGTAGGTCACGCCGAACCACTTGTCGTCGGTCTTCAGCACCTTCACCGACACCGCGCTGCGCTTGAGCAGCTGGTCGATGTAGATGGGCAGCAGGTATTCAGCCTTCAGAATCTTGTCCTCCGGGGTGTTGGCGAAGAACTCCACAAAGCCCTTGTCCAGCAGGTCCATAAAGGCGGGAGTCAGGCCCCACATGTTCATGGAAACCAGAGAGTCCGCATCCACGGGCTTGCCCTCCACCTCGGCGCCGGTGGCGGTCTTCACGATGTTGGAGGTCTCCTCCACGTCGGTCAGATAGCCGCTTGCGTCCATGTGGCAGATGCCGCGGGTCACGCCGCCGTTCTCAGACAGGGTGTTCTTCAGCACAAAGCCTGCCATGCACAGCTCGCTGTCGCCGTGGTCCTGCACCAGGAAGTCGTGAATCTTCACAAAGGCTTCCTTGCCGTAGTAGTCGTCCGCGTTGATGACCACGAAGGGCTCGTTCAGCAGGCCCTTGCAGGCCAGAACCGCCTGGCCGGTGCCCCAGGGCTTGGTGCGGTCTGCGGGCAGAGACACGCCCTCGGGCAGATCTTCCTTCTCCTGGTAGGCGTAGGCGATCTCCACACCCAGACGGGCGCAGGTGGCGGCAATGCGGTCGCCGATCGCTTCGCGGAAGGCCTCGGCAATGTCGTGCCGGATGATAAAGACCACCTTGTTGAAGCCTGCCTCAATGGCGTCGTGAATGGAATAGTCCATGATGATCTCGCCGTGCAGGCCCACGGGCTCCAGCTGCTTGATGCCGCCGCCGAAACGGCTGCCGATGCCCGCCGCCATAATGACCAGGGCGGTCTGTTTGGTTTCGCTCATGATTTTCTCCTTCTGCATTCCGTTTACTTATTTTAATAGGAAAATGCGTTGCCGGGTTATCTAGATGACATGGTACACCATTTATGACACATTTGTCAATAAAATGCGCGATTTTTCCATGGAATGACCAAGAGAAATTCCCGGCAAAAGGGGCAGAGCAGCGGTCCGGACGCACAAATAAGCAAAAAAGCCGGGCAATGAAGCCAAAAAACGAGCCATGGGAACGAGGGGAAAAGGGGAGATTTCCAGCAGAAAAATCAATATTATTCGCATTTCTTCCAGCTTTTTTACCAATTAGACGAATCTTCAGCCAATTCCACCGTTTTCGTTGAAAAAAGATGCAAATTGCGTTATGATTAAAATACCGCTGTATAACAAGTATGAGCACCGCTTACCTTTTACGGTAAAGCGGAAGGACACGGCAATTTTCAGCGCAGCACCCGCAACATAGGGGGAGATGCAGCGGCTGTGTTTGCCAGGGCGAACTGCAGGCAAAGCGGCAAACGCCGGCTCGGCGCCGCCCGGCAGACGCAAACGGAAAACCGCCAACGCAGAATCCCCCTGGGCAGCCCGGCCGCCCGGGGTATTTTGCGTGCAAAAAACAGGGCAAGCATAAAAATTTCAGGGGAGAAGAGCAGCGATGGATGTGAAGGAACAAAAAGTATCAGTCCGCAGGATCATGAAGCAGCATCGCATTCCGCTCAGCGATGCACAGCGGAACTATCTGCGGCAAAAACGAGTATTTGATGTGGTGATTGCGGCCATGGCGCTGGTGGTGCTGGCGGTGCCCTTTGCGGTGGTGGCACTGCTGCAGAAGCTGAGCAGCCCCACCGAGCCGGTGTTCTTCCGGCAGAAGCGGGTAGGGCAGAACAGCCATGTGTTTTACATTACCAAATTCCGCACCATGAAGAGCACCGCGCCCAAATACTCGGCCACCGGCGAGCTGCAGAACGCCGACGCCTATATCTCCAAGCTGGGGCGCTTTTTGCGAGATACCAGCATTGATGAGCTGCCGCAGCTGTTCAATGTTCTTACAGGCGACATGAGCCTGATCGGGCCCCGGCCGCTGATTCGACAGGAGCGCAGCGTGCATTTTCTGCGCCGGTACTACGGGGTGGACCAGCTGAAGCCGGGCATCACGGGCTGGGCGCAGATCAACGGCCGCGACATGCTGAACGATTACGACAAGGTGTTCTACGACCGGGAGTACTTAAAGAACGTGAGCATGGCCTTTGACGCGAAGGTGTTTTTCGACAGTGTGCTGAAGGTGCTGGGCCGTCAGGACATCCAGGAAGGCGTGCGGGCGCATCATCACCGGGACGAGGTGCGCCGCTACCAGCAGGAGCAGCTGGCCGAAGAGAAGGTGGAGCAGCGTGAATTCGTGCAGTTCCAGCAGGAGGCCCAGATGGTGCGCGAGCACCGCCGGGCGATGTGAATTATAAATGTATAAGGGTGGAGAGGAATGAGCCAGTTACAAAAAGGACGCAAGGTGATTTTTGTGGCCAACACTGCGCGTTTCTTTGTGATGTTTGAGCAAAACAATATCAGATTATTGCAGTCCATGGGCTACGAGGTCCATTGCGCCAGTAATTTTGAGCATGAGAGGGATGTGGATGCAAAATCCATCCTGGAAAAATTGAATGTAACGATCCACCAGATCGATATCGCCCGTTCGCCTTTTTCGGTGCGAAACCTGAATGCGTACCGGCAGTTGAAGGCGTTGATGAAGCAGGAGCGGTTTGACCTGGTGGATTGCCATACACCCATGGGAGGTGTGTTGGCGCGGCTGGCTGCCAAAGCAACCAAAACAGCGCCGGTACTGTACACCGCTCATGGGTTTCATTTCTATAAGGGATGCCCGCTGCAGAACCGCTTGATCTATGAAACCATTGAGCGATGGCTGGCGCGCTATACCGACGGGCTGATCACCATCAACGAAGAGGATTATCAGGCGGCCAAGTCGTTCCATCTTCGGGGCAAAGCCTATAAGATTCCCGGTGTGGGCATTGATGTGAAGGGAATTCATGACCTGAAAGTGGACCGTGCCCAAAAGCGCCGGGAGCTGGGCGTGCCGGAAGATGCATTCGTGATGCTTTCGGTGGGGGATTTGAATGCAAACAAAAACCATTCCACAGCGATCAAGGCATTTGCAAAGGCGGATATTCCAAATTCCTATTATCTGATTTGTGGAGAGGGCGAGCTGCGGAACGAACTGAACAGTTTGGCAGAAAAATTAGGGGTAAGCCAGCGTGTTCGTTTGCTGGGGTTCCGAAATGATGTGCGCGAGATTTTAAAGGCAAGCGACCTGTTCGTGTTCCCGTCCTTCCGTGAAGGGCTTTCGGTTGCGCTTTTGGAAGCTGCATCGGCAGGGGTAACATGCATTGCCAGCAATATTCGGGGTAATGTGGATTTGCTGGAGCAAAGTCAGTTGTTCTCTCCGGCCGATGAAGAAAAAATTGCAGATATTATGCGGAAGAGCGTTGGAGAAAAACAAGCGCCAAATCAAAAGGTTTACGAGAAATTCGATAAAACAGAGGTCGAAAAACGCATGGAAAATATTTATGGATATGTGAATGGCACCACTGTTGAAACGGCAGGATTTTAAACGGAAGGAAAACCTATGCGTATTTTGCATTTGTTAAAGTCAGATAAATTTTCCGGGGCTGAAAATGTAGTGCTTACAATCATGAATCTTTTTCCGGAAGAGGAAATGATTTATGCGTCGCCAGATGGCCCGATTCGCAAGGTAGTGGAAGGGGCTGGCCACCGTTTTTACGCGCTGAAATCCAGCAAGATAGGTTCAGTGAAAAAAGCAATTGCAGAATTAAAGCCGGATATTATTCACGCACATGATTTTAGTATGGCGACAAATGCGGCCTGGGCTGCCGACAAAACTCCTGTTATTGCTCATCTGCACAATAATCCACCCTGGCTTGGTAAAATTCATCCCAAGAGTGTGATGTTTGCGCTGGCATTGCCGCGCATTCAACAGGTTATCAGCGTTTCGGAATCCGTTCAAAAGGAATACTTGTTTGGATGGCTTATGAACGGAAAAAATACCGTTCTTAGGAATTTTGTGGACGTGGAAAGAGTTCGCCGGATGGCGCAAGAACCTTGCCCGTGTGGCGATGTGGATCTTGTGTTTTTGGGAAGATTATCCGCTCCGAAACAACCTCTGTTATTCTGCGAAATTGTAAAACGGGTAAAAGAAAAGATCCCCAGTGTTACGGCTCGTATGATTGGTGATGGTGAGCTTGCTGGAGAAGTGAGAAGTTATCTCAGCGAAAACGGTTTACAGGACACAATTGAACTGGTTGGTTTTCAATCGAATCCGTATACATATTTAAAAGGCGGAAAAATCATGGTTATGCCTTCTGCATGGGAAGGGTTTGGTTTGGCGGCTGTGGAAGCACTTTCGCTGGGAATTCCTGTTATATGCAGCGGTGCGGGCGGACTAAAAAATATTGTGGACCAGTCCTGCGGGGCAATTTGCTCAGAAAAGAATCAATATGAAGACAGTATTTTGAAACTGTTAAGTGGTGAAGTCGACTGGAATCAAATAAAGGAAAATTGCTGCATAAGAGCCAACGTGTTTTCGGATAAACAGACTTATAAAGAAATTTTGAAAAAAGCATACAGTGGGGCGCGAAAATGAAAAAAATAAGAATTACTACAACTTTTGAGGCGATCAACTATGGCGCTGTTTTGCAAACGTTTGCGCTTCAGAGAGTAGTTTCCGACCTGTGTCCAGATGCCGATGTGAAAGTGGTTAATTACCGGCCATTGTTCACAAGTAAAGATTTAAAAATCGTTCGTACACAGATCGGAAGCGGAATTAAAAAGGTATTACATGCCTTGGTGGATCTTTCTGCTTACAAGATCAGAAAAAATAGGCTGAACGCTTTTAAAGAGTTTCGCGATGAATATTTGAATCTTACGGAATTCTATACCGAAGCACAGCTTATTGAGAAGGCGATGCCGGTGGACTGTGCAATCAGCGGAAGTGATCAAATTTGGAATCCCAATATTACAGATGGAGTTCCTAACCCGATCTACTTTTTACAATTCGCACCGGAGAATTGCAAGAAAGTGGCTTATGCTTCCAGTATGGGTGAATACAAGCTTACCGAGCCGCATCGAGAAAAGGCGTTAAACTATCTGGAAGGATTTGATTGCCTTTCCGTGCGTGAGGCTAGCAGTGCGAAGCTCTTGAAGGAAGCAATGGGACGGGAAGTTGAAACAGTATTGGACCCCACACTGCTCCTGACGGAAGATGAATGGTCGAAATATTTAAAGATTAGCCGTAGCACAAAAGAAAACTATGTGTTTGTGATGTCTGCGGCAAATCGAAGCGCAACCCAAAAGCTGATCAAACTGGCAAAATCTGTTGCGGAGCAGCAAAAGGCCCGGCTCATAATTGTGGGTAGTGAATTGCCGGTAGAGGGAGCAACGGTGCTGCGTGATGCATCCCCGCAAAAGGTGGTCGAACTAATTGCCAATGCGGCAGTTGTGGTTACGAATTCTTTCCATGGAACTGTTTTTGCGGTTAATTTTGGCAAGAATTTGATTAGCGTAAATGATTTTATTCGGCCGGGGCGAAAGGTGGATTTCCTGAAGCAGGTTGGCTTATATTCGCATTACAGAGAAAATCTGGAGGAGCCGATCGAAGAGAAGGACTGGGTAACGGACTATACATATGCCCGGCCGAAGCTTGAAGAATTGCGCCAAGCCAGTATGGAATATTTGTGCCAGGCATTGAATGAGTTTAGATAAAAGGAGAATATCATGCTGGATTTCAGCCATGAAGAACGATGCTATCACTGTGGTGCATGCGCACAGAAGTGCCCGACAGGAGCCATTCAAATGGAAATGGGAAACGATGGCTTTTTATACCCGGAGATAGATGAGGAAAAGTGCATCCACTGTGGAGCGTGTGATCGGGTTTGCCCCCATTTAAACTGGGAACAGAAGATGCCTCGGCTAGAAGACAGAACTTGCTTTGCGGCGGCTTCAACGATCAATGAACAATATAAAAGCGCGTCGGGAGGTGTTTTTTACTCGCTGGCGCGATACTTCCTTCAGCAAGGTGGATATGTAGCGGGATGTGTATGGGATGATACCCTAACGGCTCGGCATATTGTTACAAACCGACTGGACGAAGTGGAACGCATGCGCGGAAGCAAATATGTGTGGAGCGATACAACCGAAGTTTTCCGTGAGATCAGCGATTTATTGAAACGCGGGGAAAAGGTGTTGTTTACGGGAACACCCTGCCAAGTTGCAGCTGCAAATAATTATTTTGGAAAGAAGGAAAATCTGCTTACCTGCGGAATATTCTGCCATGGAAATACATCTCCTCAAATGTTTGCATTGTGGAAAAAGGACATGGAAGCAAAGCATGGGAAAATAGAAAATGTTATTTTTAGGTATCATGGTCTGGATGGAAATGACAATGCAGTACAGATAACATTTCAGAGCGGGAAAAAAGTACGGCAGGAAATTAATGAAAACAGGTATCTTAGGGGGTTCTTTGAAAACTATTTTGGTTCTCAAACATGCAATGATGGGAACTGCCAGTATAAAGGGAAGCGGAAAATCCCTATCTTTTCAAGGGTAGAAAGCCTAATTGCAAACGAAAAGAATTCATTACAATAGCGAATGAAAGAGGATATTTAGCAGCTTATAAAAAATTGGGAACAATGTCATGGTATAAGGCTTTGATTTATGCCTTGAAGCTCAAAAGAATAATTAAAAGGTAGTGTGAAAGAAATGAAAGAAAATCTTTCAGCTATGCCAAAAGTATGTGTGCTTTTGTCAACTTATAATGGCGAAAAATATCTTTCCGAGCAAATTGAAAGCATTCTCAAACAAGAGAATGTGTATGTGATTTTGTGCGTACGGGACGACGGATCTACAGATTCAACAATAGAGATATTGGAAAAATATCAAAAGGAATATCCCGATCAAATACATATTGAGATGTCAAAGAATATCGGATGGCAAAAAAGCTATTTTGAATTGATGAAAAATGCCAAAGAAGCTGATTACTATGCTTTTTCGGATCAAGATGATGTATGGATGCCTGCAAAATTGATTCGGGCAGTGGAGTTCTTAAAGAGAGAAGAAAATCCAGTTTGCCTTTATGCTGGAAATGTTTGGGTTACAGATGAAAAGCTTGCAGTATCCAGAAGCTTTTCGCCCCTTGGCGTAAATATGCTTGACCGGCCAATTGAGCAAATTATGACTCAATCTGGGCTTGCTGGTGGGTTGACCTTTGTATTTACGCCAAAAGCTTTGGAGTTGATTAAAAAGCTGTATCCTGGTGGAGTATGTGGCCATGATTCATGGGCTTTTCGGACATGCCTTTATTTGGGAAAAGTAGTATATGACGACAAACCCATGGTGTATTATCGGCAACACGGGAAAAATGCCATTGGCTCATCAAGAGGAATAAAGTGGTGGATTGCCAACAAGAAAAAGGCTATTTTCTCAAAAAAATATCCGCAACAGAGCGAAGTGGCAAAGAAATTTCTGATGACTTTTCCGAATGAGTTAAGAAAAAACACGAGAGCATATAATTTGCTTTGTGTTATAAGCCAGTATCCAGATACATTGTTGGGGAAAATCAAATTGATACGGTATCCTCAAGTTAAAAGAATGAACAGGAAGGAAAATTTAATGTTGCGCATAAAAATACTACTGGGCAAATTCTAAGCAATTTATGTATTATATTGTGAAGGGAATGTTATGGCAGTATTATTCTTGAGTATAGCTTTATTTGGATGGATATGTTTGACACTTCGGATGGTTAAACATATAAGTGCACCACCCATAATTATAGGACTTGTTTTTTTAGTATCTTACATATTAATTGTGTTTGCATACGGTGAAAGCGAATCGAATGAATGGTTTTATTCGTGCTATTTTTTTGCGGTGATTTTCTTTTCTGTAGGATTTTTTATTCCGCTGATCGGGAAGAAGTTGGCCAATACTCCAATGCAGAGTGATGTGTATTTTTCTACATCTTTTTTTTGGATTATATGGATGGCAGAATTTTCTTTTTCAATGGTCCAGCTTTGGCAAATGTTGATATCTGCGAGAGGGTCAGCATATAATATTTGGTCGGCAATTAAGCTTAATTATCAAGCTGGTGCATTTGCAAGCTTCTTCTTTTTGTTTGAAACGGTTTTCTTTTTTGTTAATGTTGGGATATTTTTTGTTAACAGATCAAAGAGAAACGGATTTAGAGCAATTATGAGTGCAATTCCGTTGATCCCACATGTTCTCAGTTCTCACCGAGGCGTTTGGTTCATGCTTGCGATTACGCTGGTCTTTATGTTTTTGTTTACCTATAGGCCGGATAATATCAGAGTAATAAAAATTGGATTAGCTGCTTTTATTGGATTAGCGATTGTTATTGTTATAAGTTCTTTTTGGAAATACGGGAAGTGGTATGATAACCCGAAAGAGTTAATGCAATATGTATTAAATTCCTACTTTTCATCTCCGTTTGTAGCATTTAAACAATATATGCAAAGCGGACCTGAATTGAAGATGGGAGGAAATACATTCCGGTTTTTTATTGCTGTTCTTCATCAGTTGGGGTGGGGGACTCAGCCAGTTGATATTGTTCAACCATTTGTTTCGGTTTATGGATATCCTACTAATGTGTACACAGGTCTATATTACTATGCCGCTGATTTCGGCATGTGGTGGGCGTATGTCATAGAACTTTGTTTGGGATTTTTTTATGGAATACTTTATGTGAAGACATTTAATGGGAAAAAAATCAACCTGTTATGCTTGGTGGGCTTGTCGATGCTCATGTATCCGCTGGTTAACCAATTTTTTGATGATAAGTATTTTAGCATTCTGGCTGAATGGCTTAAGTATTTTATTGTACTGATTTTATTGACACAGAAGTGCTTTGTGAAGAGCCAAGGAGAAAAGGATGAAAAGCGTATTTAAGAGCTTCACATATACATTCGTCTCTAATGTTGTTTCATTTATCATTTCTGCAATTGTTACTTTTTTTGTCCCCAAACAGTTAGGGATCGAGAGCTATGGCTATTTTCAATTATACTTGTTTTATATAAGTTATACTGGGTTTTTACATTTTGGCTGGGCAGATGGCATATTTCTGCGCTATGGCGGAGAATATTACGATAAGCTGGACAAGTCGAAATTCAGTGGTCAGTTTTGGTTATACAGCGGGATTGAAATAGTATTCGGTCTGCTGATCTGCCTGGCGGGCTATACCCTGGCTTCGCCGCAGGACAAAGCGATTGTTTTGGCGCTTACCGGTATTTCTGTATTTCTGGTATTGCCGCGAACTTTGCTGCAATATATTCTGCAGGGAACAAACCGCATCAAGGAATATGCTACCCTCACGGTGCTGGAAAAAGTAATCTACATCACGGTCGTGGTACTGTCGCTGATTGCCGGAACTCATAACTTCATTCCCATGATTCTGGCGGACCTTCTGGGCAAAGGCTGCGCTCTGTTGTATAGCATTTATCAGTGCCGGGATATCCTTGCCACAAAGCCTGCCGGGCTGCAAGCTTCCCTGAAAGAGGCGTGGGCGAATATCTCTGTTGGTATTAAACTGATGTTCGCCAATATTGCCAGCATGCTGATTATTGGCTTTGTGCGGCTGTCCATTGAGAACCAATGGGATGTGGCTACCTTCGGCAAGGTGTCGCTCACCATGTCGGTTTCCAACCTGCTCATGGTATTCATTCGGGCGGTTGCTTTGGTCATGTTTCCCATGCTGCGGCGTACCAATTCGGACAAGCTTTCCGGCATTTACAACACCATGCGCACCTGCCTGATGATCCCGCTGCTGGGAATGCTGGTCTGCTATTATCCTGCAAAGGTGATCCTCTCTGCCTGGCTGCCCCAGTATGCGGACAGTTTGGTCTACATGGCGCTGCTGTTCCCTATGTGCGTGTTTGAGAGTAAAATGAGCATGCTGATTGAAACCTACATGAAAACTCTCCGCAAGGAGAAATGGCTGTTGTTGGTCAATGTGACCACCGTGTCGCTCAGTGTGGTTATTACGCTGATCACCACTTACTGGCTGCACAATCTGGACCTGGCGGTCGCGTCCATCGTGTTCCTGCTAGCGTTCCGTTGCGTGTTTGCCGAGCTGCTGCTTTCCACCGTGTTGGATGTGAATGTGAAAACCGACATTGTGCTGGAGCTTGCCCTTACGATCGTCTTCGTCGGGGCCAGCTGGTTTGTGGGCGGTATCGCGGGTCTGGCCATCTATGCGGTGGCATACCTGGTTTATCTGTTCATCAAACGGAACGATGTGGCTTTTGTGCTGAATACCGCGCTGCGCATGGTTCGCCGCGCATAACTAAAAAAAGGAGCACCCGCTCAGGGTGCTCCTTTTTTCTATCCAAATCCTCACATCTTCTCAAGAAACGCTTCCAGCTGCTGCAGCTGGGCCGTCACCGAGGCGGGGCCGGTGCCGCCTTCGCTGGTGCGCCGCGCCACGCAGGCCGCGAGATCAATCGCCTCGTATACGTCCTGATCGAACAGCTCGCTCAGGCTCTGGTATTCCGCAAGGCTCACATCCTCCAGCACCTTGCCCTCCGCGATGCATTTCGCCACCAGCTGGCCCGTCAGCTTGTAGGCGCTGCGGAAGGGCATCCCCTTGCAGGTCAGGTAATCCGCCAGATCGGTGGCGTTGATGAACCCCTTCTGCGCCGCCGCGTACATGTTCCCCTTCAGCGGCTTCATGGTGCGCACCATCGGCGCGAACACTCCAAGGCACTGGCTCACCGTGTCGATGGCGTCGAAGATGGCCTCCTTGTCCTCCTGCATGTCCTTGTTGTAGGCCAGCGGCAGGCCCTTCAGCATGGTCAGCGTGCCCATCAAATCGCCGTACACCCGGCCCGTCTTGCCCCGCACCAGCTCCGCCATGTCCGGGTTTTTCTTCTGGGGCATGATGCTGGACCCGGTGGTGAAGCCGTCGTCCAGCTCCACAAACTTGAACTCCCAACTGGACCAGAGGATGATCTCCTCCGAAAAACGGGAAAGATGCATCATCACAAGGGCCAGCGCGCTCAGAATCTCCACGCAGAAGTCCCGGTCGGATACGCCGTCCATGCTGTTCTGGCACACCCCGTCGAAGCCCAGTGCCGCGGCGGTCATGGCCCGGTCGGTGTCGTAGGTGGTGCCCGCCAGCGCGCAGCTGCCCAGGGGGCTGTAGTTCATGCGGGCAACCGCGTCCTGCAGACGGGTCACGTCCCGCTGCAGCATGGCCGCCCAGGCCAGCAGGTGATGGGCAAAGCACACCGGCTGCGCCCGCTGCAGATGGGTGTAGCCGGGCATGATGGCATCCTGATTGGCCTTGGCCTGCTCATAAATGGCCTCCAGCAGCGCCTTGATCTGGCCCTGCAGCGAGGCGCAGGCGTCCCGCAGATAGAGCCGCAGGTCGGTGGCCACCTGGTCGTTCCGGCTGCGGGCGGTGTGCAGCCGCTTGCCCGCGTCCCCGATGCGTTTGGTCAATTCCGCCTCCACGAACATGTGGATGTCCTCGGCGGTGGGGTCGATGGCCAGCGCGCCGCTGTCCAGATCCGCCAGAATGCCCTCCAGCCCGGTGGTGATGGCAGCCAGGTCCGCCCCGCTCAGAATGCCCTTGGCCGCCAGCATGGCCGCGTGGGCCAGCGAGCCGGTGATGTCCTGCCGGTACATGCGGCAGTCGATGTGGATGGACGAGTTGAAATCGTCCGCGATTTTACTGGTGGCGGCCTGTGCCCGCCCTGCCCAAAGTTTTTCCATAGCTCGTCAGCGCCCGTGGGGCGTTCCTCCTTTGTATTGCGTGTGGATTCAAAAAGCGGCGGGCGAAAATGCCCGCCGCGTCGGCTTGTTTTGAGATGCGGCGCTCACAGCACCTTTTCCAGAAATGCCTTGGCCCGGTCGGTGGCGGGCTGGCGGAAGACCTGGTCGGGAGTGGTGTCCTCCAAAATC
>PPYE01662328.1_pt1 | contig 14010 bp, 9 predicted proteins | sample 1559881 | NCBI WGS metagenome assembly PPYE01 (sample SAMN08240022, study PRJNA423297) | Human gut metagenome, whole genome shotgun sequencing project.
TCACAGACAACAAGCCCTTTCAGTTGCTTGAACAATTTTTACTTTGAAATATTGTCTAACTTTTTGGGGTCACTTCATTCTTGTTATGGCATCCGGCTTTTTTTCCATGCTTTTACGCATGAAATACATCGACCGCTGGGCTTTGATGCGCAATACCCAGCAGGAGACGCTTGCAGAGCACACCATTGATACGGCAATTCTGGCGCATGCGCTCGCTGTGATCGGGCAGACGCGCTTTGGCCGAAATATCGACCCGGAGAGGACAGCGGTGCTCGCCATGTTTCACGATGCGAGCGAGATCATCACGGGCGACATGCCCACGCCAGTCAAATACCAGAACGCACGCATTACCGCCGCATATAAAGAGGTGGAGGCGGAAGCCAACCATACGCTTTTAGACGCGCTGCCTGAAGATCTTAAGGAGAGGTATCGCCCGCTTTTGTGCGCGGAGGAAGAGGACGCGGAATGCCGTCGTTACGTAAAGGCGGCGGACAAGCTGTCCGCATTGATCAAATGCATCGAGGAGCGCAGGAGCGGCAATATGGAATTTGCGGATGCGGAAAAGGGGCTCTGGCAAGCGGTGAAAGACATGCGGATGCCAGAGATTAATGCATTTTTGGACGAATTCATGGACGCATTCTCAAAAACACTGGACGAGCAGTCGAAAGGGTAGTATAATATATGATAATCATACTTTAAACTGATACTGCGGTAATGTTTGGTGAAACGGTATAATGGGAGAAAGTTTGCATGACAAACAACGTTTTTGCTTCCCGGATGGGCGGGCTTCATGCCTCCGCCATTCGTGAAATCTTAAAATTTACGGCGGATCCTTCCGTCATTTCCTTTGCGGCAGGAAATCCCGCGCCGGAGGCCTTTCCAGTAGAAGAGATAAAGCGGATTACCGCTGAAATTCTCAATGAGGAGCCGATCGCCGCATTGCAGTATAGCGTGACGGAGGGCTATTTGCCGCTGCGCACACTGCTCAAAGAAGACTTAAAGGCGCGGCACAGCATCGGAACAGAGCTTGACGACATTGTTATCACGGCGGGTGCGCAGCAGGCGATTGAGCTGACCTGTAAGACGCTGTGTGATCCGGGTGACGTGGTTTTGTGCGAGAATCCGAGCTTTATCGGCAGCCTGAATTCCTTTAAATCTTATGAGGGAAAACTGGTGGGCGTGCCGGTGGAAGAGGACGGCATCTCAGTGGAGGCGCTTGAACAGGCACTGAAAGCGAATCCAGGTGCAAAGTTTTTGTATACGATCCCGAATTTCCAGAATCCGTCCGGCGCTACCATGAGCCTTGCCAAGCGGAAGGCGGTTTATACGCTGTGTTTGCAGTATGGCGTGAAGATTTTGGAGGATAATCCTTATGGCGAGCTGCGCTTTGCCGGAGAGGACGTTCCCGCAATCAAAACGCTCGACACAGGGGGGATCGTCTATTATGCGGGCACCTTTTCAAAGGTGCTTTCCCCGGGACTGCGAGTAGGCTATCTGTTGGCGCCGAAGGAGGCCATTCAAAAGGTGGTCGTCTGCATGCAGGCGAGTACGGTACATACCTCGATATTGAGCCAGATGATCTGTTACCGCTTTATGAAAGAGGTTGATTATGCGGCGCATCTTAAGCGGCTTCGGAAAATCTATCGGCACAAGAGCGGCTTGATGATCGACGGCCTGCACGCACATTTGGACGATAGCATTACGTTTCACGAGCCGCAGGGCGGCTTGTTTATCTGGTGCCGTCTGCCGGACGGCGTGGATATGCCGGCGTTTTGTTTAAACGCAGTCAAAAATAAGGTGGCCGTCGTGCCGGGCACGGCGTTTATGCCGAACGATACCGACAGGACACAGTGCTTCCGTCTGAATTTCTCCACACCGACGGATGAGCAGCTTATCAAAGGCGTGGAGATTTTAGGCGGTCTTGCGAAGCAAATTGGCTGAGCAGCAATTCTGCGACAGTAAGGGAGAAGAGACAATGGAACAGCAAACGGAACGTAAAAAGATTATTTTCAGCGGGATTCAACCCACGGGGGTGCCGACGCTTGGCAACTATATCGGCGCGCTGCGCAACTGGAATGCGCTTCAAGATGACTACGACTGCATTTACTGCATCGTAGACGAGCATTCGCTTACGGTCAGGCAGAACCCTGCGGGGCTTAGAAAGCAGATTTTGGAAAGTTATGCCCTGATCCTGGCATGTGGGATTGATCCGCAAAAAACAATCCCTTATATTCAAAGCCATGTCCCGGCGCATGCCCAGCTTTCGTGGATTCTCTCCTGCTATACGCAGTTCGGCGAGCTTTCGCGTATGACGCAGTTTAAAGATAAGAGTGCCAAGCATCCGGACAACGTAAACGCCGGGCTGTTCACGTATCCGGTTTTGATGGCGGCGGATATCCTGCTGTACCAAACGGATCTGGTTCCGGTCGGTGTGGATCAGAAGCAGCATTTGGAAATTGCGCGCGATATTGCGATTCGCTTCAACAATGCGCATGGCAATACTTTCACAATCCCGGACGCATATATTCCGAAAACGGGTGCAAAGATTATGTCGCTTGCCGATCCGACGAAAAAGATGTCTAAATCGGATGAAAATGTGAACGGCTTTATCTCGATTCTCGATAAGCCGGAAGTTATTGTGAAAAAGTTCAAGCGCGCCGTGACCGACAGCGACACACAGATACGTTATGCGGAGGGGAAGGACGGCATCAACAACCTGATGATGATTTATTCCGCTGTGACCGGCGCGGATTTTGCCGCGATAGAGCGTGAGTTCGACGGAAAGGGCTACGGCTATTTTAAAGAGCAGGTCGGAAATGCAGTGGCAGAAATGCTGCTGCCGATTCAGAAAGAATATGAGCGGCTGCTTGCAGACAAGGCGTATCTGAAAGAATGCTATACCGACGGCGCAGCGCGTGCAAACCGTTTGGCTATGCGCACGCTGTCCAAGGTTTATAAAAGGGTCGGATTTATCCCGTTGGAGCGGTAATAAACAATAACGGAAAAAGAAGCGCCGGACTAAAAAGTCCGGCGTTTTTGGAAGGAGAGGAGAGACAGCATGCGGACACTTGAAACCAAAAGGCTGCTGCTTCGCGCATGGCGGATTGAGGATGCAGAGGCGATGTTTTCATATGCCAAAGGGGAAAAGGTGGGGCCGAGAGCCGGGTGGAAGCCGCATGAAAATGTTGCAGAGTCAGAATCGATTATCCGCATGTTTATAGAAGAGGATGAGACTTGGACGATTGTGCGCAAGGAGGAAGACCGCCTGATTGGTTCGATCGGACTGCATAAGGCAAAGGAAGAGAACGTGCGGGAGCTTGGGTACGTTCTGTCGGAGGAATACTGGGGACGAGGAATCATGCCGGAGGCGGCAGAGGCGGCTCTCCGATTTGCATTTGAAGAGATGAATCTCAGCAAAGTGACAGTCGGTCATTTCCCATTTAACATGCAGTCAAAGCGTGTGATCGAAAAGCTTGGCCTTTCGTATATAGGCTTTTATAAAGAAGCACTCGAACGATCTGACGGCGTAAAAATGGATGAATGCCGATATGAAATGACAAGAGCAGCGTTTGAGCTGAGAAGACGATAAAAAGGAAACCCTGCATGAAGCAGGGCTTTCTTTTTATTTAGATGATTCGATGAATGAAAAGACCGAATACGTGGTTATCGGGAAAGTCTGCGCGCTTGCTCCATCCAATATGCGCGGATCATTTCCACCATCTTGATCGCATCTTCTTTCGCAGTACGTTCGTTATAAGCGCGCATCTCGCTGAACACATGGCCGCAGTGAGCTATTTCCCCAAAAGCGGTTTTTGTACCGGAAAAGATAGTAGCGCATTCCGTGCAGTTCGAATGTGCCGACACTCTCAATTTTGGCCGGCGTCTTTCCTAATTCGTGTGGGTCGAAAAGCCAGCCATCATAGCGCTTCTGGCTGCTTTTTCTTGCTGTGTGTTCATATGTATCAACCTAAAATGGGATGTTGCCTCAGAGAGGTTTGCGCGCAGGTTCAGCCCTCTTATTTATGATATTTTCCTCCGGAGGAGATCTGGAAAGCGCGGTAAATCTGTTCGAGCAGCATGACGCGCGCGAGCTGGTGTGGAAACGTCATCGGCGACATGGAGAGCTTTAACGTACCGTGCGATTTTACCTCGTTGGAAAGCCCAAACGAACCGCCGATGATAAAACTGATCGTACTTTCACCGGAGAGGGCGAGCTGCTCTACCTTCTCCGAAAGTGCAGAGGAAGAAAGCATTTTGCCCTCAATACACATTGGGATGAGCACGCCGGCGGCCTTGCCCAAAATTTGTTTTCCCTCCTCAATAAGCCCTTTTTCGATCTGGGCGGCAGAGGGGTTGTCTGATAGGCGGTATTCCGGCAGTTCATATATTTCGATTTTGCAAAATGCGCCGAGTCGTTTTATATACTCGGCCTGCGCTTCGCGCAGGTAGGACTCTTTGAGCTTGCCGATGCAGACGAGACGGACGGTGAGCATCCATGCTTCCTCCTTTACAGCTCAATCACGCCGCCGCGGTTCTGCGGCTCGGCGACATAGAGGTTAAAATCCTCTTCAATTTCGGCTCCCGCCTTGTTTAAGACGGAAAGGGCCGCGTGATACGCAAACTCCGGGCGGTTATTATTCTCACTCAGATGTCCGAGCATAAAGCGCGTGGTGCCTTCGGAGAACAGAGCCGCCACAGCCGCGGCACAATCGCTGTTTGAAAGGTGTCCATGATCCGACGCAATCCGGCGCTTGAGCGGGTAAGGATACGGCCCGCAGCGGAGCATCTCCGGATCATAATTCGATTCAAGCAGGATAAAATCGCTGCCCAGAAGATTTTCGTAGACCTCTTCGGTCACATAGCCTAAATCGGTGCAGGAGCACATGACTTTTCCATCCGGTAAACTGATACGATAGCCAAGCGGATCGGCCGCGTCGTGCGGGATGGAAAAGGGCTTGACGGAAATTCCTGCATACTCTGCGCTTTGTGTGCGGATTTCATGCAGAACTGCGCCCGAAGGAATCTGCTCCTTTTTTACAAGCGCTTCAAGCGTCGAACGGGAGCCGTAAATCGGAACGCAGAGCGTTTTGGCGATCTGGAACAGCCCTTTTACATGGTCGGTATGCTCATGTGTAATAAAAATGGCCTGAACAGCGCCGGGATCGATCGACAAAGCGGCCATCCGAGCGCAGAACTGGCGGCAGGAGAGCCCCGCGTCAATCAAAACGCCGTATTTTTGGCTGCCGATATAGGTTGCATTTCCCTTTGAAGAAGAGCAGAGGGAGTAGCAAAAGGACATATGTGTCATTCTCCTTTGCAGTCTGACCGAAAAAAAGGCGCTTCTGCGCCTCCTGGTTTTTATGTTGGTTCTGGATTTAAAGTGCCTGCATCACGGCTTGATTGGGAATCCTGATTTTTTTGATATTTGCCCCGAGCGCGCGAAGCTTGCCTTCAATGTTCTCATATCCGCGTTCAATATGACGGATATCTTCAATTTCCGTTGTGCCGGTGGCGGCAAGACCCGCGATAACCATTGCGGCACCCGCGCGCAGATCGGTCGCTTTGACCGGCGCGCCGGAGAAGTGATCGATTCCTTCAATGATGGCGACACGCCCATCCACGGAGATCTGCGCGCCTAAACGACGGAGCTCGTCCACATAGCGGAAGCGATTATCCCACACGCCTTCGGTCAACAGGGATGTGCCCTCTGCAAGACACAGCAGTACGGCGATCTGCGGCTGCATATCCGTTGGAAAACCGGGGTGCGGCATGGTTTTAACGTTCGTCTTTTTATAGGGCTTGTCGCCGGTCACGCGGATTGCCTCGTCGTACTCGGTGACGGTGACGCCGATGCTCAAAAGCTTCGACGTGATAGATTCGAGATGCTTTGGTATGACGCCGCGCACCATCACGTCGCCGCGCGTTGCCGCCGCCGCCACCATATAGGTGCCGGCTTCAATCTGATCCGGAATGATGCTGTGTGTGGCGCTGTGCAGGCGCTGTACGCCGCGGATCTTGATGACGTCGGTGCCGGCGCCCATGATGTCCGCGCCCATGGCGTTTAAAAAATTGGCGAGATCGACAATATGCGGCTCTTTGGCGGCGTTTTCGATCACAGTCATGCCGTTTGCCAGCACAGCAGCCAGCATGGCGTTGATCGTGGCTCCTACGGTAACGATGTCGAAATAGATATGCGCCCCGTTTAGCTCAGGCGCATTCAGAATGACGATGCCCGATTCAACGGTGTATTCCGCACCAAGTGCGGAAAAACTTTTTAGATGCTGGTCGATAGGGCGCACACCAAAATCACAGCCGCCCGGAAGCGGTACCTTTGAGTGATGGAAGCGGCCCAGAAGGGCGCCCATGAAATAACTTGAAGCGCGCATGCGCCGCGCCATATTATATGGAACCTCGGCCTGATAAATGCCGGAGGCATCAATTTCCAACGTGTTTTTATTGAGAACGGTGATTTTTGCACCCATCTCGCTTAAAATATCGATGATGCTCGCAACATCGCTGATATTCGGAATATTTTCAATGATGCAGGGTTCTTCACAGAGAATTGTGGCGGGCAGGATTGCAACGGCTGCATTTTTGGCGCCGCTGATCATAACCTCGCCGCTCAGCCGTGTTCCGCCGTGGATAACGTATTTTTCCACACGATCCGCTCCTTTAATTTATTCAAAACGCCGCAGCAAAAATATTTGATCTGCGGCAGACAGATTATGCACATATACAGTATAGCATAAAACAAGCGGAAATACAAAAGAAATTTAAAAAAATGCGGAGAGGTGTTTTAAAATGCGGCTTATGGAAAACAATCGAAGAGTATGCCGGCTTCCAGGGACGCATTGGTTGGAAGCGGATTACGGCTTTAAATTTGCCAAGACTTGCGCATGCAGAACAGGAATATTTCCACTTAATAAAAATTATTCCTCCCCGTCGGGCATGATCTGGAAGCGGACTTTTTCCAGAAAGAGGAGAACCTCCTCGCGGTTTAGCTCATAATAGGTGCGATAGCTGCGTTTGTCCATTGTGACAAAATGTGCGTTTAAAAGCGCCTGCATATGATAGGCGATGGTGCTGGTGCTCAAATTAAGCTTTTTTGCAAGTTCGCCGCTGTAATAGCGCCGCCCGGCCAGCAATTTCAGAATATCAAATTTTGATTTATCTCCAAGCAGCTTCAAATTGTTACAGAGATAAGTACTGCTGTTTTGCTTTAAGCGGTTGGAGAAAATGGTTTCAAAATGCATGCCCCACAGCATGTTGCTACAGCGGCCCGGTTCTGAAGAGGCAAGATACTGTAGCCGGCTGCATCCGAACAGCGAGGGCTGGATCAAAATGCTGTCGGCTTCCGGCAGGATGAGTTGAATTTTTTCCGCCATATAGTTATACAGCGTCTTTTCGTTGATTCTCTTCGAAAAACGCGCATAGAACGGATCGGTCCAGACGGAAAGAGAGGGAAGAAAGGGGAGAAACGCTTCGATTGTTTCGGAAAGAACGGCGACAAAACGGGCAAGATAGATTTTAAAATCATGATAGAAGGTTAAAAGATGCCATTTACTCTGATCGGACAGAGTGCAAGCTTCCATCAGTTCGAGCAGGCTGCACCCCTTCAGGGATTTCTTTCTCGAGCCGAGATTGAGAAGATTATAGTTGTCGAGCGTCGTATAAAGAAAAGAGAGCGGATCGCGGCGGAAGGCCGTTAAAACGCCGGACTGAATTTTTGTGAGATCCTGTTCAGAAAAATCGCCGTAGTACTGTAAAATGGCTTCAGCAGGCGTCAGTTCCTGATTCCCAAGCGGCTGGAACAGATAGGAGGCGACCTCATCGTTCTGGTTTACACCCTTTGTAACCTGTACGGCGATGTTCTGCAAAAAATCCAGCAGCTCTTCGATATCCGGTACCCGGATATCCAGCCTTGTTTTGACCTCCTTTTTTAAAACAGCATAACTGCGTCCTGAAAAATGGCGCACCAAAATCTCCATACATTCAAAAACAGGATTGAGCTGTTGTGCAACGCGAATCTTCATATTTGACCGGCTCCCCTTTCACATTGCTTCATGATAACAGACTTTTTTAGACTTGTAAACGGTTAAGACACGATTCTTCGTGTATAAATATGCAGAATGTGCGGAAATTCTCATTATATATACGTTGACATTATCAATTTAACGTGCTACAATAACGCTTGATATATTTGATGCATCTTATTTGAGGTGTGTCGAGTATATTTTGTTTTATGTCTATTATGTAAGGAGGAAAAAAGATGGTGAAAAAACATCTGTCACGGTTTTTAGCAGTGCTTGTTGCGTTCGCTTTATCGCTCTCATGTCTGCCGCTTGAAGCCGTGCATGCATCCGGCGCGTCGGAAAGCAAATATCCGACGCTGCAGGAGACGGTGAAAAACCAGCTGCAGTCGTTTGAAAACTACGATGCAGACGACGAAGTGGAATTCATCGTTGAGCTGGAGGGGAAACCTCTGCTGGAAACAAAGTCGCAGGACGTCTCTCTGCAGTCGTATTTAAATACGGCGAAGGGCGAAGCTGCGGTCACCTCGATTGAAAAACAGCAGTCTTCCGTCAAACAGAAGATGCTGAAAACCCGCTTGAGCGGATTTGAAGTCGAGTTTACGTATCGGACCGTTTTAAACGGTTTTGCTGTAAAAGCAAAGTATTCCGAGAAAGAGCGTCTCGAGAGCATTGCGGGCGTAAAGAATGTCTATGTTGCCCAAACGCACGAGTATGTTGAGCCGACAGACGGTTACACCAAGGCCACACATACCAGCGGCGCTCTGATGGACAGCGACCGTGCAAACGAGGAAGGCTATACCGGCAAGGGAACCGTAACGGCTGTTCTGGATACCGGTCTGGACGTAAACCATTCTGCATTTGCCAATGCGCCGGAATCCCCGCGTTATACGCAGGCGGATGTGGAAAAGGCAGTTGCAGGCGGCGAGCTGAACGCCAAGGGCGATGCCTCCGCGCTTTATAAGAGCGAAAAGATCCCATTTGCATACGACTATGCGGATCAGGATACCGACGTATCGGATTCTGAGGGTCATGGTACGCATGTTTCCGGTTCGGTTGGCGCGGATTGCGACACATTCACAGGTGTTGCGCCGGATACCCAGATTATGATGATGAAGGTGTTCTCGGACAGCGAGTCGGGTGCAAGCGATTCGTGGGTCCTCGCGGCGCTTGAGGATTGTGTCGTTTTAGGCGTAGACACCATCAACATGAGTCTTGGTACGGGCGCCGGGTTTACAAGCGAGACCGGAACGCTGACCAACGAGGTATATGAGCGTGTGGAAGCTGAGGGTATCAACCTGCTGTGTGCGGCGGGTAATGATACAAGCTCTGCTTATATGAATATGCTTGGTGCTGACATGAACCTGATCACCAACCCGGACAACGGCGTTGTTGGCTCTCCGTCCACCTACAAAGCGGCGCTTTCCGTCGCCAGCATCAACGAGGATATTGTTTATACGGCTTATTTCAAAGCGGGTGAGAACAAGATCCTTTTTAACGATGCTTCGTCGACAGATGAGACGAATTTTATCAAAGTGCTGAACGGACAGACACTCGAATATGTGGCTGTTCCGGGCTATGGCGATACAAACGACTTTGCAAGCGTCGATGTAAAGGGTAAAATCGCATTGGTGGCCCGCGGTTCGATTGCGTTTACGGAAAAAGAGCAGAACGCGAAAAACGCCGGCGCAGTTGCGATGATCGTTTTCGACAATGTAGAGGGCGAGCTTCCGAATATGCAGTCAAACGGTTTGCTCCCGATGGTCAGCATCAGCAAGGCGGACGGCAAGATCCTGCGTAATCTGGAGGAGAAAAAGATCTCCGTTTCCGAGGACTTTGCCGAGGATATGGAAAACGTGGTGGGCGGCCAGATGTCCGACTTTTCCAGCCTCGGCGTTGCGCCGGATCTGACACTGAAGCCGGAGATCACGGCTCCGGGCGGCAGTGTTTACTCCACCTTACCGGGCGGTTCGTTCGGCAATATGAGCGGCACCTCTATGGCGTCGCCGCATATGGCAGGTGCGGCTGCGGTAATGAAGCAGTACGTCAACGAGAAATTCCCGGAGCTTTCTGCAACGCAGAAGCAGCAGCTTATTAACCAGCTGGTGATGAGCACGGCGACCCCGGTCACCGATCCGGACGGCGTTTATTATACGCCGAGAAAACAGGGCTCCGGCCTTGCACAGATTTACAACGCAATCCATACGAACGCCTATCTCACCGTAGAGGGCTGTGATCGTCCAAAGGCAGAATTGAAGGATAACGAAAACGGAACCTTCTCCTTTACCTTTACGGTTCACAACATGAGCGGCAGTGAGCTTACCTATGACGTTTCCGCTGTTCCGTTGACCGCAAAGGCGGAGACGGTGAAGGACTACCGTTTTGTTTCCGAATCCTCCCGCGTGCTGCCGGAAAGCGAATTCAGCGTGGCCTTCAGCCAGTCGACCGTAACCGTTCCGGCAAATGGCACGGCTTCCGTTACAGTCAGCATGCAGCTGACGGACGAAGGCAAAAAACAGCTTGCCGAATTCACAAACGGCACATTCCTGGACGGCTTTATCATGCTTGATTCCAAGAATGCAGACAGCATCGATCTCTCGCTGCCGTATCTCGGCTTCTATGGCGACTGGTCCAAGGCGCCGATCTTTGATGCAACGATCTACGACGAGGCAGAGCCTTCCACCTATGAAACGAGCGGTATATATCTGATTGACTACGACCATACCGGAAATCCGATCGGCGTCAACCTGATTTCCGGAGATATGGAGACGGCAAGCAAAGATAAAATTGCAATTGCAAGCCATCAGCTTGGCTATCAGACGGTTTATCCGATTCTTGGATTGCTTCGCGGATCGAAGAAGACCAACTATGTGGTAACGGATGCTTCCGGAAACAAAGTATTCGATCATACCGAATATGAATCGCGGAAATCCTTCTATTACGCAAACGGCGGATTCATTACCTATAATCTTCCGTCTGAGGGCTGGCAGCCGGTTTATCTCGCGGATGACGGTAATTATTACTACCTGCCCGATGGACAGTACACCTATACAGTGTCGGGTCACATTGACGGCAAAGAGGGCGAGCAATCGGTTTCTTTCCCGATTAACATCGACAATACGGCGCCAGAGGTTGTTTCTCATCGCTATTATGAGGAAAACGGTACACCCTATCTTGAAGTAACCATGAAGGATAACCGTTATATGATGGGTGTTCAGCTGACCAATGAGGACGGCAGCAAGGCTCTTGGCAAAGTTGTTGCTGTCGAGAGCAGTGCGGCGGGTGCTGAAGTGCGTTACACCTTCGACCTCACAGAAGCTATCGAACTTGGAGAAAAGCTCGGCTGTGTCATGATGATGGACTATGCACAGAACATTTCACGGAGTGGCGTCATGAGCTTTACAAGCCAGGATATCGAGCCGATCAAAGTTCAGATTAACCAGCAGCACATTTCTTGTAATATCGATACACAACCATTTCAGCTGGATGCAATTGTATATCCGGAGGATGCGGTTGACAGATCTGTTGTGTGGTCGTCTGATGATCCGGGCGTGGCAAGCGTATCGGAAACCGGCGTTCTTACACCAGTAGGCGGCGGTGAAACGACAATTCGTGCAACCGCATGTAACGGTGTGCAGGGAACGACTACTGTTGTGATAAACGAGTCGGTCAGCGAATTGCCGGAGGATTTTGTCATTCGCGAGGACGGGCGTTATCAGATCCCGGCAAATCTGAACAAAAACGTTCTGATTACGGACAATGCGCACAATGTTAAAATTGTAGGCGATTCCTCAAACACATCAAGCAATCCGTATAAGGACCTCAGCTTCACCAGTGAAAATGAGAATCTGAATCTCACGATTGAGAATATGAATGTCACTGCTACAAGCGTCGACACTGCATCTGTTATTACATTTAAAGGTGCGGGCAACACGCTGACGCTGAAGGGTGAGAATAACTTTACAGCAAACGACAGCTCTTATTATTCCAAAGCTTTAATCAACGTAGCGGAGGATTGTAAGCTTACTGTTAAAGGAAGCGGCACGCTGAACCTTAAGCTGGGTGCTGCGACATACGGCGCCGGTATTGGCGCAAACCCGGGCGATGTTGCCGGTACGATTACTATTGACAGCGGCAAGATCAACGGTACGTCCTATGGCGCAGGCGCTTTGATCGGCGGCACAGGCTATGGTGCGAAAAAGATTACGATCAACGGCGGTAAGCTGGATCTGAATGTGCCATATAAGAACGGATGGCCGAGCAATCTGAACAGTTGCGGCGCGGCAATCGGCGATGGCAACGGAAGTAATAAAGCCGGAACCGTTGTCATTGAGATCAATGGCGGTGAAATCAACGGTACCACCGAGGTTCAGGCGGCGGTTATCGGAACCGGCCATCGCAGCGCAACGGTTGCGACTGTCACAATCAACGGCGGTAAGCTGAATCTGAAATCTGTTTCCGGAGATGGCCAAGATATAACAGGCGGCTCGTGCATCGGTACCGGTGATCAGTCGACCGCACTGGGCAGAGTTACGATCAACGGCGGCGAGATTATCGCCTCCACAGAAAGCGGTGCTGCTGCAATCGGCGGCGGTGCCGGAACCAGCGGCTGTACGGTCATGGTAAACGGCGGTACGATTACTGCATCAACGAGCGCAGATGCAGCTGCAATCGGCAGAGGCGCATATATTTCGAACGGTACTGACGGCGCACTGATGATCAGCGGCGGCTCACTGAAAGCAACGTCTGCTTCTGAGTCTGTAAAAGCGCTCCCGCACAACAGTATTCAAAACGACGATTATGACGATGTATTTGAAACACTGGTCTATGCACCCAATGTCAAGAGTGTGACAGTGGACGGTGTGGACTGGAAGGTTTCTGCAAACCATCCGGAGGACGATAATCTTCATCTGTGGCTTGCAGAAGGCACACACAAAGTTGTCGTCGAGACGGAGGATGGCACTGCAAGTTATGAAGTTGTTGTAGCGTCGACAGGCAAGGCTACAGTGACCCAGTATTTCGACGTTACCTATGAACTCACCGATCTGACAACAAACGGCCCTGCAACCGTTTACGCGGGCGAAACCCTCAGCGGTATGCTTGTGGCGGCAAATGGCAAGCAGCTGCCGGAGAATATCACAGTTACCATGGGCGGCTCAGACGCTGCATTCACTTATGATGCAGTAAGCGGCGCGTTCTCCATAGAGAATGTCAGCGGCGACATCGTGATTACGGCTGCCGCAGCCGATGTTCCGGCGGATAAAACCGCTCTGACGGAGGCAATCGCGGCGGCGGAAGCGCTTGATGAAGATGCATACACCTCTGACACATGGACAGCTCTTGAGGACGCGCTGAAAGCTGCGAAGAAGGTTGCAGCAGACGAGAACGCTACTCAGGCAGAGATTGACGAGGCAAAAGCTGCGTTGAATGAGGCCATGAACGCGTTGGTAAAACACAGCGATAAGACCGAGCTTAACGATCGGATCGGCGAGGCGGAGAAACTCAAAGAAGAGGATTATACCGCCGACAGCTGGTCGAAGCTTAAGGACGCGCTGGAAGCTGCGAAGAAGGTTGCAGCCGACGAGGACGCAACGCAGGCAGAGGTTGATGCAGCTAAGACTACATTGAGTGCCGCGATTGAGGGCGTGGAGAAGAAACCGGTAACGCCGGTGGATCCTGAGAAACCTGCGCCGGATACCGGAGATTACGCACCGGTGGCAATGCCGCTGGTACTGGCTTTGGTAGCAGCTGCGTGCGCGGTTATGTTCTTCAGAAAAAGAAGAAGCGCACGCTAAGCAATAGCAAATAATAGTAAGAAAAGGCCGTCGGTCAGTTGACTGAAGTGACCCCAAAAAGTTAGACAATATTTTAAAGTAAAAATTGTTCAAGCAACTGAAAGGGCTTGTTGTCTGTGAATTGCAGGCGGCAAGCCCTTTAGCTTTGGCTTGATGCGACGGTTGTTGTAGTAATCGAGATATTC
>PPYE01275826.1_pt1 | contig 14009 bp, 10 predicted proteins | sample 1559881 | NCBI WGS metagenome assembly PPYE01 (sample SAMN08240022, study PRJNA423297) | Human gut metagenome, whole genome shotgun sequencing project.
TTATATATTCTACTTTCTATTAGTAATCAACCGATTACATTCATACCCATTATTTTTATAGAGGAAAGATACGAAATTTCAACTTTTATTCAAAACGGATGGAGCAGGGCAAAGATAGCAGATTCGATAGGAGTTAATCATTCTACCGTTACTCGTGAAATCAACCGCAACAGCGGAGTCCGTGGAACTTATAATTGGGAGACTGCCCAGAAAAATGCCGACTATAGAAAGATACGAAGACCAGGCAACCGCGCCATTTCCCAAGAGATAAAGGATGAAGCAGTGCGGCTATTAGTGGAAGAACAGTGGTCTCCGGAACAGATTTCGGCAGTTTTAAAGGAACGGGGTATGTCAATATCTCATGAGACTATATACAAGATCATCCGCACAGACAAGAAGAATGGAGGGTCTTTGTATCTTTACTGTCGTCATAAACTTAAACACCGGGCACGTCCAGTAAGTGGCAGTGGATCAATTATTTGTAATAAGGTAAATATAAGCGAAAGACCGGAAGAAGCAGATGGTAGACGCTTTGGTGATTTCGAGATGGACACCATTGTAGGCAAAGGGAACCATGGAGCCATACTGACCCTTACTGAAAAAAGTACAGGCATGTTGTTTATGAGAAAGTTGAACAAAGGAAAAGAAGCCAAAGAACTGGCAAAGACGGTTGTTCGAATACTAATGCCATATAAAGCTTTCCTTAAATCAATAACGACTGATAACGGTTTGGAGTTTGCCTGTCATGAATACATTACAAAAAAATTGGGTGTTACGGTCTACTTCACCGATCCGTATTCATCATGGCAAAAAGGTTCGATTGAAAATCAGAACGGTCTTATCAGGCAATATATCCCCAAATCATCCACTTTTGAAAATATCAGTCATCAGTTTGTTACCAAAGTTGCTGACAAAATAAACCGTCGCCCAAGAGAAAAATTAAATTTTCGTACCCCTTTTGAGTGTTTTTACGAAAATATTCTTTAACTTTGCGGGCGGTGCATTTGCATGTTGAAACCGCCTCCCATGAGTAGGCCACATTGGTGTTGTCGACGGCCCCGCCGCGCACCATGTGTCCGGACACCCGTACATCCTTGGCGACCCCGGCCACGGTGGTGAACACGCTGAGCGGAGTGTCCATCACGGCGATGATGGAAGTGCCCGCGTTCTCGACCTGCGACAGCTGGACGACAGCCGTACACTGCTGCGAGGCCCCCGTATCCGGATCTACGTAGGTGTACTCGCACCTGATGACGGACGAGGCCTTTTTCAAATTATGCCCGAGTACAAGGGCGAACTTGTCGGCGGATGTCGTCTTGACGGTGAAACCGCTTTGGCCGCTCACGATTTTATAATTGTCAAGATACCACGTGCATGCGCCGGATACCTTGTTCTCGCCGCCGCTGCCGGAGATGGTCAGTACGGGGACCAGTACAAGGTTGGTCTGCGTGTAGTCCGGCACATAGCTTACCGGGGCTTTTGACATGATTTGCTGCGTGCTGATGCTTGGTGCCAGCATGAAATTGATTGTCCTGCCGTCAACTATCTTGTGGAAAGTCACCCGGCCTCTTGCCTGTATTGCCATGATTCTTTGTATTTTGTGATTAAACGATTCCTAAAATGAAAACCTGCCTTGCACCGCCACCATGTCGTTTTCGTCGAGCAGCGCGCATATAATGTCCGTTTTGCCGGCCATGTCGGTGTAGTCCAACGATACGGATGTGCCTGCATTGGCGTGCCTTTGGCCCCACGCCTCGTCATCGGACTGCGGGGCCTCGCTTTCCCGTGACCAGACGAGCCGCGAAGCGTCTATTTTGTCGGAGACATCCTCTCCGTCCTTGATATACGAGACCTCCAGCGTGGCCACGTGCTGCTGCCCGTCACGGTAGAGCCGGTCCCCGTCGGCAAGAAGGAGCTCGAATCTCGTGACCCCCTTGCCCGGATCGCCTTTGTCGCCCTTCTGCCCGTAGGTCTCCTTGACCCACTCCGGGCTGCCGTCCTTGGGTTCGGTGGTGGTGGTCCTGCCCTTGCCGACGATGCAGAGCCACGTGGCGTTGTTGTGGCTCCAATGGTCGTAATGTCCGGACACGGCCCCATTGTACCATGCCCCGCGCTCGCATACGAGGGGACTGCCCTCTCCCGTGCCGGATGCGGAGATGATTTCATGATACCCGGACACGGTGAAGTTCCTCTTGGCCGACCGCAGCTCCACGATGTGTGAGTCGAGGTCGTAGTCGTTGATGCCGGCGTATGTCACGCGCTCTCCCGTGGAGACATATATGATATAGGCGTATCGCCTTTCAGGGTCGGTCTGCGAGCCGAGCTGCACGATGCTGTCTTCGGCCTAGGGCTCGTCATTGGGCACGGAAGTGTCACAACCGATGCAGGTATGGTCCTTGCCGCCGACTGTCAGTGTGACCGTGCCGCGCGTGTCGGAGAGGTCAACGAAATTGTAGAGCTTCCCGTCTTCCAAGGTCTCCTCTCCCGTGTTCACCACCAGCCTCCAGTAGTAGCGGTTCTCGGCCATCTGCGTGGTCTTGCTGATGATGTTGGAGGTCTTGGCCATGGCTTGGTCGCCCACGTGGAAGTCGTTGGAAATTCTCCGCTCCCCGTCGTCGGCAAGCCAGTAGCACCGGAAGTCTCCGGAGGGGAGACTCTTCACAAGGGTAATTCTGCAACCGGCACGCGTGAATCCTTGGTCGCCGCTCGAGAACGTGAACTTCTTCACTTCGAGCTCGGCGAACACGGCCTTAACCCGCGCCTCGATGATGTCGGCCACGGCATGGGAACGCCCGAAAGAGTCCACCCACATGCCGAAGCCCTTGCCGTCGAGATTCGTGCCGCTGTCCTTGAAGTCGGGGCTCTTGACCGCTTCCGCTGTCAGGGATTTCACAGTGGCCCGTCCCTCCCCGTCTATCTCCGCCCCGTCGAGCTTCATGGATTTCAAGACGGCCTCGCCAAGCCCCGAGATGCCATATTTGTTCTTAAAGGCGATGCCGTCAAGGAGCGTGAGTAGAAATCGGGTGGTATCAGGAATATCCTTCCGCAGCAGCTTGTCCCACAATTTGCTGCCTGCACTGATGTCATTGGCCTCGTCGGCATATCCTGCACTCACTTTCTTCGAATCGAGAGTGAGGTATTGGCCGAACCTGTCGAGAGCCGCAAGCACGGACATGTTGTCATGTGTATGTCCGAATGCCCCGTCGCCCTTGTAGGCAGCCGTAATCTCACGGGCGAGATATTCGAGGATGGCGGCAGCCGTCGTAACATTCCATTTGTCGGAATAGGGATTCTGAACCGGAAATAACGCCCCACCGCTCGGCTGCAGCCTGTCCAGCTCAGCCAGACGTGGGGCGACCGTAAAAGACGCTACATCAGGGATTTTGATGTCCAGCACCTCTGCCGGCATGTCTGTCCGGGAAAGATTGAGATAAGGCCGGGCATCGGCGTATTTGTAGGTGAACGTGTAGCTTGAAGGAAGCTCCTTGGCCTTCCAAGTGACATCGCTGTCGGTGACGACTATCCTGCGGATGCCGGCATCCACATACAGGTATTTGCCGAGCGAGGGGAAGAAGTCGAGCAGCCATTTGCGCTCGTCACGGGAGAGAATGCCCGTGTTTTTCTTGAATTCGCGTTCGGTGTCAACACGGAACTCCTCCGATTCATTTTCTATCTCCACGACACTGTGGGTGTGCTTGGCAGTATTCTCAGAGTCGCCGTAAGCGCGGAAAATGTCTATCCCGCCCAACGAGTTTTCAAACAGCACCCACTGTTCTTCTTCACTCCGAATGTCGGAGGCGTAATACCGTTGGATATAGGTCAGCCGTGTCCCCGAAGCGTCTTCCACCCACACATCATAGTAGGACGGCAGCTTGCCGAGCTTTCCGGCAATGATGGCATACTGGACAGGAACCGTCCACACCGAGCCGTTGGAGAGATTGGCCATGGTGAGTGTAGTTTCGTCGTACTTGCCGTTTGCATCCACATACGCCTTGCAGCGCACCACGGAATCAACCACCGCATAATAGGTGAGGAATTCGGGAGTATAGTAGGTTACGGGCTTCACCGTGGGTTGCCAAGTAAGAAAATTAGCCTTTAGGAAATTGACGGCGGAGTCGGCAAAATGGTCAACGCCGGCACGCAGGACGGAGAATGTCCACGAAAATGTGCCGGAAGCACCGACCTCGGCAATGTCCACCTTGAACCGGCGGACGACGGAGGACTGCCTGTAGGCATCGGAAGTGTCCTTCAGCTCGAAGGAGAGCAGGGGCGAGACGATGTTTTCCAAATCCACCTCGATGCGGTTGGACTTGTTCGGCGTATAGGTGTGCCGGACAATGGCCGTGCCCGTACCGGCATCGCCCAGCACGAAAGTGATCTCGTTGCGGGTTGATATGACGAAGTGGTTCATAGATCCTGAGAGACAGAGTTCGTCAGGTTTTATCAATATTTCCATAGGCCTTTTGCCGACTCTCCCGGAAAGGGAGAAAACCGGATTGTTGGTTATACATTATATTATTGTCAGGGCAAATTTACGGGAAAAGGATATTCCCCTAAAGGACACTACGCCTTCACTTGGGGACACACTCCAGCCATACCTCCGTCTTGGTGAATTTCCACTTGCTGTGCCTCCAGAACGAGCCGTGCCGCAACATCTGCGAGGTGAAGGAAACCTGCCTGCCGTAGGGACTGCCGACATAACCGGCTGAGGGGACAGGAGGATAAATGGTGGTGAATGTGCGGTCTTTGTCCAGACCGGCATTCTCGTATTCGCCGCCGCTGACTTCCGTCTGCCGCTGCCTTCCCACCCACTTGTAGAGGGCCTTCATGGCCGGCAGCTGTTCGGCGATGACAGGGGCGGAGACAGTAGGTTCCATGAGCGACACAGTGCGCAACTCCGACTCCACCGGCTCATTCTTGCCACCAAGGGTGAACTTCAGCTTGTTGAAGAAAAATGTCACGCCACGAATGACCACCTTGGCGTAGGATGGCAGATTCTGCTTCTGCGACTGCGAGAGCAGGAGCCGGGCCTTCATCTCGTGCAGAGAATTGCGCTGCAGCAGGTCGTAGTCGCGGTAGAACCGCTCGAAGATACCATCGGGCCCGTGATAGTAGAGCGCGTAGCTGAAGATGCGGGGATGGGAATCGACATGGATGTCGTAGGACGAGATGGTGCCCTCCGGCCGGCCAGATGAAAGATAGCTGAAGGCAAGCATGGTCTTCTGTTTGCTTGCCGACTCCGAGTCCGTCTCCTTATCCTCGCCGGCGACCACCATCTTGGAGTTGCGTGAGATGTAGGAGCCGACAAACAGATAGGCACCGAAGTCGGTGGTGACCTCGGCACTATCTACAGTATCCTTATGCTTGAGCTGTCGGAACTCGGGCATGAGGTCGGGTATCCTGACCTCCTTGGCCTCGAGGTCTTCACCGGTGTTGTAGTCTTGCGAGGCCTCGCCGATTTTCGTGATGACCGACCAGTCACCGGAGAAGCCTTCCTTGTAGAAGGCCCCGTCAACCGGGTTGAAGTAGGCACCGGGATTGGCCTTCACCATATCATCGATATCGTCGTAGGAATCGGATATGTCGCTGTCCACTTTGTCGGCTGACGCAAGCGTGATGCGCCGGTAGTCCTTTTCCGCCTTATATGAGATGACCGGTTCCGAAGTCATGCAGCGGGTGAGGTCTTCAGCAGGCGGGGCGGCGAGGGCATCCTTTAAGAAGATGATGTCGGCTGTGCGCCTGGCCTCGTCTGAAGTGAACTCGCAACAGAACTTTTTCCGGAAAACAGCTATGAAGTCGGCGCAGGTGACATCGGGCACGAGGTCGGCAACCTTGATGCGCCCATTTACAATGGCATCCATGACATTGTTCACGACTACCATCTTGGAGAACGGCTCGGTGCGCGTAAAAAAGTTGTCCTGCAACTCGTAGCCGAAGTGGGCGAAGATGCGCTTCAGGAGATAGTTGGCCCGAATGAACGGCGATATATAGTAGCCGGGGGCAAGCGTGATGGGCACCTCACCCACATACTCGGTGCGCTGCACGGCATTGTAAAAATCGCAACCGTCACCGGAGACATCGGGCGAAAAAACCGTGATGGCGGGCTCGGTGACAAGCTGGTAGCCCCAACCTATCCATTTCCACACATCCTTAGTCTTGACCTTAGTCTCTTTGCCGTAGGCATTGATCATTTTGTAGTTGAAGCCCGAATCCACGCCCGAATCGTCCGTGACGAGTATGGGGAAGATGCCGTACTGTTCATGGGTGTTGTCGCGCAGCTTGCGGCAGAATTCTATACCCTGTTCTGGGGTGAAGACACCGGGAATGAACTCATTCTTGAAGACATCCTTGAGCTTCACATTTTGGATGCGGGAGTAGAACGAGCCGTCGTTGATATAAAAAGAGGTGGCGATATTGCCTTTATATTGGGCGGACAGCACCACCTGCCGGCACTGGGCGAAGTACTCGCCATCCTGAATGGCCACGTCTGCGGCCGTCATCTTGGTGCGACGGCCGAACGAATCGGGGAAACCGAGCAGGCGGCGGTTGCGCTCTGAAGCGGGCAGTTCGAGCGGCGTGGTCTGTTCGCCGTAGTCGTTGAAAAAGGGATTGGTGCGTTCCACCTCTATTTTCGTGTTGGGCTTGAGGTTGTAGGCCTCGCCCTTTTCAAGATTTGTGATGCGCATGATTGATTATTTGCTTCCTATCTTGCGTGCCTGTTCACGCAGTTGTTGTTTCTGTTCTATTTCGTCGAGTGCCACGGAAGCCGGGATGCCTTCCGAGGCGAGCCGGTCGAGGAGGAGGCACAGGCGGTCGAGGACGGGGGAGGTCAGAGTGGAGGGCTGCGACAGCGTCGCAGCGTACCCGACTGAAGGGGCCGGGGCCGATGGGCCGGCCTGGGGAGAGAGGAAACCGCCCGAGGCGCGGCCTGCAGCCTGCCGGATGAAGAATTTATTCATGTCGAGAGTGCGGATGGTGCCGGCCCGCTGGGCATGGTCGATGATGTCGATGAGTGGCGAGACGGTGGGATTCTCCACGGCGGCATTGGAAGCCACCCACTCCCGGCTGTGCCCGTAGCCACCCTCGCCTACAATGACCGTCGGCTTGTTCACATAGCCACGCTTGGAAGGCTCATAGGCAGCATGGAATAGACGGCCGTCCTGCTCACGCTCGACATCAATGCTTCCACCCGACTCAAGACCGGTTGCCACACGGATGCCGGAAGCAGAAGAGCTGCCGGAACCGCCACTAAGCGTGAGTTTCTTCACTTTTTGTCGTTCGGAGTTTGCCGCAGCAAGTTGGGCCAGACTCGTAGCTGAGATGAGTGCTGTTACAATTCCTGCTGCCACAGGGTTTCCCTTGAATGTATGCCATGCCCCCATGATGGCTCCGGCTGTGTCTGCAATGATTTTAGAAGCAGTCATGGCAAAATCAACATCAGCATACTTTTTCTGTATTTTCAATGTCTCGTTTGCCTTTTTCTTCTCCAGCTCTGTGGTGTCCTTGCCTGCATTCTTGGCAGCCTCTATCTCGGCATCATACTTGGCATTGACATTGGCCACCTCTGCATCCTGAAGGGACTTAAGCGCATTTCCGAAGAGATTACTATAATAATCAAACGACTCTTTCCAACGATCGAACTTCATCTGCTTGACGGCTTCCTCATATTCCTCCTCCGTCATCATCTTGTTCTGGAGATGCTGCTTGAGCTGCTCTATCTCGGCATTGTAGAGTTCCTGCTGTGTGGCCAGTCCGTACTGTTGGCGGATTTGGAACTTACGCTCCTCAAACTCTTTCGTGAGGTTGGCCACAGCCTGTTCCTTTTCCTGCTGCGTGGCCCCTTTTTCATCAAGGCTTTTCTTGAGCTGCTCAAGCTCGGCATTGAACAGTTCCTGCTGCGTGGCCAATCCATACTGCCGGCGAAATTGCAGACGGTCGGACTCCGCCTGCTCTGTGTGCTTGCTTATGATTTTTGCTTTCGCAGCCTCGTATGCCTCGGTCAGTGCCACTTCGTCCTCGCCATTTTTCCGGGCTATCTCAAGGGCGGATTTGTAGAAGGCCTCCAAGGAAGAGAGCTGCAACTTGTGGTCAAGCTCCTGTTTGTCCCGGTCGCTCATGCCTGCCTCCCGCATTTGGCTGAGTGCGTCATTGTATTGCTGGCGGGCAGTCAGTGACTTTTCCCAAAAGGCCTGTCTGGCCTGCTGCTCGTTTGCCTCTTGTGCGAGGATGATACGCTGCCGCTCATTGCCGTCTTTTATCCTCAATGCCTTAGCCTTGCGGGTGTAGCTTTCTTCTATGGTCAATACTTTGGCGGCATGGGCCGTCTCAAGTGACAAGACTGCCCCGTCGTATTCTTCTTTGGTCTTCTTGCGGGTGGCAAGATCCTGCTTGAGTAAATTCAGACTTTCATTGTAGGAGGCCTGCTCCGCATCGAGTTCCTGCTTTCTTGCATTGCCGAAAAAAGCTTTGTCCTGCCGGCCCACCTTGTCGGTCTGTGATGTCTTTTTGCCAGTAGAGGAGTGGGTATTCTCAAGACCGGCCTTGCGCTTTTCCAATGCCGCTATCTGGCTGTCTATCTTTTTCAAGGATGCCATGTCGCCCACCTTTATGGTTAGCCTCTTTGCTTTCAGTGCATCGATTTTTTGTGCAATAGCATCCAGTTCGGCCCCGACGGTACCGGTACCGTGCCCTTCCGAGGCTTGGTCTACGGCATCTTTTTTCAGATAATTTCCATAGCTGCCAAGGACGGCCTTTCTTTGTATGTCTATATCATTTAACTTGGATTGTGCTACGCTTACCGCTCTACGTCTTTGGACAACAAGATCTTGTGTGGTGTTGCCCACGGCTCCCCAAGACGTGGTATAGGTAAGGCCATTACCAGCTTTTTGTGTCTCTTTAAGTGCGGCATTTGCCTTATCAAGCTCCATTTGTGCTGCAAAGGCTTCTTTTCCAAGTTTAGCCAACATATCCTTTGCCCCCTCAATCTCATACTTTCGTGCCAGAGAAACAAGATAATTATCGAGTGCCTTTTTATTTTCCCTGTACTTTCCCGTGGTCTCATCGAGCTGGGCATTGTAGTCGGGAATTATCCTGTTGAGGGCATCGACAGCCTTGCGCCGTTCGTCCATCGAGAGTTTCTCGTCACGGGCAGCTGCAATCAACAGATCGATTTTGGTTTTCTCCTCCGCAGTTTTGGAGATGGCCTCCTTCTTCATGTCGTTGAGTCGCTTCTGTGCCATAGTGGCTGCGTCAGTGCGTTTACCGAACATGAGTAACGCGCCTACAACGAGCGTGATACCGCCGAACACCAGTCCCCACGGAGACAGCTTGAGCACGATGTTGAAAGCCTTTTGCAGTGCAATGGAGCGCGTCATGGTCTTGTTGAGTACGGCATGCCTGAGAACAGACAGTTCAAGCAAGGTGTTTTCTACCGCCAGACGGGCTGCCTTGAGTTTGCTGACGGCCACCATGCGCATGCCCCATGCCCAAGCCGCTTTTTGCCCTACCACGTAGGCCGCATAGGTGGCGGTGAGGAGTGCCACAGCTTTGCCCAGAGCAAAGAGCGTGTCACGGTGTTGTACAAGGTACTTGATGGTGTTGATGACAGTTATTTGAATCTGTCCGTAAACATCAGAAAACTCCTCCTGCAAGGGTAGCAGTGCCTCACCGAGGTCGCGTTGTGCATTCTCCAATGCCACCGTGCGGCGGGCGGCACGGTCGGTGGCAGAAATGTAGGTCTCGCCAGCTGCGGCCAACTGCCCTTCGACTATACTGGCCACGCCTTTCATAAAGTCGCCCGTCTCTTTGGTCTTCTCCCCTATCTCGGCGGCAGAGAGACCGAGATTGTCAAGAATCAACGGGGATTTCCGGCCAAGACCGGTGACTATGGAGTCTACCATATAGTCGAACGACTGCCCGGTCTGTTGTGCCTTGAGCTGGGCGAAGGAAAGATATTTGCCAAGGTCTTCAAGAGGAATGCGGAAGTCTTTCGCCTTGACTGCGGCCTTCATGAGTTCAATGTCAGAGACTGTGCCTTTCGTAGCGTCCCGGAGTGACTGGAGATAACCGGGAGTGTCAAGCTGTTTGAATGCATGGGTGATACCATCGGCCGATTCGGCCAACTCGACGCTCTTGGAGAGGGTGTCAGACAAGGTTCCGGTAAGCGACTTAAACCATCCGACGGCTGTTTCTATGCCCTTTACGGCAAGCTGTCCAAAGAAGAAGTTGTTGTATTCGTCCGAGCTGGCAAGTTCCTTGAAATTTTTGGCATTCTGTTTCAGTTCCGCCATCCGGGCATTGACTGTTTGGAGGCGATTTTCAAGGTCGGCATATTGCTTGGGATTAAGTGCTTGTGACACATTGTCAAGCTCCCTTTGTAATGACTTTGATTGTTTCCTAAGTTGCGACATAGTCATCGCATTGGTGTCAAGGGATTTTGTCTGCTCCTGAATTTTGGAAGTAAGTTCCTTTATCTGCTTGCCCGTATCCTTGTAACTGGCTGCAAGTTTTTTATATTGCTCTGTTTCTTTTTTGCCGGAAGCCTCAAGTTTTATCATCTGCTGAAGACGCTGCTTGTTCTCATTTCGAAGAGAAGCCGACTGTGTCTCCAACTTGTGGATTGCCTGTTGTGCCTTTGCTGTCTTGACATCGACAACATACTGTATTTCGTCTTGTGAGAGATGTTTGTTTGACATAACTATTATGGATTAACTGCTTTTTCAAGTTGGTTATGGATGGTTTGCCTGACTTCATCGGTAAACCCGTAACGGAGTTGGGGGAATGTTTCATGATAGAGGACACCCCAGACAACACGGTTGTAGAGTGCAAGATTACGGCGTTTGAACTTGGCAATCCTGTCATTCCGCTGTCGGTAAGCCATATCCAGAAAGCGGAGATACGGAAGTACCTTGACAAAAATGGTTTGCGATTCGCCGGTAATCTGGCTGTTGAAAGAATGTTTGGATAGGGAGGTCTGCAACCGTCCCGTCCGTAGTTGGTAATTGCTACGGACTACGGACTCTTGAGTGGCATGGATTTTCAGTATGCCATGCTGAAGGGTGTCGTGAACAAATTTCTTACGAACGAGACTGTCTGTTATCATACTTGCTTTTATGGCGCAAATATAATAACAGACAGCAAATGTAGAAAGGACAAATAAGTCCTAATGTATATGGGTCATTTCATTAAGCGGCGATAGACCGGTATGCCTATGAATGGAGTGAGTATTCCACAAATCCCTACGTAGAACAACTTCACTTGCAAAGGCTCTCCATGTGTAAAGAAAGGCATTAGCATGAGAGTCACCAACAGGCATATAGCTTCAAAAAACACCATAATCCTTAATATTTAATCCATTGCAAATATAACATTTATAACTGAATGTCGCAAGTCATTCTGCAACTAATTCACTCTCTATTGCTCTGAACAGCTCAAGCACGACCTGTGGCACCATAGAGTTGCCGAGGGCTTCTATGGCTTTCTGTCGCCACTTCGAGAAAGAAATGGCAAGGTCAGCCACTCTAAAGGGTAGCCCATCATTTCCTCGACAAACAGGGGATTGAGTTGGGAAGTCCCCCCACCGACCTTGTGGGCCATCTGCTCCACCAAATTCGCTTTCGGCTTGCCGTGGTTTTTCAGAGCCTGAATTGTCATGCCCGAGCGCATTCCGTCTTTGCTCATCGGTGTCAGAAGAAGTCCTGAACATGCCATTGCCGTCAGTCCACGTCCCATCTGCGAGTTCGGATTGTACGTCTTTGACCATTTCTTCCCCTCCGCTGCATTGGGTGTTGGCAACAGACCCATTTTTGCAGCCATTGCCAACGTCGGCCGTTCTCTTGCATTCTCGCTCAAGGATTTGTTCACCCTCCCGCTGCCTTTGTCTATTGCCGTCGGCGTGGGCAACATGGCCAAATCCACGAACTCCGTCCGGCCATCCTTGTTGCAGGTTTTCAGGCCCTGCGTCTGCGGGGTTGGGAGCAAGCCTTGCAACGATCCACACCCTGTCTCGCTGATGTGGCGCGCCGACGGCACAAGCCGGAACAACAAACGTTTGGATGGCATATCCCGCACACTCAAGGTCTTCACAGATGACTTCGATTGTGAAGTCCTGTTCCGTTCGGTATATGTGATTCTCCTCGAATAAATCGTCTGCGCGTCCCACTTTAACCGTCTCGCCGGGCTGTACCATCGAGAGGATTCCAGCAACGTTTTCACCAACGACCCAAGTGGGCTGTATTTCCCGTATAGCTCGCAGCATTTCCGACCAGAGAGCACGGTCATCTTCCGCTCCAAGTCGCTTGCCTGCAACGCTGAACGGTTGGCAGGGAAAGCCCCCTGTGAGAATGTCGACTTTTCCTCGCCATTCGGTGAAATCTGTCTTTGTGATGTCTTCATAACTGACTGAATTTGGAAACCAATACTCCAATACTTTTCGTTGAAACTCTTGTATTTCGCAGTGGAAGAGATTTTTCCACCCCATCCAATGGGCTGCGAGCTCGGGCGCGCCGATACCACTGAAAAGCGATGCGTGCGTGATAGTTCTTTTCATTCATTTTCTTGTTTGTTTGCCGACAGTAAATTTATACATGTCTATTTCGTTTGTAAAGGACACCGCATCTCCCGACGAAATGCCCTAACAAACATCCAAACGAATAGATGCCTTGGCAAAAAAGAATTATCTCTCCTTGAACATCCATTTGAACGACAGCCCCTGCGAGCCGGGACGGTTGCAAAAGTCGAAGCCTGCCTGATGGAGTGCTTCAAAGACTTGGTTGGTGGCGACCTTGGCCGACGGGTCTATCTCCTTGATGGCCTGCACCACTTCTTCGGTGGAAAAGAAGTGGGTGGCTTCGGCCGGAGCGGAAGCCGGTCGGTAGGTCACTTGCAGGGCATCCACATAGATGCTGATGTCGGTAATTGTGGGCTCCCCCTTTCCCTCCGAGGAGGGGGGAGATTGTTTGCTATTTTGTTTCATAACAGTATGTGCTGACGGGTTAATAATCCGCACCGCTGACTTCCGAAGGGCTTTCAGGGCAGAGGGCGTTGAGGGTTCGCAAATTGTCCTTGAGGGCATGGAGCGTGCGCAGCATATCGAACGTGCCGGGACGAGGCTGACCGTTGGGGCCAACGAAAGTGCCGCCGTCGTCGGAGAATATGCGGTTCTCGATATTCTCCAATGTGCCAAGGCACTCGAGGAAGAAGCCATCGCCCACCATCTCGTTGAGAGCCGCAATGGTGTCTTGACTGACGAAGTTGAGAGCTTGGTCTACCGGTCGTTTCATGCTTGGCCTCCTTTCTTTTCCGACTGATTGACACGATAAACCAAATAGGCTGCGCAGAGCGCGGAGACAGCAGAGGTGAGGGGCTGCTGCTCTACGGCAACGGCGGCGATAATCAAGCACAAAGATACGAGATTGAGCCGGATAACCAAACGACGGGTGATGGTGAACTCGCAAATACGGCTGTAAAGCTCACTCTTTTGGTCGAGCCACGAAGAGGCGGCGCACCATGCGCGCATGGCTGTTGAATGAAGGTAACCAAGCCTTTGCCCGCCTTGGGCAAGAGGCTCGAACGAAATTGTTGTCTGTTGCATATTGCATCAGTGTTTTGACATTGCCCGGATCCGCCGGGTGCGGATACAGAAAAAGCGGACGCTCTTCCTGTTCGTCAAAACACCGATGCTGCACCCGAAGGGCAAAAATCGTAGGAAGGCATCCGCCACTATCTTAACCGCATCAACGAAGGGCTGCAACAGAACCCGTCATCGTGCAATATGGGCCATAAAAAAAGCCCATCGTTCCAATAAGGTCGGGGCTTGAATATCATCTCGCCCTTCGTTGATGCTTAACCGCATCGGTTGTTTTGACAGTTGCAAAGATAAAAAGTATTTTTGAAACTGCCAAGAAAAAGGGCGAGAAAAAATATAAAAATGGGGCTTATATGACAAAAGTGTGCTTATTTTAGAGACGTTTTCTTTTATGTGACAAAAGTGTGCTTAAAAAGTTCCATTC
>PPYE01512262.1_pt1 | contig 14006 bp, 13 predicted proteins | sample 1559881 | NCBI WGS metagenome assembly PPYE01 (sample SAMN08240022, study PRJNA423297) | Human gut metagenome, whole genome shotgun sequencing project.
GAATTATTCGTATATTTCGGCATGTTTTTAGGACTGTATGCTTTTGTTTTAAACTAAAATCTATTTTATATGAAGGCAAGACACTTTTTCTACCCGTTTCTATCTCTTTTTTCGGTTGCAATGTCTGCTTCCTCATGTTCTTTGTTTATACCCCAAGAGAGGGATATAAAAGAAGGTTCCGCCTTTTACGCTGTCGATTTACCGGAAATAGAGAAATTAAAGGGTGAGGAAATGTTGTTTTCTGATTTGATAGAATCATTGGAAATTATTAAGTTGGATGGTAGAGAAGAGGCATTGGTTGCCACTTATCCTTCTGGTATTGATGTTTCAAGCAATTATATTTTAATAGAGCCGGATGGCGTTTCTGCTTTGAAATTATTTACTCGTAAAGGACGATATGTGGCTGATATAGGTGGAGTTGGTCAAGGCCCCGGAGAGTATAAATATGCTGTGAATAGATTTCTTGATGAAAAGCAGGGACGTGTAGCTATTGCCGAGAATCAAAAAATGTTATTTTTTGATCTTAAAGGCCGATTTTTATCGAAAGAGAGTATTTCATTGCCGGAAACGATAACGAAGAGTTCCATTTGGATAAATTTGGAAAATGAAAAAGCTGTAGTGGTCGTTCTTCCCTTTACTGATATAGGAAATCCAAAAGCACCGATCAGTAAGAATCTATGTTGGGTACAAGATTTTAAGGGGAATATCTTGCAAAAAATATTTGCTGTAAATTATGCAATTGTGCCGGATTATAGCAATGAAGTATTGGCTCCCCGGAATGTTGATGCCTATTCTTTTTCCCTTTGTCAGGTTGTCGGGCGTACACGCCCTGATACTCTATATCACTATGATATTGCTAATAATGTATTGAAACCTTGTTTTACTTTGGATAATGTAATGCAGGAGGATAAATATATTGTAACGTCATTGCATGAGACTCCGGAATATTATTGGAGTAGAGTAACTATTGGACCGGCTAAAATGCCATCAGATGGTTCTCCCGTTCGTATGACTGTATTTAATGTTCGTGTTTCTAAAAAAGATGGTAGTGTGAAGCGTATTGATCGTTTTACAAATGACTTTTTGGGACTTTCTTATCCTTTCTTGACTATGCGCAACGGTTATGTCTGTATCTCTTACGATCCTCTTGAACTGATGGATGCTTTAGATAAAGTTCTTGCCCAAACTGATTTAAAGCCTGAAATACGTAAGCGAGCCACTGGTTTGAAAAATAGTTTGCACGAAAATGATAATGACATTCTTATGATTGGGAAACTTAAATCCAACTATTAGTAATAACCTATAAATTATCGTCCTATGAAGTTAGATTATATCGCATTGTTTTTGGTATTGTTTTTTCTTGCTGCTTGTGGCAGCAAGTCTTCTTCTCCGGATATGGTGGATGATAACGCTTTACCGACCGAGGAAACCTTTAAAGAAATTGATCTTGCTAACAACCTGAAAGATTGCGGCAAGCCTTTACTGCTGAGTGACATCGTGAAAGATGTGGAGTATGTGAAACTGGAAACGCAGGATAATATATTAGTCGGTGATATAAAGCAGCTAAAGCGGACGGAGAAGTTTGTCTTTATTTATTCAAGAAATCAGAGGCATGTCATGATGTTTGATACTTCGGGAAAGTTTATCCGTAAAATCGGTCATGTAGGTCAGGGTCCTGGAGAGATAGCTAATATTCACTGTTTCACAGTCAGTGATAGTTTGGTATTTATTTATCCGTTCAGCCGTAATGGTAGCCTGACAGTCTATGATATGCGGGATAACAGCTTTGTCAAAGAGTTTTCTTTAAAATGGCCTGTCTTTTTTAGTTGGACCATCGATGTAATGGGAGATTGTTTGGTTTATTATCCCGGTACTGTTTATTTGCCTGATAATAGTAAGACATTCATAAGCGCTTGTGTTGCGAATGGAAAAGGGGAGACATTGATGGAGCAAATCCCTTACTTATCTTCTGGTGATAAGGAAATAGTACAATTATCTTCTGATCCTTCTTGGCTCTATCGTGGAAGAAGTAACGTTTATTCGTTTATTAATGATACGATCTACGGCATAACTTGTGATTCTATCTTTCCCCGTTACCATCTTTCTCTTGGAAAATATAAATTGCCTTCCGGAAGATATGATCCTACTCATGATTATGGTTGGGGAGATTTTGTTCTGATGCAAAGTGTTTATGAAACTAAAGAGTTTCTTTTTTTAAAATTTTGGTTTGATAAAAAGTTATGGTTCAGCCGATACGATAAAAAAACGGAGAAGATCGACTCTTGGGAGCAAACTCCTTTTAAAGCTCATTATTGGATGATACTCGATGCACCGGGTATAACGAATGATATTGACGGCTCTCAATCGTTCAAAGACTTCGATAATGTAGGCGAAAACTGTTTTCACTTCGCAATCACTCCGGATAATTTGGATCAGGTGAGGCGCAACGTCACTGAAGCTAAGGTCAAGTTCCCTGAGAAGCAGGCCGAACTACTGAAGCTTCTTGATGAAATGGGAGAGGATGATAATCCGATTATTGCTTTCTATAAATTGAAAGATTGAATTCTCTTTATGGAATCTATAAATATCAGTTGAGTAAGTGACTCACCCAATCAACTGTTGAACTAAAAATATTAATTCATTAGAATCTATTTTTGTGTATCTTATATGATCCATATTAAAGGAAATTTTGGCAACATCTTCTTCATGAATTTTTATTTAGGATAATGCGTATGAACAAAAATATCGTTTTATTATTCTGTGCACTGTTTTTTTTAAGTGCGTGCACGAGTAAGCCTTCGTCTTCTGTTCCTATAGAAGATGATACTTTATCGACTGAGGAAACCTTTAAAGATATTGATCTTGCTAACAACTTGAAAGATTGCGGCAAGCCTTTATTGCTGAGTGACATCGTAAAAGATGTGGAGTATGTGAAGCTGGAAACGCAGGATAATATATTAGTCGGTAGTATAAATCAGCTAAAGCGGACGAAGAAGTTTGTCTTTATTTATTCATGGCATCAGAATCATGTCATGATGTTTGATACTTCGGGAAAATTTATCCGTAAAATCGGTCGTGTAGGTCAGGGTCCTGGAGAAATAGCTAATATTCACTGTTTCACAGTCAGTGATAGTTTAGTGTTTATTTATCCATTCGGCCACAATGGCAGCCTAATTGGTTATGATATGCGTGATAATCGTTTCGTCAGGAGAATTTCCCTGAAACGGCCTGCTTTTCATAGTAATATGATCGATGTGATGGGGGATTACTTGGTTTATTATCCCGGCACTGTTCCTAATGGGAATGAACGAATCTTTATAACCGCTTGTGTTGTGAATGGAAAAGGGGAGACATTGATGGAGCAAATTCCTTACTTGCCTGCTGGAGGTGATAAGTCGGAGATGAATCTTTCCTCTGATGCTTCGTGGATCTATCAAGGGAGGAGTAATGTCTATTCTCAAATCAACGATACGATCTACGGCATTACCTGTGACTCCATTTATCCTCGTTATCATTTATCTCTTGGTAAATATGGTTTGCCTTTGGGAAGATATGACGTTAAGGATCTTGGTCTGAAAGATTTTATAATGATGCAGAGTGTTTGTGAAAATAAAGAGTGTCTGCTCTTTAAATTTTCCTATAATAAAAAGATGTGGTTCAGCCGGTACGATAAAAAGACAGAAAAGATAGATTCCTGGGAACAGACTCCTTTAAAAGGTATCGGTTGGATGGCGATCGAAAGTCCGGGTATAACGAATGATATTGACGGTTCTCAATCGTTCGATGGAATTAGGTATACAGGTGAAAATAGTTTTTATTTTGCAATCACACCGGATAATTTGGATCAGGTAAGGCGCAACGTCGCTGAAGCTAAGGTCAAGTTCCCTGAGAAGCAGGCCGAACTGCTGAAGCTTCTTGATGAAATGGGCGAGGATGATAATCCGATTATTGCTTTCTATAAATTGAAAGATTGAAACGGAATATATTTTAGACGAAAGACCTGGTATAACGGTATGTAACCTGAGATTCTTTGGACGTAATCAGTAAGTATAATAATACTTGTAAAATTTAGGTTTATGGATAAAATCTATTTATGGTTTCTGCTTCTCATTTCATGTAGTTGCTCTCATACTAAAGAAAAGGTTTCTAATGACATGGATTCCTCTTTGTGTATCATAGATGTTACTTGTGAATATCCTGTTGAGAAAGTGAATATACATGATGTTGCCGATGTAGAGTATGTTCCTTTAGAAACGACACGTAATTCACTACTTGCGTCGGATTGTTCCGCTTTTCGGATTTCAGATGATTATATAACTGTCGCAAGTGGTGTTGATAATGGCAATATCTTTTTCTTTAATAGAAAAGGGAGGTACTTGTGGACTTTTAACCGGAGAGGAGGATCTGCTGAAGAGTACAGTTCTATAACCGCATGGGATGCCGATTTTGGCATGCAAGAAATATACATCTATGATTCGTTCCGGAAAAAGATATATATTTATTCTTTTGATGGGCGGTATAAGCGTAGTCATGCTTTGCCTATGAAGGATTGCACATTTATCGATCTGTATAATTATGATAAGGATTATCTGATAGGTTATAATCGGTTTTATGACTTTCGTAAAAAGAAAAAGGTGGATACGCATCCTTACTATCTGATCGATAAACAGAGCGGAGAGATGTCTTCCATCGGGATTGTTGTGGATAAACCTATCAGTGAGAAGGTACATACAGAGATCGTCAAATTTCCCGGAGGGGCTTATAAAGATCAGGTCCTCTTTCTCATAACCGCGCTGATAAAAAATGGCGATGCTTTCTTGATTGCCGACTATGCTTTGGATACTATTTACAGCTATCGTCATCACAAACTGGTTCCTATCGCCGTGCAGACTCCTTCGGTATATGCATCAGATCCACCGGTCATTGTCGCTTGTGAATTATACACCGATTCATATTTGCATTTTAGAATAATTCCGATGTACTATAATCCTTCTGCTCCTATGTCTCCTATGGCGGATGCTCCTGAGCTTGTGTTAAACAGGCATACAGGCAAGATTGCGGAATGGAAAATGTATGATTATAATTATTCCTCCGATATAGAAAGGCCTGTGCCGACTATGATACTTCAGTCTGCTGATAGAGAAAATTATGGTATAAGCATGTTTACAGCGGAAAGGCTTATTGAACAATATCAAGCAGGCGGGTTGAAGGGGGAGCTGAAGGATATTGCATCCCGATTGAGTATAGATGATAATGATATATTAATGATATGTAAATATAAATAAGTAGAATCAATGCAAAGCTAGAGAATATGGTTTGGCCGTTATGATAAAGAAAGGCTAAAATAGGCTTTTGAGAAATAAAGATTTCTCTCTATCGGTGATTGGCATTGATAAAGCCCGTGATTATCCAGTGAAATGTATTGAAATACGTGAAGTAGCTGATGTAGAGTATATACCGCTGGAAGCAGTTAGCTCTTCTTTGTTAATAAATGACATTTGGGGATACTATGTGTTCTACTTGTCAAAATAGTAATTATCTTCCTATATAATATATCAGTGAAACTTCTGGAAAATGAATTGATTTGTTTGATTATTATTCTGTAAATTAGATGCTTATATCAATTTGCTGTTTACCGGTAAAAGACTTGTTTTAACACACTGTTAAAGCAAGTCTTTTGGTGATAAGGAACAGCTCTTTTAAATGCAAAAGACTTGTTCTTTGCATCCTCCAAAAAAGATATTTTGGAATGACTGTTAACAGTGTTAATTTGAATAAAAGAATTTGATACCTTTTTTGAATTTCACCAACCGGAATTATTCGACTTATTGTTGATTTTTAAAAATATAATTGTATTTTTGAGGATGGGTTCATGGTGTTGATACAATCATAATTTGATATAAATGAAAGTAAGTCATCTATTTGTTGGTATATTTGGGCTTTATGCACAAATCTGTAACAGGTCGGAGTGAAGGTGGAGAAGGAGGAAAAAGCTGTTCATGCAGATTCTATCTGAGAAATATTTTATACATTTTTAAACAGATTTATAATGAAAAACCTATATTTGATTTTAGTGCTTAGTGCGTTGGTGGCCTGTACCGGTAGTTCTCAAAAAGAGAAGCCGGCATGTGTAAATACTCCTGTCGAGCCGTTCACCGGATTGCCTGTTTTTGATTTGCAGGAGCAATACCCCGAGAAAGAAATCATTCTTCAGGATATCGCAGATGTAAGATATGTCGTGTTGGAAACAGGTGACAGCTCATTGGTCGGTATCCGTCCCATCCTTATGACGGACAGCTTTCTTGTTACCGTAAACAAGAAAAGTGATGTTATCTTCTTTGACAAGTCAGGAGAATACCTTCATTCTTTTAACCATACAGGCATGAGCGGGGAAGAATATGGAGATATTGTCAGCGGTTATTGCATCGATGAAAAAGCCCGGGAGATATTCATCTATGACGGGTTACAAAGCAGGATTCAGGTGTATGGTTATGGCGGCGCATACAGGCGCACGCTTAAACTGCCGCAAAACCGCATGTTTGCTTCTTCGATATTTGAGTATGATGAAAATTTCCTGTTTGGCGAAGATTATCGCCTTGTCGACTCTCAGATTGGGAAGTATCCTGTTAATAAAACGCCTTATTACAAGATTTCCAAGAAAGACGGGAAATTAACGTCGATTCCCATCACGGTCAAGGAGAGAATAAGGGATGGACTGTCTTATACAGTAGGAGACGGTGCGTTTGGTTATGTAAGTTTATTAATGTCTCCCGTAGCCCGTTTTGGTTCGGATATTCTGATTGCCGATTATTCATTGGATACGGCGTATGTATATCGTGATGACCATTTGATTCCATTGACTGTCCGCCGGAACCATACAAGCGAAAACAATATTCCGATTTTAGCGACGGTTGATGTGATGACCGGCCGTTATTTGCTTTGGTACACGATAGTAAAGGATATAGATGTGAAGAACAACCGTGTTTCTGATCCGGTATCTTATTTGTATGACAGGTTCACTAATGAATATTGCCGGGTCGATCTGGTAAACAGGGATGTAGTGTCCGCTACCAATATTCCGGCATTCCAAATGCGATTGTCCGCCAATTATCATGTAGTGCCTGAAAACTATGCCATACAATATTATCCGGCCGAGGAGCTCATCGAACTTAACGGGCAAGGAAAGTTGAAAGGAGAGTTGAAAGAGATTGCTTCAAAATTGAATGACGAAGATAATCCGGTGTTGCTTATCGCTAAATTTAAGGAATAATATTTATAGTATAGCCTTTGGTAGAACCACTGAAAAACTAATGCTTTTTCTTAAAAGATTTAATGTTTTCTTTGATATGAAATCACAAAGATTAGGTTTGCAGCCAATAAACAACTACGAACGAGTGGTCAATCCTCGGAAGAAACGATTCCACATGTCATCCCGTATGAATAGCCATGGAAAAAATATTATTACTAAAATTGCCGATTATGAGGGTAATTATGTTAAAGAATCTGGCTTGTTAGAAGGTGATGAAATTATTGCTATAAATGAAATTCCTATTAAAATGATCACTATAGAAGAGAATACAAAGTTAAATCGACGAGACACATTGGTATACGATATTGTCCGTCAAGGTAAATCTTATAAAATACCGGTGGTTATTGATAGAAATGAGGTTCAAGGTGATTGAATGAAATAATAATATTAACGTGATTCGATACAATCTTAGAATAATCTAAACTGCCCGTCATTGACAAAGTCCACATCAATGGCGGGTTTCTTATTAAAGAAACAATATGCTGTAATAACCGACAAGGTATTTGCGATAAAATTATTAAATGATCCACCGGATAGATATATACTTTTCCGGAAAAAGAATAGGTCTGTTCTATTCTTTATTTTACTTATTGTTGATATTTAAAAATATAATTGTACTTTTGAGGAATGGGTTCATAGAACTTATTTTATTCTTTATTTTGGATTATATTTGAAGACAGATGAAATCATCTTATATCTGCTGCGTATTGTTATTTGTTTTGTTTTTGGTAAGTTGCACCGATGGGCGTTCTGAGGGGCAAGTAGCCCGTTTGTTACGTCAGGCCGAAATGTGTATGGAGGAATGTTCCGATAGTGCTTTAGTGTATCTTCATCAAATACCGGATCCGGAAAAGTTGACGGGAGAAAACCAAGCTGATTATTGCCTACTGTTGACCCAGGCAATGGATAAGAATGATTTACCGTTGAGTTCGGATTCGTTGATACAAATAGCTGTTGGCTATTATTCAAATAAAGGTGATGCGGAGTGTAAAGCTAAAGCTTTGTTTTATAAGGGTAGGGTGTTTCAGCAACAAGGGAACTTAGAGGGTGCTACACTCCTGTATAAAAAAGCGGAATCTATGATTCCGGATTTGACTGATTATTATTTAGTAGGATTGATTTACAGCTATCTGGGACATTTGAATAGGGATGAAGAGCATTATAAGAAGGCATTATTTTATTATGAAAAGGCTTTGCCTTGCTATCGAACCATACAAAATCCAACTTTGACGGCTTCCGGATTACAGGATATGGCTAAGATATCTGTCTATTTAGGAGAGACGCATCGGGCAGACTCTCTTTTTAGTGAGGTTTTGTCTTATGTGCCGGATATTGATGCTACCTGGCAAGCTAATATTTATCATAATGTGGGTGTCTTTTATATGCTCACCAATCAATTTGGTAGAGCGGAACAAGTAGTGAACACTTCTTTGAAATTACCAAGTACTCCGGAGGACAAACTCCGTTCATATGCTGTATTGGCTACAATCTATACAAAACAAAATCGTGGAGATTTAGTTGATTCTTTATGGCATAAAGCCCTGAATTCAGAGAATATTTATACCCGAAAGGCAGTATATGCCTCCTTGCTGAACGAAGCTGTCAGTAAACAGAATCTTCAAGATATAGAACACTATGTGCCGCTTTATATCCAGTCTGCGGATTCTGTTTATCAACTTTCACAAGCAAAGCGCATCGTAGAGGTTCAGGCTAAATACGATCAGGAGATATTAATTAAGAAAAATAAAATTAGCCGATTGTTATTATATTGCTTTATTCTCTGCTTACTTTTACTTGCGATATCTTTGGCTTACGTTTTTCATGTATACAAACGTTATAAAAGGACGAAGGAGCGCGAACTTATTACTCAGAGAGCAGAGTTGGATGAAGGGAAGCAGATTATAAAAGAGATGAATGATCAGATTGAACGAATCCGTAAAGAGGCATCTACAATGAAAGAGGATTATAATAAAAGTCTGATTGATTTGACTGATGAAAAAAAGAGCATTGAACAGCAATTCGCTCTAATTAAACAAAGAGCTGATGATGTGAGTCAAACTAATAACAAAATGGAACAAGACTTACTTGTTTTACAAGAACAGTTGCGGAAGGTTGATGACGCTCGTTCAGAACTATTGGCAGAATTGGACGTTTACCGTTACTTTGATGCTGAGGGAGTGATTTCGGAGGATTGTTATAAAGCTGTGGTTACTATCTATAAACTTTACAATGCTCCATTAGTTGCTTTCCTGCGTGATCCCCATTTGAAGCTTACCCCTTATGAATCGCTTCTTTGTGTACTCTCTTATGAACATCTTTCCACCCAACAAATGGAACAAAAATTAGGGAAAAGCAAGAATACCCTAAATAAAGCAATTTTCCGAATAAGAGAGAAATTGGACGCAAAAATGGATTTAAAAAAGAATATAAATTCTTTGGGAGATTTTTTGCGGACGAAGTTCTGACTTAAAATATTAATACCTTTTTTTATGTTAATTATACGTCTTCGTGGAAAGATGTATTTCTGCTTTATGGCATATTATATAGGCGATTTATATGTCTTATCGTGGTCTGGTAACCTCCAAAATAAGTCCTGAACTGTTTGTTTTTATGAAAACAAAAACTTATGTTTGCGATATTAACCAATCTCTAGTGATTATGAAAAGTATGCTATTTACATTATTACTTGTAGTCTTGTCGCTTCAAATGATGGCAAAGACAAACGGAAGCACGAGTCCAGTTGATTTAAAAGGTTTGTTTAATGATAAGCTCCAGAAATCGATCGTTGAAGATATTCCCATTAGAGCTGAAATTTCAGGCTCTGAATTCTTGGTTCTTAGTTTTGAAGCTCCTATAATGGATATGACCATTACACTCTATAAAGATGGAGTGATGGTGATACAGAAGTCATTGTCGGTATCTTCTGGAGATACAGAGACTTTTGATCTGACGCTTTGGGGCATGGGTGAGTATTCCTTAAAGTTTACTACTCCGCGTGGAACTGATGTTTATGGAGATTTCCGGTTGGAATAATAGAGTAGTTCATTATGTACAACTCTTTGGTTAGGGAGTTAGTTCAGGCAGGACGTAGAACGTCCTGCCTCGGACTTATTAACGGAAAAATGGGGATCGCCATTGCTCTTTTTCGCTATGCACGCCTTTCCGGTGAGTTGACATGTGAAGATGTTGGTTGTGAACTCCTTGATGAGATTTATGAACATCTTGATTCGTCTATACCTATTTCTTTTGGTAGTGGTTTATGGGGGATTGGTTGGGGGATTGAATATCTGATTCAAAATAGTTATATGGAAGGTGATGCTGATGAAGTCTTAAAGGATATAGATCAATGTGCTGCACGCTGTATACATGCCTATGGTATGTCGGGACTTTCATTAAATAACGGAATTGTAGGTTTAGGACGATATATTCTAATTAGGATTATTCCAACATTTTTGAAAGGTGATACGGTTTCAAGTGCTTTCCTGAAAGAGTATCTTATTTATTTGATTGATTGGTTGGAGGAAAGATTGGAATATACAAACGAATCTATTGATGATTTACTTGATGATAGACAGTTGGGAGAGGAAGAGAAATCTTTTAGCCTTATTACACTATATATCCTCGTCTGGGATGAGGGTACATGTTTGGGATGCAGGAAGTGAAGAGTGTCAGTTCCCTGATGATATCTGTAGTAAAATTACTTATACTTATGAACGTGATGAAAATTTAGTTTATCACAAAACGAGGTATGTTAACTTATTATTAAGAGAAATTTCTACTCCTATAGTTGCTATTTGGGATGCTGATATTATATTTTCTTTGTCGCAGTTGGAGGCCTCAATACAAGCAATTATAGAACGAAAATATGTGATGAGTATACCATATAATGGAGTGGTAAAAATGCTTTCAAAAAAACAAAGTGAAGCATATATACTTTCTGGACAAAGGTATGATCATTTAGTTTCGCATGATGATATGTATGCTCGTTTGATGTGGCGTCCTTCCTGTGGGGGAGTTTTTGTTGTAGATCGTGAAAAGTATTTGAGATATGGGGGAGATAATGAACGTTTTATCAGTTGGGGACCTGAAGATGCTGAGCGTATTCGAAGGATGGAAATATTGGGAGAATCTGTACATTGGACAAATGGAGGACCATTATACCACTTATGGCATCCTAGGGGAGAGAACTCCAGATATTCTATAGAAAAGTTAGCTTTTATTAATCGAATGGAATTTATAAAAGTTTGTAGCATGGGTCAGAATGAATTACGTGCATATGTTAAATCCTGGTAAAAATATAGTTGAGATGAATGGACAATTATTGAGACAAATAGCTAATTATCAGATACTATATAGTGCCTGTTGTAAGGATTTAGGGCTATTGCGTGGCAAAATAGGCATTTCACTTTTCTTTTTTCATTATGCTCATTTTTGTGGAGATTCGCTTTATAGTGACTATGCAAATGAACTGATTGGGGATGTGTATGATGATATTAGAATAGATACTCCATGGGGGATTCGAAATGGCTTATTAGGAATTGGATGGGGATTAGAGTATTTTATGCAGAAAGGATTTGTTGAATGTGGTTCTAATGATATCTTAACAGAACTTGATAATAAAATAATGGAACGTGACTTACGACGTGTAAAAGACTATTCATTTGATACGGGGATAGAAGGGTTGGCGTGGTATGTGTTAATACGCTTATTGTCATCTGAGAGATATTTGCAGAAACCATTCGATAAGATGTATTTGGATGATTTAAGAGGTGTTTGTGAGAATGTTCCGAATAAAGTCTGCCATCCTGGAATTTCTTTATTGTTAGACTATTTAGTGGGTAAACAAATAGATGATTGGTATCTCGTTGTTCTGGGAAAGATAACGTCACAGAGAACTGGCGGAGAGAAGAAAGAAGCTTTGTTGTGGGTTGAAGGATTAAAATACTTATTGCGATGAGGCATATATATTTGATAAATAGTGATAGTCGTGCGGCACAATATGGTATTGGGACATATATAATTCAAGTTATAAACTGTCTTAGCAGTATTGATTCTTTGCGTTTGACTGTAGTTAGTATGAACTCAGAGGATGGGATACTGACTGAAAAAAAAGATAATAATGTTCGTTATCTAACTTTTCCTAAAGTGTATGATTGGAGGAGTGAGAAAGAAATTCAACGATATTATAGAAGTGTTGCTTTCTTGTTGGCATTGTATGTAGATTCAAGTGAAGATAATGTATTTCATTTTAATTATTTACATCATGAACCATTGGTTGACTTGTTGAAGAAAATATATCCTACCAGCCAATTTGTGTTGACTTTACATTATTTGAACTGGTGCTTCACTTTGAAAGGGAATATAAAGAGGTTACAAACCGTTTTGGATAAAGCTGAGAACGATAGAACTGAGGAAGAAAAATACATATATGACGAATATAAGCAAGAAGTATCTTTTTACAGAAAAGTAGATAGGATAATATGCTTGGCTCAATATACTAAGATGTTGCTGAATGAATTTTATGGAATTGAAGAATGTAAACTAACGTTGATATACAATGGTTTAATTGATCAGGCTATCTTCTTGGATGAAGTGGAGAGAATGCAAAGAAAAAGAGATTTATTTTTTGGAGAAGGAGAGAAATTAATTCTATTTGTAGGGCGTTTGGATGATATAAAAGGGGTTGACTATTTGATAGAAGCTTTCGCAAAGGTGATAAAAAAGAGTTCGAACACTCGTTTGTTAATAGTGGGAGACGGGAATTATAGTAGGTATTTACAGATGTCTGCAGACATTTGGAGTAGGATTACTTTTATAGGGAAAATTAGTAAACAGAAATTATATGAATTTTATCAAATTGCAGATGTTGGAGTGATGCCGTCTTTTCATGAGCAATGCAGTTATGTAGCCATAGAAATGATGATGCATGGATTACCATTAATTATCACTAATACCACAGGATTGAGTGAAATGATTCATCATCAAAATGTAGAGTGCAGATTGATATTAAAGGAAGATCAAAATGAATTAAGGTTATCAGTTGAAGAACTGTCGAAATGTTTATTGAAAATAGTAACGGATGATTGTTGGGCGAGAGAGGTTGGTAAGTTAAATAGGTGTCGATATAAAGATGCTTTTTCATTAGAAAAAATGAGGATGGCATTTGAGTCTTTTTATAGTTAAGAATAAATTGCTGTCTTTGATTTAGTTTTTTGAATACTATTATGTGGTGATCTTGTGACGATTCAAAATAGAAATTAAAAAAGAATGTATATGAGAGAGTTGACTTATGTTTTACGCTTTACTTTTTCCATCACAATCTGGATGTTGGGGAAAAATAATTTGAGTTACTAAGGTATTTGTTTGGCTCTTTTTCTTCGTTCTAACAAATACCTGTAACATTGGAAATCTATGTGATTTTTACGAAGAATATTAAATGTTGATTTTAAAATGATTAAAGTATGAAATTAAGAAAACTAAAACTGAATGAAGCTTCAAAAGCTGAATTGAATGAACGTGAGATGTGTCGTGTTTTGGGAGGTGGTACTCCTGGGTGCTGCCAATGTGGTTGCAATTATGAAGGTAAACCCGGTGGCTCTAGTACTAGTGCTAATGATAGTGCCAATAATGCTCATGGGTATACATCAGATGGTTCTCATCCATGTTGTTCTACTACTGACCCCAAACCGGAATTTCC